>Ga0315909_10005071_pt1 | contig 15268 bp, 40 predicted proteins | sample LakEriMetagenome_11_FD_203527 | JGI IMG/M metagenome (GOLD analysis project Ga0315909, IMG submission 203527) | Freshwater fungal communities from buoy surface, Lake Erie, Ohio, United States - Buoy 2 MA125 | ecosystem: Environmental > Aquatic > Freshwater > Lake | place: USA: Lake Erie, Ohio...
TAAGTGGTGGGCCCCCGCGGAGTCGAACCGCGCACCAACGGATTATGAGTCCGCTGCTCTAACCAACATGAGCTAGAGGCCCTTATGGCCTGACCGGAGGGACTCGAACCCCCTACCCACAGCTTAGAAGGCTGTTGCTCTGTCCAGATGAGCTACGGTCAGATATTGGTACCCGGAGCCGGACTCGAACCGGCACGCCCTATTGAGCGGGAGATTTTAAGTCTCCTGTGTCTACCATTCCACCACCCGGGCATTACATTTCTTCTACTACTTCTAGATCACCGTCTTCTGTTTCTCTATATATTATAACATATTCTGCACCATCGTCAAGTGCTTCTTGAGCAATTCGTCTAGCTTCAACGATACTGCTTGTGGTGTCTACAAGATCCTGGTGTCCGAGAGAGTCTTCGGTCCACACCTCATACAGTTCGAAAATCATTGTGTTAAAGATTTATTAAGTAAGTCGCAGATCCTTTGTGCTTCTTGTTCTGCTTCGTGTCTATTATCTCTAGGTATGATGGCCAACACGCGGCCCTTGGGTTCACTTTGAAAGTCACGTATAACCACTGAACCCTCAAAGTAGTCATTTGAAAAAGAAACTCCGTATCGCATAGTGATTTTATTTATACGATACGGAGGCCTCACACGCGATTAAAATGGTGCGTCTTCGTCGGCGGTCACTGCTGCCTTAGCCTTGGTAACCTTCTTAGCAGCGGGGCTTGATGCTTTAACAGCCGGACCCTTAGCTTTAGGTGCTTCGTCCTTGCGATCCAAGTAGTCCATGATCGCAGTCTTTGCACCAACATTATCAAACTCATCCAAAGTTGCGATGTACTTGATAGCATCCAGCTTCAACATAGCTTGTGGCAGCTCAACTAGTGTAATGTCAGTGTGTCCTGACTTGGTAAGATTCTTGGTACGCATCAAATCATTAGCGAAACGAACTTTGAATTCGCCTTTGTGTTTAGAAGTACCAGCTACAGTAAAAGTTTGGTTAGTCATTCAAAATCTCCATGTGTGTGTTAATAAAAATACAAAGTAATATTGCTACTACAATTCGAATTATACGCTAGTTCGAATACTTTGTCAAGCGGTTTTTGGTGCTGAGTCAACCATATATCTATCCGTTTTGATTTTAGGCTTTGATACTACAGGAAACTCCTCCGTAACATAATATTCTACTAACTTTCGTTGAATCATAGTTATTAAATCGTTACTGTCATCGTCCATGATAAAACGGACTGGGCAGCGTCCCCAAGTAGCATATTTGCAAAAGTCTGCATAATATCTACGATGATTCTCGTTGTGGGGATCAAACACTACCCACTGTCTGTGAAGTAGTTGTAGTTTGCTCATCCCTTTGCCCATAGTCTAATCACTGCTTCGATTCCTGAAAAGTCCCAATTAGGTTCCTTAGGACGCACTCGAGGTGCTGGTGGTTCAATTTTCTTCGTCATTGGTTTCCTCTTCCCATTGTTCCATACTTTCGCTGATGGAGTAAGCGTCATCAAGGTGCTCAGGAATGTTCTCACGAACCCACTCGCTGTTACCCTCAATTTGGTAGCAGAAGTCTTCACCATCGAGCCACTCACCTACAAACGCACATCCTGGCTCGTAGTAGTTTGCTTCAATTTCAAAGCCCATGCTCTTAAGCTTTTCATATGCTCCGATCGGAGGTGCCCAGGCACTGTCAAAGTAGATCTGAATACCATCGTCGTCATAATCCTCTACTTCGCCAGTGACATCCCACTTGGTACCCCACTCGTTTACACAGAAATCGTACCAGTTAGCATATCCGTAATGCTTGAGGTTGTAGGCCTGCTGAATCTCTAGTTGCTTCTGCTCTTCTTCGTCGCCCATGTAGCCGCTGATAGTCTCTTTGAGATCCTTGGGCACAGGGATAAATTCGTTTAACAGCCCATCCTTCTCCGCAGCTTGTCGAGCGCGAGCAATAAAGGTAGGGTCTTTGTGCTTGAGCACAACACTATTGGCGCACCAGTTAGGCATATCAGTCTCCTTAGAATCCGTACATTTCAACAGCAGGGTCAATGCTCTTCAACTCCTTAGCAGCCTTGGTGAGGAAGTTATAACGCTTCTGCACCTCTGCTCTAGGCAGTTCACCATCGCAGGTCAAGTTCTCTGGGCTCAGATCTGCGTCCAACATATCAGCAATACGCTGACGATCTTGCTTATTCAACAAGCTCAACTTAGTGCCTCCGAAGAGTGCGCCCCATTGATTCTTGTTATCCACATACTGCTCAATTGCAAATCTAGCCATTGTTTGCTCCTGTTTTGTTAGTGTATGTGTGCATTGTAGCACACATACACTGAGTTGTCAACCAATTTATGCTGTGGCTTTTTCGCTACAGAATGTTACAAACTCACTAACAGGTCCATCGAATATGCACTTGTCCATGTCGCTAAGTGTCAAGCCGAACATGTTACAGCCACGGTCTTTAACGCGGACCCAAATCTCTTTGCCAACACCGCCCAGGTACACGTGGTACTCATAGTCCTGGCCACAGTCAGTGGAATCAACGCTGTAGATATAAAACCCACCCACGCTGTCTTTGAAGTGTGCTACAACCTGCGCTGCCAAGCAGCCCATGCCGTTGGCAATGCGTGTCTTTTCAGCACCAATGCCGTTGACTACTTTGAAGCCGTTGAGGAACTCGGCTAGCTCGGCACCATGGCCAGTTGGGTAGCCGTCATACTGACGATAAAGATTAACCAATGGCTTGTCGTTCTCGCTGTAAACAAACGTCAATGCTCTTGTACCCATTTCGCTCTCCTTCTGTTGTTGTCTAAGTGTGTATATAATAGCACCAAATCAGCTACCTGTCAACCGATCTTGCCTTGAAACAATTGGCTCAGCCGTCGGCTGGGCTGTGGCTTTTCTGCCACAGTCACACCCTCTACGAACAGGTCTACGCTCTCGCTGTAGTACCCGTTGCTTTCTCCTAACCAACGAACGTCCACGTATCCCTTGCGGGTAGCGAACTTGTAGAAGGTCCAAGTGTAGGAATCAGCGTACTCGGGCTCCGGACCGTCAGCGTTAGACACTGCTTCTGCGATCAGGAGCGGCTCACCTACGAGGTCTTCAAGGTCGCCAGTGATGTCGTTGATGTCTACTCTCTCACAGCAGTTCTGCCAGTGTCCAAACACAAATCGAGCACCCTCTGCGGTTTCGAACAGCAGCTCGTCTGAGCCCACAGATCCTTCGACCTTGACGAAAGTCAACCCCTTCATCAGCTCTAGTCCTTGTGCGGTGTTCATCATGTTTTCGTAGTTCACTTTCTGCTCCCATTTGTTGCTGTCTATGTGTGTATATAATAGCACCAAAGTACCGTTTTGTCAATCCCCAAGATAGGGTGTTGTATTTCTACAACGATCCAGTTCCCATTTGCGGTACAGACGTTTGGTCAGCCATCTTGTAAAATCTTTAACAGATCCGTACTGCTCTACGCACAAGCGATGGCGCAGGCGTACTTCTTTCTCGTCGTCCATGGCCTCGCCCAACTGTTTGAATAGCCATTGTTGTTTAGGTGTTAACATTAGGCACTCCAATAAGTTTCACTACGTGGCGAGCAGTAGTAGGGCGTATCGTAACGCTCTTGAAACTCCTGCCCATTCATCATGTTCTTGCGTGTCACATAAGTGTCAAAGATCTTAAACCAATAGCCATCGCGGGCTGTCCAGGTAGTGCGTACCAGATGCTCCAAGGTCACACGATCTGAAATTGGGTAGTCTTTCTTAAGCACCAGTCGCTCGCCTGACTTAGTGCGACGGTCCTTTTTGTAGATTTCAACGGTAAGCATTAAAACTCCTCCATTTCGTCTTCTTCGAAATTAGCCAGCATCTCTTCTCGTTTTGCTTCAAACTGTTCTGCCAAGCGGATATACTGTTCGCAGTAACCATGCAGCTCACGCATAGCACGTAGTTCGTCGTCGCTTATGTCCAGCACATCGTCCATGTCAGCTTCTTGCATAAACTCTGCCAGCTGGTCCATGGCCATTCGGGTGTTTTGGAACATACAGTACGACATATTTGGGTAGTTTGACATCTCAGCTCCTTGTTGTTTTACACAGTTTCAATAGTATAGCACCAGCCCAACCAAATGTCAACCGAAAAAAAACCGTTGTATTTCTACAACGGTTGCGAAAGTGTTAAGCCCGGCCTCTGTAGACCACACGACAGCGCCGATCGCCACCATATTGTGCTACCACCATGCGTTCAGCTTCGTTACTGTTACGGGCTTCCACTACGGTTTCAAATTGGTTCTGGCTATTGGTTGTCCAAGCGCCTGTGCCATTGTAGTATTCACCAATTTCGATATAAAATTTATGTCGTTCCATAAAACAGTCCTGTAATGTAAATTAATAAAAGTGCCACGTTGACCACTATCAAGTTCCACTCACGAATACGTATACTCCACACTAAGTAAAGCACAGCACCCAAGTTCAACAGATAGATATTTGTAGGGTCTATGCGCAGAGCTGTACACAGTGCTCCACTAAGGGTGACCGCACAGGCCACCCACTTCAACCACCAATTAAGCGAAAGCATCCTCATCAACCTTGTTTAACATGTTAGCAGGAACCTTCCACAAGCCCTCAAGAGTGCGTACAGTTACGTATTTGATAGCAATCTTGATCACTGTACCTGTAACGTTACGACCCGTCTTAGTACTAGTAAAGTTCACAGTATCGCCTAGACTCAGTGTGGCCTTGTTGCGCTCTGTCAAACGTTTACGAGCAAAGCGGATAGCATCAGTCATGCTCATCAGTTCCGCATTGGTCCAGCCACCGTTTATGATAGCAGTATTAATATTTTGAATATTCATTTCACGCTCCTTCATATTCATAGGGTTCAATTGAATCAGCCTCTAGTACAGCATCCTGATACGTAGTGGCTCCTAGCTGTATGACTATGCCATTTGAATAACAAGCCATGTAGGTATTATACACAGGATCGTACTCAATGTCAACCAAAAAGTTATCCACAGACTGCCTCTCTTTCCATAGTCTCGTTGATAGCCTGTAGGCGTCGCATCAAGGGCCATACGCGGCCCTGAGCTTCTTTGACTGCCTCATAGATACAGTCCTCTGCGGTGCCATCTACCAGTACTTCGCGAGCATCCTCGTACATGCAGCCGCCTAGATAGTGACTGCCCATCTCCAAGCCATCTACAAACACACGAACACGCAACATGAACCACTCGTAGATGCCTGCGTCAACCTTGCGCTCTAGTTCCCGGATATCATGGCAAGTGTCGTCAAACAGGTCACGAATGGGCAGGTCTTCCCAAGTCTTATCCACAATGATATCAAAGCCCTCACGCTCCAAACGGGCCAGTTCGTCATAGTATCGCATGTTTGCTCCTGTAGTGTTAGTGTAGAGCTAGTATAACACCAACTCTACACAGTGTCAACCGAAATTAGCAATCCGGGTCAAAGTCATACCACTCTTGTGCCTCATCGGGCTGACCATCCCACTCCTCGTCTTCCTCGTCCTCATCTTCGTCCAGGAAGAACTCGTTAGCATGAGCCATGTCGGCTACATCGTCCTCGCTCATATACTTCAAGCAGGCCATGATAACTGTATCACGGTCCAACATGCCTTCTTCCACCAGCTCCAAAATACGATTAGTTGCGTCACGCATATCAGCTCCTAGTTAATTACACAGTTTCAACAGTATAGCACCACAGGGTGAACTTGTCAACCAAAATCCACCCTGTTGCGCAAATACAACATCAATCCAGACGTGAACCTGCGTAGGCAGTGAATCCATACTTCTTGAACACGTCAGCCGCAGCCTGTGCTCCTACTTCTTTGCAGTCCACGTTCTGTACGCTCAAGCCCGAAGGATTCCAGATTTGAAAAGCCTTGGTGTAGTCCTGACGAATGCCCGCTGCCTTAAGCATCTTACCAATCTTGGTGTTACCCCGAATCTTGACGCCATTGTGCTCCCAGATATTGACCCAGGCAAAGCCACATGCATACTGGTCCACGCCATTCAGTCGATTGCGGAAGTAGTTGTCAGCTGCCTCGTATGCAGCTTCCTTAGCTTCACGTACCGCGGCTTCAATCTGCGCTTGTGTAATGTCCATTTATCAGCTCCTTAGTTAAGTTACAGAAACGATTATAATGTCAAACTGCCAATCTGTCAACCCATTTATTGATAACGCCCGCCCCACATGTTCTCGTAGTCGAACCACGCTACGTCCTTGCCCTGACGACTGTATATGAACACGCCGCCTACATTACGACGATCCGTGCCCACTAATACTGCATGCATAGTACGCTCAAACAAGTCTGTAAACAGTTCTGCGCACTCTGCCGGGCTTTTGCCCTCGTCATATAGCATGTCGTAGTCTACGCTATAGTTGACTGTTATGATTTCTGCAAGTTCCATACTGTGCTCCTTAATTGTCTAACTAAGTCATGATTATAGCATCACTGCTCAAAATGTCAATAGAAAAATAAGGTGTTGTATTTTTGCGAATCTGCGATATTTTGGTTGACTTTTTGAACAGAGATAGTATACTGTACACACTAAGAGAGCGAACAACTACAACAACTCCTAGGGTACATGGGTTCGAACAGACATGCTGGGGATGGACGTGGAGGGTGGGCAACGGTTCTGTGTATAGTAAGCGCCAACTAACTTAGCAGAATCACAACTGTAAGTAAGTGCTTACCAACTTATGAATTCAGCAACACAGCTAGTAAGCGCCTACTAACATAGCAGAACCACAATAAGTAAGTGCTTACTGACATAGAATTCCTGCATGCAGAGAATCAGTAAGTGCCAACTAACTGGCAGTGTCAGCAGATTTAACACAGTGTCAGTAAGCACTTACTAATCTAGATACAGTCTAGGCCTTACGATCGTGTGGAATTGTGTACAAAATCACTACGATTCTCGAATCTAGATGTTAAAAAGTTGCTGAAAAGTGTGGAATTGTGTGAAAAAGTGTGACAGATTTGGGAGAATGGTTCGGATCAGGGGCCTCTACGGTGCGGCCTAGGGTAGAAAAATCAGAATGGTTGAGGTCACGACAGGTATAGCTGCAATGGTTTCTACCACAAATGTGCTGATCCAATAGCCGCCAATATTTCTACCATAACATGCGCCAATAATGCCAGCCACCCTAGGAACCATTTCATTACCATGCTCCTATGTGTATGCCACGCCAGTATACGATCCAGCCCAGCATGGCTGCGCACAGTGCGTAGAACTCCCAAGCATCCTTGGCTAACCAATCTATAGGTTCTTCACGGGATCTACTAGGCAGTGCAGCGGGGTCTGTGGCCAGTCCGTGTTTGATCCACCATTCTTCCACAGTGATTCTGCCCTGTGTCTGCTCTACCTCTACACTGTGCAGCGGGGTCTTTACTGTGTCAGCTTGTTCAAAGTTTGTGCGCTTTGGTAAGTCTGGAAATATCATTCGTTTACCCTTTGTTCATAATCCAGTGCAGCGGGGTCTTACACAGGAGCCAACAAGGCCACTATGATAACTAGAGCTGTCAAGATCATGGCCATAGCTGCCAGTGTGTAGCCGTTGATCTCTTCCAGCTTTACACTAAACCATTTGCTCTTTACTTCCAGTCGTTCCTTGTCGTCATCTGCAGCAGGTGCTGGTGCTGGGTTTTTATCCAAGTGTTCATTTATTTGATTCATTGTAAGCTCCGTTATGTGTGCTATAGTATTTAATATATACACAGCGTGCACTGATTCTGTAGCTGTCCATGTGCCAAGTTCGCTGTACTTGATCACGTTGTCGCAAACACTCTTCATAACCAGTCTGTGGTGCCTGTATCACGCCCTTGCTCTGTACTTGGCCTAATATGCTAGTGTTCATGTACATGCTGATCAATAGGATCCACATGCTAGTTCTCCAATAAGATCACTGGATCTGGATCCAGCAACAGTGTCATAGTGATTCTAGGACGAATCTCACTGAGCATACGCACACTGTGTACTTCTCTCACACGTATCACTGTGGGCTGATCTATGGTCACTGAGTGTGCCAGTGTCAAAGGCACATTGTCAAAGCTTTGATAAGGCAGTCCGTTGGCCTGATATATAACTTCGGGTTCGTTCACAGTGTCATACTGCCAAAACTCTGTGACTGTGTTCTCACAGTTCAGTATGGGCACGTTTACCCTGGCCTGTACCTGTGTTTGATCTTTGTGTGGATGTCCTGGATTATGTGTGTACATGATGTATGCTGCTGCGCCCAAGACCTTGAATCCTTCAAATGCCGTCACTATTTCTGGAACTGCTTTCAAGTAGTCATACATTATATGAAAAGCCGTGTCCGTGCGTTCAGCTTCTGCCAGTAGGCCTGTGCTGGTCAAATGCTCTAGAGTTCGCTGTTCCAAGTTCTCTATCTGTGCCATTACAATTGGTTCACTGTATTTCATCGGTGTCCTTTTATTTCATCAGCAGGCTAATCCATATAGCTGCTAGGGCTATAATCAGCACGAATAATGGTATATTATTCATCATGTCGTTGTGTTATCCAAATCACTGTGCGTATCATCAGCCAGCCTATCACTAGAGTAGTAATCGTTGCTGCTGGGCCTTTCAGTAGTGTAATCAGTTCCATTATCTTCCGTTTCTGCTAGCCATGTGTGCAGTAGCATGAATATTGCTGTTATGGGGATAATAGACCAAAGGTCGCCTGTGCGTATAGCAGCGAAGATTATAACAAAGAAGAATAGGTTCAGCATCCACATACTGTATTTAAGATCGCGGATTAATTTTAGGGTGCGTCGCGGCTGCTACGCAGTGGACAACACTCTAGTCCACTGCTCCCTGTCAGCGGGCCATAACAGTAGGAACACAGTAAGGCGCTGATCCGATTCAATGATCACATAGATATCTGTATTAACTCTATAGTAATCAAACAGTGTGCTATGATTGCGTTTTAACGATCTCAGTCTGTTTAAGATACGTCTAACTCTACTGCGTCGTCGGTAAGGAAAGATCAGCTCAGGTACTGGCAGCTGATCCGCCTTGAGTAGGATCTTACCTACGTGCAATGGTGTCAGCAATTCTTCGCTGGCCAGCGTCGATTTTTTCACGGATATTGGTTACTTCATCACGTAGTTCATTGCCGTTTTCCTGTAGCTCCTGCAGACTGTCACCTAGGCCCTGCGCAAACTCAGCTACTTCCCGAATACGAGCACGACCTGTTTGAGCATCCTGAGCCAACAATTGACTGACTTCCATGGTGTGACTGATACGCTGATCATTGGTCACACCTGTGGCTTCACGCATCATCTTCTTGAGCTCGCCATCGAACCATACAGCATTTTCATCTGCGGTGTCATTGATAAATGCGGCCATTTCTTCATTGGCATGATAGAACTTCTCACTGGCCTGTCCAATAGCTTTAATAGCATTAGCCATTTCATAGGCAATGTCCACCATACGACGATTCATCACATTACGATGACTGAGATATTCCAACTTGGTCTTGTTGATCATTGATTCTTGAAAGGCTGCTTCCACAGGGTTTGCGGGGCTGAGCAAGTTCAACATCATAAGACGATTACGATACACATCGTCTGTGGTGCGCATGATCATTTCACGGTTACCACCTGCATTAATGGCCCATGACTGCATGGCGTCAGTGACGTTTTCTTCTACGATACTACGTGCTACCTGTGTCTGTGCTACGTTATACTGCACATAGGCTTCTGTATCAAAGGCACGACGTGTCTGTTCAGCGATCAAGGCCGCTTGCTGTTCTGGATCCATGCCAGCGTGCATGCTGAGAAAACTGCTCATGGGTTTAAAATCTAATTCTTGTTCTACTACTTCAACCTTGGGCTTGCTCTTCTTTGGCGCAGGCTTGGCCACAGGTTTCTTGGTTGAGGCCTTGATTTTGGCCACAGGCTTTTTCACTGCAGGTTTCTTGGTTGCGGGCTTCTTGACCGCTGGCTTCTTGGTTGCCATATTGTCTCCTTAAGGGTTGGTATAATACTGCCTGTTTATTTAAATACAAGACTGCGCACACTGTGTAGATCTGAATAAATCTACAACAGTTAAATAGCTAATCAAATAGGACTGCTAATGAACACAACCAAATGCTTAATCACATCGTCAGGGATTCATCCTTTAGGACGTAGTCTAAGAACAATTTACTCGGAAAATGATAATGTTGAAATTATAGAATATGATGAAGCATTAGGGCATGATCTATCGGATCCCGCTCAGTTTGAAAATCTTATTAGCGACTTAGCAGACTGTGCTTTGTTTTTTAACATAGGATATCCAGAACATCAGGAAGAACTACTGCGACGTGCTTTTGAATTACAGAACGAATTAATGATCATTAATCTAAATGTGGAACCAAATACTGCCCTTATAGACAATAACGCTAATCCAAAACTGACAGAATATCTAAAAAACAAACAGTCACTTGATCAACAGATTCGTGCTTTACAAAAACTACAGCAGGACAATCAGACAGGTCAATTGTGCTGGATTATAAATCTACGTATGGATGCTAGTTCAGCTATAGCATGGGAGTTTGGGCATCAGATTATAGATGCCTACGATGTAGCAGTGTATATCTATCAAACATTAGGATTTTGGCCCAAGGTCGCTGTTCAAGATCTACTGATCAAACCTACATTTTTTAATCATGAACAAAATGTCAAAGATGGAATATTATCACCTAGTCCGTAGTTTTCTTACATGATAAAAGATTGGACGTTTGGTCTGCTTGGTGCCAGGATCGCCACCCACTGTGAGTCTGAGATCTGGATTAATGCCACGACTATGCCGATCAACAAAATCGGCAATTCTACTGCTAGTGGTGCGGATCAAACAGAGCCCTTGGTCGTTACAGACCATATAGGTAGTAATACCATTTTCGTCTTCGTTTCTGAATAACATCGCTCGCTCCACGAATATTTACTCAAAAAAAAGCACTCCGAAGAGTGCTCTAAACCGCCAGTGACTAAATGGCTGCGGGTTTAATTACAGTCCAAGTGCTAGTGCGCGATAGCCAGCAGCTACTAGACTACGGCTCGGCATGCCTAACTCGTAACGAGTTACTGTCTTGCCATTGTTGCTGTAATGTGTGTTAGCATATACAGCATAACCGCCTTGACGTACACGACTAACTTCAGCACTTACGTTCTTGATGTTGAAACGCTTTTGAATCTGTGCTGGGGTTAATTTCTCACCCTTGCTCAACGCTTCAAACAAGCGATGTGTTTTGGTTTCTGGATTGATTCTTTTAAACATTGCCTAATCTCCTTTATAGTAATAAACAGGCTTTAAAGTCTGCTGTTCGCAGTATCACGATTATATGTTATTAAGTGATTAATAGCAAGTTTATTGGCTAGATTTGTTTGTTTCATTCAATCGAAAGTTTAATTTTAATCCTGGAAATCGTTTTTCAGCATTGTGCATGGCTTCAGTGATACTCGAACCCTGTGCCATAAAGTTATCTTTACTGTCATAAAGATAACATACTCCCTGATGCCATTCAGTTCTATAGTCTTGCTCAATAGATTCTTTCTTGGGCTCGTCTTTGACTGCGCTGTCTATTTTAGCCAAGAGCTCTTTGAATTCTTCAGGCTCGTTTATTATGCGTTCAATGAAGCTCTGTGTAGCACGCCACACACCCCACATAAATCCAATGGCCACACCTACTAGTAGTCCGGTTATAAACATTTCCATATCATTCATTAGTTTTTATTTATTTGGTCAAGTTTTTGCTGTCGACAAGCTAATCTTATATCATCTGGTACGTTTGGAATGAATTCTGTTAAATTACAGTCATATCGTTTTACACGTTGTTCAACAGTATCGTGCCTGGTGCTTAGATAAAATACAACATACGCTAAAAAAAATATTATTGTAAGATATATTAGGTCTTTGAATAATTCGTTCATAGCCACCTCAATTTAAACCATGTAACATCTTGTTCATCGGTAAATTCGTATTCTGCTATTTGATCACAGGTCGGGCTGTGATCAGCTACCTCTTGTATGTCAAATCGTTTATAACTTGGGCAATTCTTAGTGGCCCAGATAGCAGCATCTATAAAGTATAATCTCATACGATTATAGTCAAGATCCGGATGATGCTCATCTGTTAGATAGACCTTGATAGTGTCAGGCAACGATCCAGTTGTCATCATCTTGTAGAACAATACTCTCGGCACCATCATATTCATCTATACGAAAGATACTACCTTCAGGAATCCATTTGATCACAAGATCATCTACACCGCCCCAATAGGCAGATCCATGTTTGTTCTGATAGTGTTCTTCGCAGTAAGCTTCTACTTCTTCAGCTTCAGCGCCACGTTCGATCATATCTACCAATTGTGGATCAAACAGTAGTTCCTCGATACGATGCCAACTATACCAGCCAGCACCGTGTTGGGGACTGTGTATCACAGCCACTCGACCAAAACGTATGACCTTGGGACAATCAGATATACTTATAGCCAACTGCCACTCTCCATAAACTGGCTTTCATAGGGTTCATAAATTCAATCAATATCTCATTTTCGTGATAATCAAATATCAATTTGTAATCTTTTGTTGGTTGAAGCCTGAGAGCTTTGAGATCCTCTTCTAACTTGTAAGTATTTGAATCACGATTTAATTTAATCTTCATAATCATATTATACTATCACTCCTCTTCTGTGTCAAATTCATCCTCATCCAAATATTCGTCTTCGTCAATATAACTACCTGGCGCATCGTAGGCCTTATAGTAAGCTTCATTTGGTTTGAGAACTCTAAAATCGTTAGTATATTTTAAACTGGCAATGGTATACTCAGTCTTTTTGAGTAAATCGCATATTACCCAGCTGGTTCCACAGCCTCCACTAACATTCTTAAATGGACTGTGTTTGTATTCATTGGCTTTAAGGCCATTGTGCATATTACTACCATACCTAAAGATAATTCTAGTAATGCCCAACTTTTGGTTGCGCAGTCTAATTTTATCTACTTCGGTTAGCGGTGTAATGGTTGAGCAGTTGTCGTCGTCGATTGTTACTAAAACATTCTTGACCTTGATACTGCCTTTGGTATGACCGTTATCTGGAGTTTCTTTTGTGCTCCAAGGTACACTACAGTCTACATGATTAACATAATAAGTTTCCCCATGAAATTTTATAACCCACATAGGGATAGTTGGGTCTTCTAAGTGTTTTTTATTAAAGTGAAAAACACAGTCGGTACACGCAAATTCAATCTATGCCATTTTAATCTCCTTTAGTTAATAGCAGTGTATTTATTGATCCCATTTAAAAACTTTAAATGTTTTATCAATTATATGTTCTTTTTTAGCAGGTTTGGTATCTGCTAGTTCGCTTACAAAATGTATTTCAAACCCATCAAATCGACCATCAGTTAGTTTAGTCAATATTTTGTCTACTTGTTTGCCTGTACGTTCTTCGACAATATTGGCTATGATCTTTTCCACAGTTTCGGCATTGATATTAGTACTAACATCTAGTTCAAATTGATAAGTCATAGTATTTCCTTTGTTTGGTGCACTGAAAGGGACTCGAACCCTTAACACAGAACTTTAGAGATTCCTGCTCTAACCAATTGAGCTACCAGTGCGTGTTTTTAGTTCATTAATTTCGTCAACCAGCGGTTGTATATGGTGAGTATACAGTTGTTCCATTTGTTTGTAAAGACTTTGTTTCTCCAAATCTGTCATTCCAGCAGTGATGGAATCAACAAATGTATCATTAGTACATTTGGACAAACCGTAGTCATGTCGCCAAGTATAGCACATGCCAGTTATAATTTCCTGTTTATTTTTCAAGAGTCACCTTTTTGTCTTCTTCTTTCTTTTCTGGTTGAACTATTGCTGGAGGATCTGGTGGCCACCATTTGTCTTTTAAATAGTTGGCTCCTATCCATCCCCACGCTGAAAAGAATCCCCACACTACCATGTCTAATATCATGTTATCTTATCCTTTTTATTAATCGATCCAATGTCTAGTATCATATAAATGTACTAACAAATCGAATCCTAATAGAGCAACACTAAGGAATACTCCAGCATGATTCTGTCTAGTGGTTACTCTAAAATCAAATCCTATGATGTCTGCTGTTCTATCAAACTGTAATTCTAATGCTGTATACTTGCCTATCTCCCAATGAGGATTGGCTATGATTTCAAATCTATCACTGTATGGGTTACGAATATTAAAACTCAGTGATATCATTTGTCGACTCTAAAATGATCTTGAATTTTATCAATACAATCATCAGCACCTGCTAGGTCAACTTCATCACACAGTCTTATACAATCTTTTACAATCAAGGCCGCAAACTTTTCAATAGTGTTACGGTAAATGTGTCCGTTGTATTCTGAATCTTTAGGAATCACAATGCCAGCCTGTTTAGCCAGTTCTCGAATTCGTTCATTCATTCTTCAACTCCGAAATGTTCTTTAATACGCTGATTAATAGTGTGAGCAGTATGCTCTGGTTCTATCGCATACTTATTCACCTTACCAACCCAAGTAGAACACGCCAAACATTCCCGAACAATCAACTCGGCGAACTTTTCTACATCAAATCCAAGGGCTCTCATCGCCGCCTTGTTTATCATGTCATAGCCAGCAGCCTTTGCCAGTGTCTCAATTTGTTCGTTCATTCTTCAACTCCAAACTGTTCTGCAAATCCAAAATGTATTGCGATGTTGTGGTGTGCATCCATCAACGCTTCATTGACACATTCGGTAGTTTCTTCATGTTCATATAACAGTTCACTTTCGTCAACCAAGCCATCCTTGATTTGTTTCAGACAGTCAGCAACAATCAACTCGGCGAACTTTTCCTTATCAAAAGTTACTCGGTCAAAGCCGTTATCGACTCCATATTCGATGTTAGTTGCTTGTTCAGAAAGTTCTTTAATTCGTTCGTTCATTATTTGACTCCGTGTTTGAGTAACATCAACATATAATCCTTTGGTCGTTCAGGTTGACCATAACTATCGTGTGATACCTTGTCGTAACACTGACTACAGAAGTATCCCGAGATGCTGTAGTAACCGCTAAGGAACCAGCCATTACCATTTCTTACTTCGACACCGCAATTAGTACAGGTTAAGTTTATTTTCATCTGCGTTCTTTCTGTTTAGGAAATTTAGTACACCAAAGACACCGAGTACTCTCTGTTCCGTAAAAATATAAACTAGTATCAAATAGTTTACGACCGCAGCCTGCGCACACATAGGTGCTCATAGGCACGTCAAGCTCTAAG
>Ga0315909_10005074_pt1 | contig 15265 bp, 12 predicted proteins | sample LakEriMetagenome_11_FD_203527 | JGI IMG/M metagenome (GOLD analysis project Ga0315909, IMG submission 203527) | Freshwater fungal communities from buoy surface, Lake Erie, Ohio, United States - Buoy 2 MA125 | ecosystem: Environmental > Aquatic > Freshwater > Lake | place: USA: Lake Erie, Ohio...
CCACCGCAACACCCATTCTTTGGAATGCTGATGCCAGGTCTATAGCCTTTTCAGGTGAAAGGGCTTTGTCTGCAATGTCAAATGTTGTCCTCATATCGAACTTGAATACTGCGGCGGTTGCGGCCATTTTTGCCAAACCATCTACACCTCTTGAAAAATTAAACTCGTTCAGTTTATTCATATATGTTGATACATCACCCATTATTTGACTTACATTCAGACCTAAATTCTGAATTGAATTAACCGCTTTTTCCATTTCGGAACCAATCATAGTGAAATTAACACCAACCTCATCAAATTGTTTCACTATTTCTTTTACACTTTCTCCGATTACTTTTGATGTTGCAAATAATTTACTCGCATCTTCTGCACTTGCAATAACATTTCTTTTAGTGGCAGTACTAACCTCCTCAAGTGTTGTAAAAGTATCTTGAATATTTCCACCTAACCTAGCAATGAATGGTTGGGTGTCAGCAATTGCTTGTTTAAGTTCAGTTATTCTCTGTCTAGAACCACCAAATGTTTGATTTAGTCTTCTTGCACCTTCTTCCATTGATAGAAGGGCGTCTCCCATCTGTTTTGTTAGATTTGCAGCTTCTCCAAGTTGATTGGTGAAATTAGATATGTAAGCATCCATATTAGGACCAAAAAAACCATCTTTTTCTTCAAAGTATAACATATTCTATTACTTGTTTTATTATAAATAGAATAAGGACTAAAATTTAGTCCTTATTATTTTCTTCAACCCATTTGTCCAATAAATATTTACGAACAAATACAGGCATTTTTTCAAAATCTGAATAACTTACGTTGAGTAGTTTTGTTAGATAATAAAATTCATCAAGTTGTGATTTTCTATACTCAGAAGAAAGGGCGAAAGAAGTCGGCCCCAAAACCTACATTTACAGTAAGTTTTTCTCCGGATGGGGCAGTTATAGTTCTTGTTAGGTCTAATCTTGGTTCGTTATCATCTAAAAATTTTTTTATGAATTTAGAATCTAAAATCGGCATTTGTTCAACAAATCTAGCTATTTGACCTAAATCTGTAACTCCGTCTATTTCCACTATTTGTTTTTGTAATCGTAACGTTACTTTAGGAACAACTCTATTCTGTGGGTATGATTCGTATATCCTTGTCAATTCATTCAATTCTCCCCACGTTAATACCTTCAATCTAACAGATGTTTGAGATTTTGGTAGTGTTACGGTAAAAGTACCATCATTGTTTGGTTTTTCCCCATTTTTTATTGAGAGTTGTTCTAAACTTACAGTGGTTTTGAATTCTTTATTTGTTATTGGGTCTTTAACTTTGATATCCATTTCAGGTCCAAAAGCGGTATTTCTTAAAAAGATTAGAACTGCCTCTACGTCACCTTCCAATAAATCCTCAATTCTTAGGTCCGGTTCGTATATTTTAGTTCTTAGTAAGTTCGTAGTTATATCATTACCACCACCCATTAAAATATTTTCGTCTGATGCCGTTAAGTACCCCACCTTTATTGATGATTTTTTATTTTTGTAAAAAATTCCTCCACTTGGAAGTGGTACAACATCGTGAGGAAGTGAAAAATTTTCTTGACCAAATTGTTTTGTTTGATTATCCATATTTTATTAAGTTAAATAGTTTAGGTAAAAAAAAACCGTATATTACCAATTAGTAATTATACGGTTAATATTATTATTGTAAATATAAAATTAATACACCAAGATACATCTATCAGGTCTTAAAGTTGCGGTGATTGTCGCTAAACCATCTTGGTTATATGCCAATGTGTTAAAATTGACATCGGTCAAGAATGTGTTTACCAAAATCCACTTTTCAACAACAACACCTGTTGGGTCAAGCATTTCCAAGTCACAGTCTTTTTTATACCCCGCAGCATATCCCATTCTTCCGGTAACTGATTCTGCGTGTAATCTAACCCACTCCATAAGTGCCTGAGCGGCTGACGGTCCTATAGGGTCTCTAAATGTTACATTGATTGTTTGCCAAGTGAATCTACCGGCAACATATGTTGATGTATTCAAAAAGGGAATCTCGGTTGAATTTATTTGAATGTGTGGTCTGGCAGTACTCTCAACAAACCATTCATTTATACCCAAACTTGAGTCAAACCTTAAAATAAACCTGTTTTGTCTTTTGGGTTCATAAGGTATCGGCATTTTCATCAGTAAATCCGCCATAATATTAATTATTTAAATTTTTGTGTTTATAGATATAAATAGTATCTTTTTAAAAAAACTTCTCTTTACTTTTATTTTAATCCGTATATATTCCTTATATATCCAGTTCCAGTATATATAATACTATTTTATATCTAATAAATATTATTAATTAGTATTTTTTCTTGACTCCTCCACTAGTAGAATAAGTTTGTACAATATTATCTGGCTTATCTTCAAAATGTTTTTTCATTATTTCTACGTTCCTTAAATCGTCATCTGAAAATCCTATTTTAGGCAGTTTAGGTGAGAACTTATTCCCAATATCTTTTTTAATGTATGCTTTTTTGTTTAGTAAAGCAGCCATTCCTCTTATATATGAAACAAATTCGTCCATAGCCATAACCTTTGCAAGTTCAGGGTTTTCGGCCCCCTTATCATCTCCAAAAGATACCGGGTAAAATCTACAAAGTTCCAAGTATGATTGTACTAGTTCGTCATCTGTTAAATCATTTTCATCTGCAAAGGTTCTGAATTTTCTCAAATTCTTAACCAATTCTTTTTTACTGATACCTTGAAAATTAGAGTTAATATATTTTAAAACCCCTTTTTTTAATGTATTCGGATTGTGTCCTCTAGCGGTTATAATTGAAAAAATTGAACCATTGTTTATCGATTCTTTAAAATCTTCGAATGCCGGACCTACTTTTGCTTTGGTAACATCCTTTAGAAATTGTTCGTCACCCTCTACTCTAAAATTTCTAAACGGGTTTTCCGCATATCCAACCACAGTTTTACCATTATAATCAAACTCCCCTTTACCTATTTCGTGTCTATAATTAGCAAAGTCATCAGTCGACATTCCAATTTCTTCACCTTCAGAAGTTTTTAATATTATTTTAGTAGGCATATGAACAATATTATCATCCCAATCAAAGGCGTAATACTTCATATCCGGTGTGTTTGTTTCTTTAAAACCTTCAATAATAATTTTATTCATAGATACAAAAATAGGGGATATTTTCATATCCCCCAAATTTTAATTAATAATTATTAAATATTCTCAAATGAAGCACCTGTTGGGGTTATTAAGAATTCAATGTTTATAAATTCTAAAGCTCTTGTTGGTTTGAGATATATTTTACCATTTAATGTGTTTCTATCCAAATCTTCAGGAGATGATGAAACTGTAACTCTAAAGTCGTACAATCCTCTATCTCTTCTAATTCCATCAAGAATTGGATTAACGCTATCAAGGAACTGTTGTCTCACTATTTGGTCATTTTGTTCGAATAATAATCTAACAGCCACAGCCGAAATTAATTTTCTTGCTTGAAGTAATAATCTTCTAACATTTAATCTATTAAGTGCTGAGTCGGCAACTTGTAGAGTTTTATTACCCCAAATTACGGTACCAACATCAGAGAAGGTTGCGATTGGGTTAATTCTACCTTGGTATAATGTATCTCTATCTTCTTGAGTTAACTTCATTCTCGCTTTTACAGAATTAACAAGACCTCTTGTGTAACCCGCTGATGCGAACCAAGGGAACGCAATATTATCAGTTAATGCCAAGTTTCTACAAACTTCACCGGTTGGCGGTAAATAAATTTGTGTATTACTAACAGTATCTCTGACAAGTATCCAAGGATAATATGTTGCAGTATAGTTAGAATCTATACCTGTTTCATCTAGACTATCTATCGCCTCTTGAGGTAATATATTGTTATTGATATCTCCTGAATCAGGAGTAAACATTTGATAATCAGGAGTTGTTGCGATATATATCGAGTCAGCTCTTTCATATTGAACCATATTTATCGCGGCTTCCACAAGATTATCGTGGTTTATCATATCTATACCTGTAGTTGCAAAAACATTTATGTTTGTAGATTCAGGATTTGAGAATGTTTCAATACCTAATAGATAAGCGTAATAATCTGTATTTGCCCAATCTACCGAATTTTTATTTATAGTAATTCTCTTGAACATACCGTCTCCTGTTGCTGTTGGATATCTAGTATCTCCTAATGGAGAAACACCGGATAGATAACCACTACCACCTAATTTAAATCTGGTTTGATTTGTACGATGTTCTCTATAAATGTCCCAACCATCGAAACCTCCTGCTAAACAAACTGTGAATTTCCTTGAAAAAAGATTATAATAAGGATTTGATTGCTCTTCAGGTTCAGAGTTAAAAGATGCTATACCACAATCAAATGCTGGTTCACCACTTGTGGAATAAGAATTAGTTATTGTTATGATAGTTGCTCCCGAATCCATATGGAACCCTTTACTCAAATAATTCCAATCATCGGCTTCGGTTGCGGTTACAAAATTAGTAACAGGATTTTGTTTACCTTTATATTGTAAAAAAGCGTCATCAATACCAATTCTTGTGGAAAAACCTAAATAAGTTCTTCTTTTATTGTCACCAGCAGAAGTGACTATATTCTCACCTCCTGCTGTAGTTCCAAACGGAGGATTATATATTGGTTCACCGGGGAAGTTGTATTTAGTCTTATAAACAGGTACAACCGGCTTATTAGTTATTGAACCATATTGACGTTGAACATATCCGTAAAAACCACAAGGTAAAGCGTCACTAGGATAGTCCTCGGCCATTTCAACCATTATGTATCTAGAAACTAATGCGAATTCACCTGTTGTTGAACCTATTTTTTTAGCAACAAAACTATTGGAATTTACATCCAAATTACAATTAGTGAATTTTTCCAATACTACAGGATTTGCATCACTGTCGAAAAAACTTCTAACAAATACATCAAAAGTACCATTATTGAAGGATATATTTCCAATTGAAATTTTAACTTCTGTATTTGCAGCGGTTCCATCAGAAATAGAAACAAATCTGAAAAGATTGAATACCTCAGTACCCCTAAGTTCAGAAACTAAATAAGGTGTCATAGGTGTTGTGTATTTTTCTAAATACCATCCTATCGAAGTTACGCTTCTACTCACCGCACTATCTAATGATATTAGACTACAATTTAAACCTTTAACATAACCTTTATTATACAAATATTCTAAAGTACCAGGATAAATTTCCTCAACAAAAAGAGGAACTTGAGTTCTAGTCTTACCAAAATTGTCAACACCGAATACTTTTGTTATGTACTTACTACTTGACTGTTGTAATGAAGTTTCGAAACTAAAAATATTTCCACTATCAGTCAGACCGGATATTACAAAATTAGAAAATGGATTCTGAAATATTAAATCGTAAGGTGCTGAACAGTCAATTTTTACGTTATTCAAATTACTAACTTGATATTTAGGACCGTGTTGAGTAGATGTATATTCCGAAACACCCCTTGACCTTAAGGTTGCAATAACCATATTATTATATTCAGAATATGCGGTACCTGTAAAGGTGTAATATTTACCAACCACAGAGCCACTATATCTGTCACCCGAACCTGTAGTACCAACACTCAATTTATCTATGTAATAATAAAAAGCGTAACCTGTGTAGTTGTTTGTATTATTATTATCGAAGTTTGCATAATACCAAACATCATTGTATGATGCTTCTAAGTCATTATCATCCAAACTACACACTGTAGATGGTGGAACAAAACTATTTGATGTTGGGTTGTATGGATTAGTTATTGCGGAATAACCTTGAACTTGTGTTAAATTAGTATAATCAGTACCTAAAATTGAACCATATATTGTTGCGGTTGTTGCTGATGCATATGGTGTACCACCCGTTGAATTTCTAGAAACAAAATTGATAAAGTCTGTAACATCCGCACTAATTGTAGATGTAGAACCATCAAATTTTTTATATACTTTATTTATATTACTTTGAATTATCGTTGGAAATGTTGGTAACGTTAAACCAATACCGTATTTAAAATCGAAAACACTACTGAATGATGTTCCTCCACCAACAATTGAAACAGTACAAGGGTCAAGATTAGCATTTATAGTAAGAGACCAAGACGGTCCTGCATCATAACCGGATAAACCTAATACCCTTGTTACGAAAAGTTGGTTCGATTGTTGTAAATATGATTTTGCAATGTATGCCGCTTCATATTTTGGAATTTGTGTATTTATGAACTTTGTTGGTTCAGTTCCTCCAAAAAAAGATTGAAACTCGTCGTAGTTTGAAATGAAAATAGGTTCGAATGCCGGACCTCTTAAAGTTTCACCTACAAGACCTAAAGTAGTTACACCCACACTTTGAGCCACGAACGATAAATCAGTTTCAGATGTGTAAACACCAGGAGAAACGAAAACTTTTTGATTTGTTTGAGTTGTTGCCATTATTTAATATTCTTAAAGATTTATTTTATTGATAAATATTACAATAAAAACGAAAAACCTTGACTTTTGTCAAAGTATTTATATTAAGTAAGTAAATTTTCTGCTTATTTTCTCCTTATGTCACAAAGCGATAATAAAAATATAAAAAACATAAAAATATCCAAGGAATCTCACTCACTACTAAAAAAGTATTGTGACCAAAAAGGTATCATTATTTATAAATTCTTAGAACAATTAATCAAAGAAAAGTGTAAAGAGGTAAGAGATTTATATGGGGAGGATTAAATAATTTTGTTAATAAAAGATAAACTGGAGTCAAGATTGATGTTTTCTTTAATTATTTCAATAACCAATGAATCATTAGTCGATACCTGTATTGTTGTAACATCGGTACCGTAAAAATCGTTGTTTAAATACACATCATAAGATAAAACATTAATTTTTTTCTCCAAAGTCATATTGACAGTATAATCAATATTGACAGATATAGATTCTTCACCGATAACGAAGTCAAAATTCTTATCGAAAATATCTGGGTTACTTTGCATTTTTTTATTTTTTTGTTTCCTATTTGAAATATCCGTTTCAAAAACTTGCACAACTCTTGATATTGCGGGTTTAACTTCAAACTCTTCTTCATCAATCAAATATCCTAACATTGTAAAGTCATAGTTTTGTATATAAAATTTTCTCTTATCTATCTCCATAACTGACTCGTCAGAAATATTGGTTGAAACTATTGGTACATATTGACCTTTTATGAAAGTGTATGCCTGTCTTGAAGAAAATTTTTGTAATACAATTTTATTGAATTGATTAAGTTCTCTCATTCTATTACAAACAATCTTGACATTGTAATTAATATCTACAGGTACGGGTTGTGGTATTGTATAAACATCGGCTCCTTTTTGATTACCATTCCAAGTAGGAACAATTGCGTAGTGATACTGTCTTCTGTTTGGTATTGTATAAAGTACTGCTGGATTTGTTCCATACTTAACTTCAGGTTGTCTAACAACAGTTATAAATGGTGGTTTTGCATTTAAATCTTTATCAGTAAAATCCCAAGTTTCAGTAAATTGTGCCCAATTTTGAGTTGTTAGGATTCTATCAACTGTAGGAACAACTTCTCCCGCGGTTACTAACCTTAAATCTTCTTTAACAAAATCAAGCATACCTCTATCCAAATCGGCATGTAATACTGATTTAGGTAGATATGTCCCATCTTTTTGAATGTACTCTGCAAGCTCTTGTCTTCTTGCCGACAACTCCTTTGGTGGGACGAGGTCTAATTTCTTTTTAATTTGTTTAGGAAACGCCATTACTTTTCTATAACAAATAATTTATTTTTACTATTAATCATATCAACCTCTTTTGCATCATAAACAGGTTCCTTAGTTTCTTTATATACAAAACTTTCATATTTGTATGGGTCATATGTCACAATTTCACCGACAGGTTCTTCAGGTATATTATCACACGGATATTGACAAAACTCAACAAGGTCACCAATAACAAATGCGTGTACATTCTTTGATTTTTCTCTTCTCACTTTTTCTTTACCTCCTTGTCTAACTCTAAATTCTACATCTTTTAATTTGACATAATCGGCGTGTAAGACAACCAATCCCTTTTTTTGTACTGAAAATGTGTGTTTATTTAAATTATAATAAACCATCACTCGTTCACCTATCAATGAATCAAGTAAAATTTTATTTTGCGATTCTGTTATAACTATAATCATATTCCTTTAAATTCGTTTTGACTAACCGGGGTAGCGACTATTGTTCTATAAAACGCTTTAACACCGGCATAATTATGTCTATTGTCTGAGACAACTCTACCATCATCAACAACACTATAATATCTAACTCTACTTTCATTTTCATAATAAGCTAAATAGTCACCAAACATTATATCGACACTAAGCTCATCAAGTTGTTTTTGGTAAATAGAAAAATTAAGATTACCTGGCTCTTGTTGTCTTAATTTTGAGTTCCCAAGTTTTTGATTTGTTGGTGCAACAATTTTAACTAAACCTTTAAGTTCAATTGGAGGTAAAAACTTTGCACCATCTTCAACAACCTCACCGTATACATCATCAGTATTTGTTTTATACCTATCAACCCTATAAAGAATAACAGTAAAATTAAGGTCCCCCTCAAGCCACTCTCTACCAATTTGTACATCCAAATTATAATCTTCGGCTCCGAAGAATTTACCTAACCTTGTTATTGGGACTAATTTTTCCATATGTTGATAAATATTCTTAAATGTATTATATTTAATTTATTTTCTGAGATGGAACTAACAATTGAGTCAAAGGCTCTAAATATTCTTGAAAATTATGAGGGTGCAAACAATTATATTTTGGAATTAAGAAGAAAATCCCAAATTAATAAAAAGTTTTACCCCACAAGGAGTCAGGCCGATTATATTATTAATAATCACGACAAGACACCCAAAGTTGCAAAGAAGTGGGCGGTTCTTGATGCATACTTTGCTCAAAAGTTTGCGGATGATAAGTTATATCACAAAGTTCCGGAAAAAATGTATGTTGAGAAGATATTGGCAGAAAAGGAAAAGGCTTATCATATTTGGGGTAAAATGTTTGAGAATGAGGAACTTCACGAATTTTGGGTTCCGAAAGCGGCAATCATAAAAGATAATACAGTAAAAGATGTTGTTATTGATTATGAAAAATATTCACATCGCCCTCCACTAACTCATCAAAAAGAAGCAATCCAAAAATTAGTTGAGAATAAAAAATATATTTTGGCAGATGATATGGGTCTTGGTAAAACAACTTCTACTATTATCGCGGCCTTAGAATCAGGTGCAAAGAAGGTTTTGATTATTTGTCCAGCAACTCTTAAAATAAATTGGAAAAGAGAAATCGAGAATTACACAGATAAAAGTATTTTTATTGCTGAAAGTAAAAGTTTTTCAACAGAACAGGATTTTGTTATTGTGAATTATGATATTATAAAAAACTTCCACGATATAAAAGAAAAAGAAAATTCTCAAATATTAAAAGCGGGATTTGATTTGGTTATTGTGGATGAGGCTCACTACATTAAAAACGCGCAGGCACAGAGAACAAAACTTATAAATAATTTTGTAAAAAATATTGATAGGTTGTGGTTACTTACAGGAACACCTATGACATCTCGACCAATTGATTATTATAATCTTTTGAGTTTGGTTGATTCTCCGGTTTCAAAAAACTGGATGGCTTATGTTATTAGATATTGTAATGGGTTTCAGTTTAAGGCGGGAAACAGAAAGATATGGAATGTTATGGGTTCGAGTAATTTGGAAGAGTTAAGAGATAGGACACAAGGTACAATTCTTCGTAGATTAAAAGAAGATGTCCTTGACTTACCTGATAAAATCATAACACCCGTTTTTCTTAAATTAAAATCCAAAAACTATGAAGAGATAATGGGCGAGTATTATGATTGGTATGATAAAAACCCGGAAGAATCAAAATCTCTAACGGTTCAGTTCTCTAAACTTACAAAAGTAAGACAAGTAATTGCCGATGAAAAAATTTCACAGACAATAGAAATTGCTGAAAATATTATAGAACAAGATAAGAAGGTTATAATATTTTGTAATTTCACCGATTCACTTAACAAAATTGTGGAACATTTCGGTAAAACCGTAGTTAAGATTGATGGTTCCTGCTCTAAAGAACAAAGACAATTTGCGGTTGATGAATTCCAAACTAACCCAAAGATTAAAGTTTTTGTGGGTAACATTAAGGCTGCCGGAGTAGGTATCACGTTAACAGAGGGAGAGGTTGTAATTTTTAATGATTTGTCATTTCTACCATCAGACCATTCCCAAGCTGAAGATAGGGCCTACAGATACGGACAAAAAAATAATGTGTTGGTTTATTACCCCATTTATGAAAATACAATCGAAGCCGTAATCTACGACATAATTAACGACAAAAAGAAGGTTATTGCCACAGTAATGGGTGATAATCAGAACCCCGCAGACACCGCCGAAGAAATACTACAAAAAATTAACAGACTTAGAAAATAAGTTTTTTTGTAGATATTTATTAGTATGTCAGTAATCCAAGAACCAGAAAGGTCAAAAATATATACAAGAGTAAAACACTTGTTGGGTGCTCCAATTAGAAGTGTTGAGATTGAAGATGAAATGATGGATTCCTTAATGGAATTATCAATTCAAGATTACGAACAAATGGTTTTAAATTGGTTGATTGATTCTAACTGGACCAATTTAATGAATCTTGATATGAGTCAACAATCAGTTGCTAGAGCACTAACAACTAAGACGCACGACTTCGAAAAACAATTTCAATATGCATATTCCAAAATTGTTGGGTTACAATCTGTAGGACCTTGGGAATTGAAAAAAGATTATTTTACTTTAGAGAATGGTAAACAAACTTATGAAATTCCTGCGGGTAGAGAAATAAATGAACTACTTTGGTTTAGTAACCAACCTTGGGGCGCTTTTGGACCTTACGGACTTTGGGGATTTGGTTATGATGGTATTGGTCTCGGTGCGAATCAAGCCGGTTATGCTCAGTTCGGATATCAGGGGTCATTCTTTATGATGTCAGGTTTTGATTATTTAGTTAGAGCACAAGAAGCAAATATCCTTAATAGAATACTTGGTGGTAGTTTAACTTATAGAATTACCGCACTACCCGATGGAAAAAAATTAATTCATTTATACAACACACCGGGTGGTAGGTTTAATTGGGCTAATTATAGTTCTTACAGTGGAAACAAAGTTTGGTACTGGTATTATGAGGTTGAGGGTAGGGATAGAGACAAATGTCTCAAAATGAATCCTGATATTATTAAATTACCGTCAGACGTTCCGGTCGATGAGTTGACTTGGGAAGACCTTAATGTTCCGGGTAAGCAATGGGTTAGAAGGTGGTTCACTGCTTATGTTAAAGAAACTTTATCTAAAGTCAGAGGTAAATACCAAGGTTCACTGAAAGTCCCCGATTCAGAGTTGACTATGGAATGGCAAAGTTTGGCAACTGAGGCAAAGGATGAAAAAACAAGATTATTAGAAGAGTTAACAGGTGCGGAAGGAATGTTAACGAGATTAAGACCTGAAAAACTTATGGAACGTGAAGCGTTAATCGCTGAAAATCTTAATAAGCAATTAAAATTCAAAGCTTTCCAAAGGCAAATATATGTTATATAATTATTGATATGTCAATTATCAAGTCAATCCCAATACAGAAAAAAATAAATGGAATTATTACAAGTGCTTCCGAAACCGCAATAGTCTCTGAAAGAGATTACAGAACTAATGGTGAGGATTGTATAATAGTTAAAGGAGTTCAAGAATCATCAATTACTCTTGATTCAACAACAACAGACCACATCGTAATTAAGTGTCTAACAAAAGTCACCATAGTCCCCGACAATAATAAAATTGACGAGGAATATGATGAAATTGTTGCAGATAAAGGTGCGTGTATTGAGTTTAGATGTGTTGAAAGAAACTGGTATATCTTATCAAGTGATGGGTTAAAATTTTCTTAAATAGACTTTTCCCACCCCTCTTCCGCAAGTTCATATATGTAATCAGGTTTTAGACCTCTCTTATCCCAATATACTAATTCCTGTTCTGTTATATCCAAAACATCTTCTTGTAGTTTATCTTGGTCTCCTTCTTCAAAAGGAATACCATTTATAAGTTGACATTGTCCGGATGTAAAAATACCCCTATCTTCAGGTTTATCGACTAACAAACCATTTCTAACTTCCTCACCGAAACAAATAAGGAGTGGCTCAATTCTTTTGTTAAATGTTGCAACCGCTCGAGCGACATTGTATTCTCCGGTCATATTTGGATTTGATTCTATTTCAGATTGATTTAACATATAACAATTTATCTGAACGTATCCTTCAGGAATCGGAACTCCGTGCTGTGCCAAATATTCCTCTTGAAGTTTCTTGGTTGGTTTTGTAATTTTCTGAACGTCACCTTGTGATGCTTTTGTTCCGTTATTAACATAGTATATTACATCACCAAGATTAACATTTAATTTGTGTTTAATTGCCAACTCTAAATGGGCCATCATAGACATTGCACCCCCGGCCTTTGTTTTCTGTGTGGACCTTTTCTTATAATCTTCCATTGTTAGTTTTACCTTAGCTCTCTGTGCAATCTTCATAAGGGGGATTTGTTTTTCGTAAATCTTTTGTAGATACTCATAATAATACTCCACAAATTCTTTACCCTTCCCTTCTAATAATAGTTTCACCGCAACATCCAAAAAGTCCTCAATATAAAGTGGAAGTTTTTTTGACTTAATCGTATTACCGGTGAGTTTGATTTTACCTTTGGCATCCATAACCGCATAGTTTTTACGAGCAAGATTAATACACGCAGGCCATACACCATCAGTATCAAGAGCCATCTCTTTTCTCATAAAGATGTCGTTATACTCAGCAACATCCGCGTCGGGCCCTTTATACTCCTTACCCTCCTTAACCTTCCAATTTAGACCCCTACCAATATAAACCCTGTCATCAACACCCTCCGGACTTGAGAAGTTTACACCATCCGTATCCATCACAAGAGGGGTATATCCTTTGGACATAAAGAATTTAATCATCTGACGAAGATATTGTCTTCCGGTACAAGTAATCTGTTCACCCATATACATATCACCCCACGCAAACACTTGTGGGGCTGAAAGGGCGCCAAACATGGAATTTATAAATATTTTAATCGGTAACTGCTTATTACCATAAGATGCAGATTTCTTTTTATCTGTTTCATAATACTCTTCTGAAAGTTGTTTGTACTTTATACGTGTATCACGGAAATACTTTAACATTCCTTTCATTGCACCTGTAATATCACAGTCGGGGAACACATCGTGAACAAGTTGAATGGATGGGTATAGAGAACTAAAGTCAAGTTTCAATACATTCTTTGAATATCCCACTTTAAGTAATCTTGAAAGTCCTCCCACAAAATCTGTCTTACCTTGTTTTTCAGGAATCGCAAGTCCGTGTTTGTAACTCCAAGCTAACATCAACATTTTCCAAAGGGTTGCAGTACCCATAGTAGAAACCCTCTGATATGTTGTTGGAATCATAGACGCAAGTAAAAATGACGCTTGATTAAATTCTTGGTCCACTTTGAGGGTTTCATCCAAGTCATCATCAAGATACATTTCAACAAGTTTATCACCTGTTATTTTTTTATAAACACCGGGGAACTTAATATCCAAATCTTTATATTCGGTTGCCTTTTTATAGTTACCATTTGTAACATTTAACCAATATTCTTCTTTGTTGGTATACATCTTACCGATATCAGTATGGTCTATGTAAACCCGGTCTGCAGCCTCAGCTTTAATAAACTTAGTTATATATTTCAGACCTGCCGATTTTATACTTGAGTTAATCGCCTGAGCCCTACGAACAGCGTGAATTATATCAATCACATTATACCCCCATATTGAAGTTTGAAGATAATCCTCCACCTCATTAGCAAGTTTCAATATACTTTCTTTTCTTGTGTATGAATGTTCGGGGTGAAGGGATTTACACACATTTCTTGCATCAATTTTTAATATCTTACATCTTTCAAATATCCAATGCCAGTCAAAGTTCGCGGAATTATAACCACCTATAATACTTGGTTTTAATTCATCTATAACCTTAAAAAATTCTATAATCGCACCCCTCTCTTGTGACTCATCAATACATTCTATAACCCGGTGGTAACCTTTATTGGTTTTGATTCCAATCATAAAGATTCTACCATCCTTTGGTTCAAGAGCGGTTGTCTCCAAGTCAAATACAAGTCGGGTTACCTCATCGTAATCCTCAAATCCTTTGAATAATCTTTTTTCTTTTTGTATAAGATACTGCTCAATTGGGGGAAGAATAAGAATTCTATCTTTACCTTTTTCACCATATGGGTCAATCCCACCATCTCTAAAAAAGTTTGTAAGAGCTCTATATCCTTTGAGTGATTTAACCATAAAAGTTAAACCATTTTTCATTCTTTCGTTTCCACCGGTTTCTAACTTATCTATGACAATACCATATTTTGTCATCGCCTCTTTCTGAGCCGCTTTTGAATCTTGATAGAAATTAAGACCTTTTAAGTCACCAACCCATGCGAAGGGGATGAATGTGTCTTTTCTAATTTCTTTACCTTTACCGGGGATTTCTTTAATCTTGAAGATGTTTTCTGATGCGTAGTCGTACTCTAATGCGACTATGTGTTCTTCGGGGTCATTTCCGTGTAGGAATGACTCAATTTCTTTTGCGTCTATCATATGTTATTTCCGAGCGGTTTATTAGCTTTCACAACATTGTGAAGTTTACCTTACTCATACATATGCAAAGATAAGAAGATTTTCATTATAAGTCAAAAAAAAAGGTGGGAACAAGTCCCACCTCTAAAAGTATTTAAATTATTTTTAATGTACTACTTTGAGTAAATCACCTGTTCTATAAACATCTCCCACAATTAAACCATTTGATAACGCATCTGCATTGTCAGTATATTCCATAACATTAGGTATATTAATTTTGCTCTCAACAATCAAATCTCCTTTGACTACAACCTCATCTTGATTTACTAAGAAAATATCACTTCTTGATGTATCTCCGGTACCGTTACCAACGACAAGAAGTGATGTGGTGTTTCCTGAGGTGTTGTAACTACCAAGACTGGTTTGATAATCTCTAGTTGATATAGTACCCAAGCCACTCGAATGAGAACCATAACCTATTGCGGTTGTTCCTACACCTTCTGCGTGAGAATA
>Ga0315909_10005077_pt1 | contig 15263 bp, 25 predicted proteins | sample LakEriMetagenome_11_FD_203527 | JGI IMG/M metagenome (GOLD analysis project Ga0315909, IMG submission 203527) | Freshwater fungal communities from buoy surface, Lake Erie, Ohio, United States - Buoy 2 MA125 | ecosystem: Environmental > Aquatic > Freshwater > Lake | place: USA: Lake Erie, Ohio...
TCTCGGCTTCCTCAACCTTCAACTCAACGCACTTGTAGCCGATTGATTCATAGGCACTGGCCGCTTCTGAAATTGGCAGTCGATGAGCGTTTAATGTGTCCTTGTCTGACGGGAACTGGAAAAACGCAAGCCATGAGTTGTGTTTGCTGTCAGTAATCCACCAAATCACGCCGTCAGGTTTCTTGATGCCGAAGTATCTCATCATTCCCCATCCTTTCCGCCGCTCTCGGCTGGGTTGGCTGGAAACAATGTCCGATTCAACAAATCAGCCAGTGGCTTAAACTCAATCTCGCTAATCAGCTCTCGCATTTCGGCGTCGATTTCCTCAAGCCGTTTCAGAACCGGGTCTTGCTCGCTCATCACTCCACCTTTCCGCCGCTCGCTGGCGGCTGGTTGATTCGCCTATCTGTAACTAATTGGCAACATCGGCGTTCTACAAAATTTATCCCACGCCTTTTGCACACTTCCGCTGCCGGGAAACAAATCCACAAACTCGTCTTCAGGTTTCATATTCAATAAATCAAACAGCCAAAAACAAAAGCCTTCAGGTTTTGCACCGGGACAGCCTTTTTTAAGAGTTATGCACTCGCTTACCCAATCTCTCACCGTTGGCATTGTTCGCGGTCTTTTCCTTCCGCCGCGAAAAATTACTGGCTCCCAAGCATAGGCGACAGTCACGTTTGCCTTGAACACAGCAAAAGGCTTCACCCACGCTGCCACACGGCAATCATCCGGGCACATCGGCAGAAGCAACCGCAAACTTGGGGTGTGTAGCGACAAAGCCCATCCATCACAAAATTCATCGCACAGTCTGCTGATGAGTTGACGATGCTTTTCAGGGTCATCCCAATCAGCCGCTTGGTCGTGCAAATTGCCGTACAGCTTTTTTCCGCATCCAAGATAGGGCGGGTCTGCATAACAAAAACGCATGACGCTTCACTCCAATTCTCTGCCGCTCGCTGGCGGCTTGTTGTCAATTTCCGAATCTGGCCTGTAACACCAAACGCCAACGTCATCATCTTCTTGGTCAATCCGCTCGATGCAGCCCATTCGCCGGTCTGTCCAGAAAATCTCTGGCCCGTGGATAATGGCGATTGATTCGCGACGCAGGTTGTTTTCAAACCGATTCATCGCCCGCAGCAGCTTGGCAATTTCGAACAATTCCTTTTCGCTGTGCCGATATTGCTCAGCCATTCGTTTCGCTCCTGTCGGGGGTTGTGGGAAAGTACCGATGTTTCAAAAATCCCGCCCAGCGGCTCTACTCAACTGGCAGCGGCAAAGATTGGGCCGCCGATCCACACAGATGCGGGGATAATGGCTGGGGCAGGAATTAAACCCGCCGACGCACTGCGGCCTGAGGCAAACGTCGTGCGTCCAGTCTTGCCAGCCTAACCAACTACTCCACCTCCTCCATCGGGTGCAGCGGTCGGCCATCGATCACCGTCTCCTCGGTCAGTACTTCCGTGTAGGCACTGGCCCACTCAATCCACTTGCCCTGGGCATCTTCCTTGGTGCAAACGCTGCAGGTCTGCGAGACCACCTGCCAAGCAACGTCGGCGATCTCTTCATCCAGCATTCCGTGGTCGTCCGGCAGGGTCAGGGTGACGATGATGGGAAACTCAACTTCGATTTCTTTTGGCATGTCGCCGCTCCTATGTATAAGAAAATGCACCAGATGTCCGCCGCTGGTGCCCGGTGGGTTCATCGTGGCCAGCGGGACTTCCAAAACCGGCCACGACGAGGACAATCCGACAAGGCTTTCTATCCGTTTGATTCCACCTCAATCGCCGGTGCGTCAATCACTGGCGAGGGTTGCCATTCGTTCAGGCTGCTCAGCTGCCCAATGGCTGGCAATCGCCGCTTTTCCACGGTCGGCCCAATGTCTTCCAGTTCGTCCACGGTGTGCAGTCCAAGCCCAATCTCTGGGGCAATCGTTCGGATAAGAAACGTCGCCGCCCGATACCGCAGCATCTGCTCGGGGATTGTTTGCCACTTGCTGCCAGCCTTGGAAAACCAGCCCTCTTTTTTTGCAATGCCAATCGTGACTTTGGTTCCAACAAGCTCTTCCTTGGTGCTGAGTTCGACGCAGTAGGCAGTGCAGCCCCAGTCCTCGGTGTCGACCTTGCCGCTGAACCGATAACGAATCGCACTGAACCGGCCGCAGCTGTTAAACGTGCCAATCAAAAACTGAGCCGACCAGCCAGGGCGACCGTGAACCAGATACAGGTTTTGCATGACCATCAGCACGTCGGCTCCCATGCGGGTCGCCATGTTTTGGGCAATCAGGACGTTGCCCACGTTCTTCTGGTATTCCTTCGGGACCAAACTGCTCTCGCTGTAAACCTTTGCTTTTCGCTGGGCCAACTCAAAGAGCTTTTCTTCCGCCGACACTTCATCTATCGCCCTGTCAATTGTTGTGATAACTCCACTGCTCATACGCTCGCCTCCGTCAATTCACCCGCAAACTTGCGGACCAGCCACGGCGGTGCGGTTGCCACCTTAATTGGCCGGTCCAAATAATCCTCAAGCACAAAAGTCGAAATGTCCTCAACGGCGCGATGCATCCGTTCCTCGCTGTTCAGTTCCTCCATCAGGCCCGTAATCTCCAGCGGGTAGATTTCGTGCCCGCCGCCTGATTGGATGCCGACGACCAGAATCTTTGGCCGCTGAACGCTCTCGACGGTTTCGATGCCGTCCCGGTAGAACGCCAGGCGGATGTCGTAGTGCATGTTCACCGCCTGATTGATGAACTCCTCCTCGGATGCAGCCGATGTCGTCTTCCAGTCAATCAGCACGCCGTCCGATAGCTGGTCGACCTTTGCCCGGCAGTCGATGCCGCTGCGTTGATGCCGCCAGAACAGCTCCCGCTCGACGTGACCATTGCCGAGGAACTTGCGAACTTGGCTGCACGCCTGCAGATGCGTCCAGACACGCTCCAGCCGCAGCCAATCAGGCTCGCTGACAATCTCCTTGCCAGCCACGGACTCGCGCCACGCCTTGCCTTCCTTGGTCCGCAGGTCGATTCCTTCCGGCCGCCGCACGATGTCCAGGCGATCAGGCCCGCCCAGTTCAATCATGCTGTGGACAAGTGTCCCGAACTGCATGGCCGGGGTGGGCTCGTCCTTTGGCCAGTCGCCGAGAACGCAGGTGTGGTAGAAGAGGATGGGGTCGCGAAGGAACAGGGCCAGCTGGCTGCTGGATAGTTCGGGGCGGGAATGGTAGTCGGTCATTTCACAAACTCCGTTTAGTTGGCTTCGTTGGCCATCTTGGCCAGCACGTCACCGTGACACCTCTGCGGGAAGCAGTGGCAGATAAGAACCCGTCCCTTCAGTTCAGAAATTCTCGAGTGGATCGACGGCTTATTTGGCAAGTAATGCCGTTCGTAGCAGTCGCAAACAAAATCACGGTCGCCGTCTTCGTTCAGAACGAACGGATTGCCGTAGCGGCTGCTGCGATCGACGCGAACCGAAAGCCTTTGCGACTCAGCCCAGCAGATCAGGTTCTTGTCAGCTTGCTCATTGGCAACCACCGTCTCGCCTTTGAGCACTTTGGCCTGGCGTTCCCTCTCGTCTCGCCGCCAGTCGTCGGTTGGCTTTTTGGCAACCTCGCGTTTCGCGTCTTGCAGCGTGATCTTGCCTGCCTTGAGACGCTCGAATACTTCAGGGGCTTCGGTCTTCACCTTCTTTGCGTCTTGAACGTAGCGGTCGTTGACGCCAACGGATTTCGCGGCTTCCTCGCGAGCCTTTGCCTTTTCAATAGGTGGAAGTTTTTCCACCTTCTGAGCCTGCGGCTGGTTGCGTTTCGCCTGCTCTGCCTGACGCCGCTTTGCATCCTCCGCGAAGTGTGGCTCAAGCTCGGCAGCAACAGCCGCCAGTGCAGACTTGCCCATATGTCGCCGTCGGTCATTCAGCGACACGGCAAACGCAGTCGGCTCGTCCCCGGTGTACTCCTTCGTCTTTGGCTCAACGCCTGCGATATTGCAGGCAGCCCAGCGGTTTCGACCGTCCAGTATCTTGCCCTCGTACAGCCAAACCGGAACAAGCTGGCCATTTTTTGCAATGTCTTCAGCAAGCTCTTTTAGCTTGTCTTCGTCCATCATTGGCCAAACGTCAGCAATGGGATGATTTTTCATCTACCGTGAATCCTTGAATGACATTTCCTGCACAAAATCAAAAGCTCGCTGTCTTGGTATTCCCAGGGCTCTAGCTCGCTTGAATATCGGACATGGTGAATAGATAGCCCTGCGGATCGAATGCCGCATTCCTGACACGCCTTGCCTCTTTGTTGAAATAAGGCCAGCCGTCTTTTCTTCCATCGCTGGTCCATAAGTTTGAGCCAATAGCTTGCTGGTTCGTTTTTTTTAGACGATGAACGTGGACGATAAGCCAACTGCTTCGGTGTTTAACCATCGTTCCAAGGACAAGCCATTTCTCATAATCCGTATTGCTGACTTGCATGTTGTTGAACACCTGCCAAGGCGACGCAATGTTTTTTCTCAGTCCTTCCATCACTTCGTGCGCGCAGATGTGCGATTGGTGTTGCTTGCCATCTACGGCACGCCAAGTCATTCTTGCCCTGTGCGGCAAATCTTTTGCCGTCACAAACCAGTCTTCTGGTTCTTCTGTAGGTTTGTTTTCAATAGCAAATTCAAAGTCTTGTTGAGCAGGCTTCACAACCGCAATGCTCATTAGGCGATCGTTTTGATAATCAACTGGGTCGCAGTTTGCAGGTTGAAGAACTAAGCTGTTCAGTATCGAGCGTTTTTCAAACGAGCAGTTAAGATTGCCAACTACGTCGATCTCAAGCAGCTTAAAACTCTCTTCGCGGCTGTCTTTTGATGTCTTCTGCAGCCTAACCAAGCAACGATCCCAAACGCTGGCCTTTGACATGATGCCGCGGTAATCCGCAAAGAAACGAATCAAGCCAAGTTCTTCGCTGACGGCAATGGCACACTGAACCACGCGTCCGTCGTGGGCTCTGTTTGGACTGCCAATACCGATAATCAAGCAACTGAGCGCCAGTTCGCTATCCATTCGTAATCCTCCACCCCTCAGCCAGCTTCCCCGTAAACCCGCACCGCCTCAGCTCGTCGAACGTAATCAGCCCGGCCTTGTCCAGCTCGGCCGCACGTTTGCGAACCGACTCAACCTCGCCATGCAGCCCCATCTCCCTCGCCCGCTCGCCAATCTCTCTCGCTGTTGCAGGTCCGCCGCCGAGGTCGGCCAGTGCCAGGACAAACGCCTCTCGCAGTCCCGACAGCTTCGGCCGGATGTCCTCGGCCGCGGCCTGACTGGTCACCGGGTCGGACGCCCGGGCCAGCTGGGGGCCGTCATCAAATAATGTCAGCTGATTCATCCCCGCCTCCTTCGTCTCGCAGTTCCCGCAGTCTCCGAATGAACGCCTTGTAATCCGCCCACGGCCGCTGATGTCCGTACACTTCCGGCAGCACCGAATCCAAGCAGTCCAGCACCTTCGCCGTCCGCTCGTTCAGTTCCCATGCGCCGGTTGTGACCAGAAACACGGGAAACCCATCCACCTCGTCGGCACTGATGTCAAACGTCTCGCCGCACCAAATGACACTGGCACACATGGCGGCCGAATCGAACATGTCGATTTCGCAGCCCGGCAAACCGTGCCGGATCGTTTCCAAGAATTGCTGGGCAGTGATCACAGGCCCTCCCCGACGAATGAATGGACCTTGACTTCGACGCGGCACAGCGGGGGCGAATCCTCGCGGCTGGCCTCAATCAGCGAGTGCTCCCACGAATCACGCAGCAGTCCCGGGCCGCTTTGGTAGATGTTCAGCCAGTAGCTGCGCCGCACGGGAATCCGCTCCCGAGTTTTAGTCAGCCGGTAACCCTCGATGCCCAGCGTGTTGGTCCCGTCCGCGTACCATGTCCCGGCCATCCAGCACGCCCGATGCTCGGGCTTGGTCTGCACGTTGTACCGGCCGATCAGCATGCCATCGTCGGCCACCGCCACGACCTCGGCCTCGTATCCGCATTCGGTGAAATACTTGCCAACCGCGAATCCTTGAATCACTTCCCCAGTCATGCTCCACCTCCAATTGCCACACATGCCAAGACCGCCAGAGACACCGCGGCAGCTGCCATGCTTGCCCAGAAAAACCACTCGGCCGAATCACGCCGCAGGTAGGCTGGCTCGGCATATTCCTCTTCCACGCTGGCCTCCTGCTGCTCAAGCCAGCGAAAGATTTCCAGCCGGACTTCGGCGGGCAGTTCCTTCGCGGCTCGCAGATAGACTCGCATCCGCCCAAGTTCCCATTCATGGACCGACCGGAACCAGCGGCAGGCCGGCACCGAAATCAGCACGATCCCGTTAGCACGAACACCTTCCCACGACTTTTCCAATGTGCTCATTGCAATTGCTCCTAAAGAAAATGGGCCTCCGTGCCCTAACCATTCCCGCCAAACTTGACGACCGGCGTAGATGCCGGAACGTGCTTATAGTGTGACCGCGTCTCACGCTCGGCCGGTGTCCAGCCCGCCTGGAATTGCTCGCAGGCTTCGCGGATTTCCTCGGGCGTCGGGTCTGCCATCAGCGGCGATGGACCGTCCGCCGAATGTGCCTGGTGCATGACGCAGCTGGACCGGGCCGACTTCTCTCCATGCTTCGCCTTCAGTTCAGCCAGATGCTTGGCCGCAAGCTCGAACGCGATGGCGTGGGCCTGCATGTAGTCGCTGCGGTCGAGGTGTCCGTGGTTGCAATAACTGCGACTGCTGGCGCGGTAACGATCTCGCTGCCGGGTGAGCCACTTGGTCATGTCAACGACGATGGCATGCAGTGCCTCGCGGTGCAGGTGGACCGCTTCTTCAAGGTCGAGGGTCTTGGGTAGCTTTGGTCCTGTCATGCCACGGCCTCCAAGATGAGGCCGGGGCTGTAGCTGCCATGAGTTGCCACAAATTGCAGCAGGCGAATCCGCTGCTCTGTGAACGTGTCCATTAGCTTGTTCTCCTTAACTTTTGTGAACGCCATTACAAACATAATAACCGTTTCGGCAGTGTCAAGCCTGTTTCTTGACTTTTTTTTTGGGCTTTATTTCGACGGCAAATCCGAGGGCGTTGCCAGCCTTGACCGCGAACCCCAAAGAAACGCACCGCTTGCCTCGCAAAATGTAGCTCAAGAACGCGGGGCTGCAGCCAATTTCACTCGCTGCTCTGGCCAGAGACCAGCCGCGCGAATCAATAGCGTGCTTCAAATAATCTGCGAATTCCTTTCTCATGCCTCGGATTATCCCCACCAGAAAACAATTGTCAACGGCAAACCCGCTCGGGAAGAAAATGACCACTAGAAAGCCTGCATTCCCGTTCGGGATTATCTCGGATTCCATCGCTTGGCCATCCCGGTTTTGCCCATCGCCGACCAGTCCCGCTGGCCGTTTCGCTGCAGCAGGTCTGCCAGCCGCTTGGCTTCTTCGGGCGAGAATAGCCACTGGCGGCCGACTTTGCGCCCGATGCGGTGCCTGGTGGCGTTGCGGGTGATTGTTTGACTGCTGACGTGCAGCTGGGCGGCGAGGTCTTGAGCGGTGAGGATCATCACATTTAGCCTATGTGTAAAATTTGCCATGCAAGAGCAGCCACTGCTGGAACTTGCCCATTTCCAATGGCTTTAAGTCTGTCCACCCGACTGGCCATCCCATTACCCATTCCGGCAATTCGGGGCAATAGTCCAGACCAGTAATCTCGATTTGCACCAGGTCCATCGCCACAACAGTTAGGGCACCCGTACTTTCCGAGGCTGTCTTCTTGCAAATTCCCGCAGAACGAGCAAGTTGAAAAATAAGCATCGGCAGCCTGTCCAGCCTGCTTTTTCCGTCCTTTCGCTCGGTCTTCATTCCGAAGGTATCTTTCCAGTCCCTTGCCGTTGGTGTCGGCAGCATAGAACCAGAGCCGCTTGCGTTTGTGATGCAATCCAACAGCGTCAGCTCCCAGACAAATCCATCGGCATACATACCCGATGGCGGCAAGCTCTGTAATGATTTCTTGCAGTCCCGATGTTCTGATAGCTGGCGAGTTCTCGCCGAAAACAAAGGACGGGCGAACCTCCCCAACAACTCGCAGCATCTGCCGCCATAAACCGCTTCGCTCACCTTCCAAGCCGTCGCGTCCCCACATTGCTCTCGCAACGCTGATGTCTTGACAAGGAAAGCCCCCCGATACCACGTCAACAAGTCCACGCCAAGGCTTGCCGTCGAAGGTGCAGACGTCATCCCATATTGGAAAAGGTTCAAGCATTCGGTCGTTTTGTCTCGCCAGCAATACGTTTCTGGCGTATCCGTCTCTCTCAACGGCGCAAACGCATCGCCATCCTGACAAGACGCTTCCAAGTATTCCGCCACCAGCTCCCGCGAATAGTGCCAACTCATTCACTAACCACTCCTTTGATTGTTACTTTGTGCTGTTCCGCCAAATGTTATAGGCCGATTCCATCATGTCTTGGTCGGTTGGCATCGTGTCGTCTTGGTCTTCCAGCGGCTGCGGTTCGTATCCCATCACCTGCGTGAACGCCCAGACCATAATTTCGTTTGCGTCACAGTGGTCGTGTGCGTGGCAAACGTCGCCGCTGGTTTTGTTTGCCTCAACAACCGCTGTGTAATTGTCGCCAAGTTCGCGACGCAGCAACTGGTCAAACTTGCTGGTGATTCGTTCCACTGCGTTCATTTTCGTGTCCTTGTGATTGGTTGTAATGCGTTAAGTATAACCATCATTCGCCAGCGTACAAGGGTTATCGGCCACAAGTTGTCCAGAAATCCAGAAATTCCGAAAAGGCCCAGAAATGGCGGGCTTTTCAGGTGGGGAAAGAATTAACAAACGCCCCAGTCCGGCCCCTGTAAAATGACCTAGGCGAGCAGGTCAGGCAGGGAGGCGGGGCAATGTTCGACGACGATGATGATGACGACATCGAGTGCTGGCTGACCGTTCTTTGGGGTTATGCCAGGCTCAGCCAGACCGGACGGCGTAGTCGGTATTCAGCCTCAGGTTATCGACTTGGAACTGGCCGTCTGCCGCAACCTCGACTACCGCAAATCCTGCGTTCCACTTATTGATCACGGCGTAGTCAGCGTTCAGGCCGCACAGGCATCCGGTCGACCAGCAGACGATTTCCTCATGCCGCCAGTTCGGCTCGGTGTGGCTGCTGGTGCGATGATGGTGGCCGACCAGTGCCGTGCTAATCATCCGCATGAACACGCCTCGGGCTGCGTTGACAGGGCTGCTGATGCCCTTGCCCAGTTCATGGCCGTGGAAGATTGGCAGCTTGCCCGCCATGATCGGACGCTGGTTATCGACGTACTCAATGCCCAGCGTTTTCATCCCGAGGATTCTGGGCAATCGCACTTGAGGAAACTCGCTGATTTCCACGGCAGCATTCCATAGGTAGTGGCTCCAGCGAAGCTCGTGGTTTCCTTCCTTCCCAACGATGCGGGCCTTGGGAAACTGTGACCGCAGCCACTGCAGGCCATCCCGCTGCATTTTGATTTCACGTTTCAGCCGTCGCTTTTTTGGGTCTCGCATGTACCGGCTGACGCTGTACCAATCGCCGTAGTCGCCGTTAATCAGCAGCACGTCCGGCTTCCGTTTCTTCAGGTAGGCAACCGCCGCCTCGACGGCTTGCTGGTCGTGGTAGGGAATGTGCAGATCGCTGATGACGCCAACCGTGACATCGCAGCCCAGGTCGAACGGTTCCCAGGTTTCGCACAGGCTTGGCGGCAGACTGGGCTTGTGCGGTTTTCTGCTGGGCTTGCGGAACAGCGACTTGTCTGGCGTGTGTGCCTGGTGCGTTTTGCCGTGCAGACCACGCACGACACGGATTACGTCGCGTGCCTGCTCGGCCGTAACCTTGCACTCGGCCGCAATCCGCCTGGCCAGCGTGCGCGATGGTGCGTCAGGGAACTTGCGACACAGTCTTTCAGCTGCCAATCGGTGGGCCGTCTTCTCTGGCATTCCTCGCCTCCGTGATGGTGTAATCGTCGCAAGCCAAGCAAACCTGCTCGGCCTGCCCGTGCTTGTACTTTCGGTGAGTGCAAATCGTATGCAGTCGGCAGCGATAGACCGGCTCCAGCTGGCCACGCAGACCGCAGAGCCGATTGGGCAGGTCGAACACGACTGGGCCGCGATGGATGCAGGGGGTCATGGAACGGTTGGGCCTGACACGTTTGACCAATCAAAGCTGTAATCATCAAACCAAAGACGGTCCTGCGGATTGTTTGCGGCTGACCATGTGACGGCCGCATAGGCAGCCGGGCCTGGGGAACCTACAAACCCTTGATTGCCTCGCGCGAAATCTTCAAGCGGGGGAACGCCGCCTCGCCACCAAATGACCGGGTTAAACTGGCCCGGCCAAGGCTCGATAGTGTCGATGTCGGTAATGAAATTGCAAAAGCTGTCGCAGTTTGGTCCAGGCACTGTCGGCGCAAGCCATCCGGTAAACGTCTCGGTAAATTGCAAAACGCCGTTGACGTAATATTCCCTCACGCCTGATTTAGAAATCGGGCTCCAAGTGACATCTAATCGCAGTTCCACCAGCCCCCAAGGCACCGTTACACCAGCCTTAAATGTTGGCGAGCGGTCAGGCTTAACACTTCGCTGCGGATTCGTTTGGCTAATTCCTACCGCCAGCGTTGCGTTTGGGCTGGAATCTGAGCCGATGGTGAGGTTTTGGGCGAAAACCGTAAACGAAAAGAACTCTTGATCAAACGCTCTGGTTTCTGGTGCACCGAACCAGACACGCATAAAAACCCCCGTTTTAAGCACAGCCCAAGGCGCATTGCCGCCGAGAAAAGGTAGCGTGTTTTGCGGGTAGTTGACGTTCAGCTTGAAACTGTATTTGCGCACAGGCGTAGCTGGAAAGTACAAGTCCTGACGACGCCTCACCAAGGCCCACGGCTGACGCCAGCTTGCACTGTTCGGAAAAGGCTTGGGCGGAATGGCTCGCAATCCTTGACCGAAAAACGGATCAGGATCTGTGTAGACGATAAACGGCGAGCGAAACGCATACAGCTTCCCGCCCCTGATGTAGTCCGTGATTGCGTTTGGCGCAACCGGCGCAACCGGCCCCTGATGTTCCAGCGATCCGCGCAGCTGGAGATTCGGCCGCACTGTGGAAAAGTCGTCGACGAACGGCTCGCGATCTGCCGGGTATCCAAAGTAGATACCATCGCAACGAGTGCAAGACGCGGGGGGATCGCCACCTCCACCACCGCCACCACCCCCGCAGCATCCGCATCCAAGCAGTCCGACCATGTTTAGCTCGCGTAGTAGAGGCCGGAAACTTGGTCGAAGTCGATTGTGAATGTTTGGCCAGTTGCGACGGTGATCAGGTAGCTCCAATCGATGTAGCCAATCAGTTCGTCGTTGGTTGCCGTGTCGTTGTAAATAATCGCGTACCTGAACGAGCCGCTGCCAAGGTTGCCCCCGCTGGCCGTCCAAGAAACGTCTGACACAATCAGCGTATACAAGCCGCTCGATTGTCCACTGGAAGTCTGCGAAACCTGCTTGTTGTTCTGTGTGTAACCATTGGCCGTCGATAGCTGGCCGGTCACGCTGGATAGCTGCGTCCAGCTCAGGCTGGGCGCGTCGCTGGTGAGAATAACGCGTAGCGTGTCCGAGCCAAGGTTGTGGACCTTTTCGTGTACCGCTTCGACGAATGAGTAAAACTTTGTGAATGTTGGCATTTACTTCTACCTTATGGAATTGGAGCCGTTCCGCCTGAGTAGAGAACCTGACCACCGACACCGATGCCGACGACTGGCGAAACTGTGCTTGTATCGATTGCGTCGCCAATCCGGCCACCTGTGCCCGATCCAGTGCCCGCCTGAGTCGTGCTGCCCTCGTCGTTGCAATCTTCGGCGATGATGTGCCATTTGCCATTGATTAGCCCGGCGATGCCGTAGCGGTCGCCGTTGGCGCAGGCCAACGAAGTGGACCAGTTGTAAACCTTCAGCTGGACGGATGACGTTGCCAGCTGGTCGACGCTGCTCATGACCATCACGTCGCAAATGGCTCCCTGCATCATCGTCCCGACTCGCCCAGGAATGCCGCCAGACGGTGCCTTGATCATCAGCTGCTGCACCGGCACTAGCCGCGCAAAGGCAATCCGGTTGGTCGAGTCAATTACGCCGAGAATGACGATGTCGAGCACCGGCTGGCCGCTGGAATAGCTGCGGGCCTGAAACCCATCGACGCCGAGGATATTGCCGGGATTGGGTGAATCGCTTGAGTGATAGGTCACCCGCACGACCGGCCCGGCAAACCCGTAGCCATACTCGTTGGCCAGCACTTCCTCGCGGCCGTTGACAATGAACGAACCGACCGACGTTGCTGGCTTGGTCACGGTGACCATGTTTCGCCCGTTGGCTTCGACGTATCCCGTAACCCGCACAATCCCGTAAGCCGGAATCATTTCGCCGCTGTCGTTGCGAAACAGCAACCGCTCGTCGGTAGGCTCGCGGAACGTCGGGCCTCGCCCGGGTGGCTCGCCACCGGTTCGCAGCTTTGCCTGCTCGGTTGCCCAGCGGGCCGCGGATTCTGTCAGGCCAAATGCTTCCAAGTGCTTAACCCTTGACGCTCGGCAGCATGTAGAGTTTCATGATCCGCCCGATGACGGCCGTGCCGGTGCCGCTGTCGGTGATGGCAATCGTAACCCGAACGTCCAGTTCATCGCCTGCAGAGAGGCCGGTTGGGTCGATCACAAATACCCTGTCGGATGCGGTCAAGCTGTTGATCGTCGTGGCCGCAGTCGATACCAGATCGCTGCCCGCCCCTGCCGTGCTGTCGTTTTTCTTGTAAGCCTCAAAGTCGATTGTGGCCGTGCCGTTGGCGACGGTGGTCCGCATGCCCGCCCAGCCAATTACGCTGATCGGCTGGCCTGACACGTAGTTCATCGGGAGGCGATAAACAAACCGTGCACGCTGGGTGACGGTCGTGTTCTTGGCATCGCTGGTTTGGATGGTGATGGCATCGGTTGCCCAGGTGCCAGGAATGAGGCCGAGATCGTCGCTGGCCGCCGTGGTCGGCAGGGACGTCTGAAACGCATCCCAAACCCGCACCAGTTCGAGCGGGATGTTGTCTTTGAGTTGTTCGGTCGCCAGCTTGGTTCGCTCGATTCCGGCGTTGCTGTTGACCTGCGAATTGATGATTTCCCCAGACGGGATGATAACGGTGATCGGCATATTGTTTGGCTCCTAAGCTTAGAATCCCATGCTTGCGAAACTGACTTCAGAAAAGACCTTGAACTCGCGCCAAGTGGCTTGCGATTGGTCGGCGAGCTTGAATCCGTTTGCGTCAAGCTGGACTGGCTGACTGACCGGCTCCTTGTTGGCGTCCACGGCACGCACGACGGCAAACAGCGAGCCGACCGGCGTAAACGTGCTGGTTCGCACTTGGTAGCCTTCATGACGGACTCGCTTCCACCATGCCTTCTCGTTGGTCGTGCGGTATGGCTTGCGTGCGTGAATTTCCACGTTGACCGACCAATAGGGGACGCTGTTGCCGTTTTCGTCGGTGTAGAACTGCTCATCGCTGCTGATATTGGCGATCCGCAATGTGCCTGGCGGGAACCCGATAAATGTGTCCGAGTTCACGCAGTCAATGAATTGATAGAAGGTTGCCGGGTCGAACGTGGCAAAGTTCTTGGCAAGGCGAACGCCGAGATCTGAAATCGGGCGGGTGATACCGCTGATAGGTTCGCCGCAGGCAGTCGTAATCGGGCTGCCGTTAATGTCTTCGTCAATCGGTTCTTCGCTGGTGATTGTGAAGTAGCTGACCTGCGTGGGCTGGCTCAGCGGACCCTGCTGCTCGCCGGGACCCTGCCCAGGGTTGTCTTTGTAGGGTGGCGACGTGTAATCGGCCGAGACTTCAAAATGCAGCGGGCCGCGACGGTCCACGCTGATGCCGCTGCAGGACAGGCTGGCAAACAGCGGGTGCCGCGACTTTTCGTAGGGAATCCGTGCGTCTGCCTTGACCGTGACTTCGTTATCGTCTGGCGTCTCCACGAAGGCGTTAAAACGAATCTGAGCCGTGGCCGTGGTCCAGCCACGGTCGTCTACTTGCGTCTTGATTCCGCTGCTGTAAAGCTGGTCAACGAATCGCACGGCCATCAGGTCACCACCTTGATCGTGTTGCGTGTATTGTTGCGGATGTCTTCGAGCAGGGATTGCTGCTCCCGCTGCAGCGTTTCAATCTTTTCCGTCAGTTCGGCAACCTTCTCATTGGCCTTGGCCTGCCGCTCGGCGGTGTTGCTCTGGCCGCTGCGGGACAGCAGGCGGGACTGCATGGCCTGCAGCTGCGGCGCGGGTGTCCCCAACTTCTTGGCCAGTTCGTCGTCCTGCTTCTTTTGTTCGTCGGCCAGTTGCTTCTGCGTTTCGGCAATCTTTCCCTCTAGCTCGAGCTTTGCTTCAAGCTCCTCTCGGCCGTCTTCCATTGCTTGCCGCAGTTCGTCGTACGCGGCAGCCTGGTCTTTGATTTTCTGCTCTTCCTTTTCTCGGATGTTGAGCATATTGGTCAGCATTTCCCGCTGCCATTCGTTTGCCGCCTTCGCCAGCACCTGTTCCCGCTCGGCCTTTTTGGGATCTCGAATGCGGTCAATTTCCATTTGCAACTGCTTGAGTTGCTGGTTGCCTTCTTTTTCCTTGGCAAGGAAGTCGCGGCGTTTTTGCAGTTCCTGCTCGGCCTCGGAGGGCAGCGAGTAAAAGTCCTTGATTTGCTGCTGTTGTTCTTGCAGTGCCGTCAGCCGCTTGGTTTCGATTTCCACCAGCTTGGTCGCTGCTTCCAGTTCCTCTTGATAGCCGCTGTTGTCGTCCAGTCGCGTCCCGGTTCTGCTGGCCTGAACGGCTTCAAGGTCGGCAACTGCCTTTTTTAGCGTGCTGGCTTGCGAGACCGTGTCCTTGCTGACCTGCTGGCTCAGTGCTGTCATCTCGGCTTGCCGCTGCTCAGGCGTGCCAAGTTTTGCGGTTTCAAATGCCAAGTCGAATTGCTCGCGGCGTTTCTTGGTCAGAAAATCGGCCTGCTTGCTTGCCTCGTCAAATGTTTCTTTTAATCGCTCCCGCCACGCTTCGGTCTGCATAATCCAGTCGGCGATCATGTTGCCGACTTGATAAGTTCCTGCGGCAACTGCGGCCACAATTCCGGCCTTGGCCGCCATCATGCCCGCGCCGCCCTTTTCGCCTGCGTCTCCGAGTTCCTTGAGTTGCCCGGCCAAGTTGGCGAATTGCCCAGTGTAGCCTTGCAGTTGGTCCAGCCCGAGCG
>Ga0315909_10005078_pt1 | contig 15261 bp, 22 predicted proteins | sample LakEriMetagenome_11_FD_203527 | JGI IMG/M metagenome (GOLD analysis project Ga0315909, IMG submission 203527) | Freshwater fungal communities from buoy surface, Lake Erie, Ohio, United States - Buoy 2 MA125 | ecosystem: Environmental > Aquatic > Freshwater > Lake | place: USA: Lake Erie, Ohio...
GCTGAGAATAAATTTGCCAGCCAGATATTGAACAATCCAGAGGGCAAATATTGGCGTATTGTGGCCACATCACAAGACATTGCATAATGGCATCATTAAGCGTAAATATAAAAGGATTAGATAAGTTACAGGATAAGATAAGCAAACTTCCTAAGGAATTGCAGGAGGAGGTTGTGGGTGAAATACAGGCATGGGGATATGATGTAAATGCTGAACAGATAGGATTGATAAGCCAGCAAAAGATACAAGATTTAGGCGGTTTACAGCAAAATACAAAAGCATTGCCAAAGCCTGACGGGGTTGAATTGATAAGCAACGTATATTATGCGCCTTATATCGAATTTGGAACGGGACCAAAGGTAAAAGTGCCAGCAGAATTAAATGATTATGCCAGCCAATTTAGGGGCAAAAAAAGAGGTGATTTTAGGACATTTGTTAAGGCATTGGAGGCATGGTTAAAACGCAAAGGGGGCAATCCTAAGTTTGCATTTAAAGCGGCATTAAATATTATTGCAAATGGTCAGGAGGCACGGCCATACTTTTTCCCTCCGTACCTTAGAAAACGAAAAGATTTGATAAACAGGCTAAATGTCGTAATTGGTAAAATAATATGAAAGATCCGATAAAGTTTATAAAGTCCGCATATTACACGGCATTAGATGGCGCAATTACTTATAATGGATCTACTATACCGGTATATGATGAAGAGGCGGATGAAACAGGGGGGGATTATTACATTGTGATTTCCACTATTGTAGATGCCGATTTACCAAATAAAGGTAAATTTATGAATGAAGTGGAGGTGTTGATTGATGTGGTTAGTCAAAACAATTGGCGGGTGGATTTGGTAAAGCAGATAGTTGACGCAATAACCGCAAAGGTGTTAAATACAATAATACCTTCGATTAACACTACTTCGCTGCCTGGTAATGCGGATTTTCAGATAGTAGATGTTAGGAAGTCGGCCAGTCAACACGTACCGATTTTAGATACCGGCACAAAGAAGATAGTTAGAAGGTTAACAAGATTTACTCAAATAATAATCGAAAAATAAAATGGGACAAATTCAAGGATCATCAGTTACAATGCAACTCCGCGAAAACGGATCAACGGGAGCTTATTTAAATGTAGTTTGTGAAACTACATCAAGCCTTTCCGGATCTGCATCTGTTAGTACAGAAGTAACTAAATGTAATACACTTACATCTGTTGCAAGCCCTACAATTACATTTTCAGTTGAAGGTATTGCAGAAACATCTCCTTCATCTGGTCAAGTAAGTCTTGAGCAATTATTAGGATGGTTTACTGCCAAATCTTTGCTTGATATTTTATACGAAGATCCAGAAGGTGGCGGAACAAATTTTTATGTACAAGGTACAGGATACATGACTGAATTTGGTATAACTTCGCCTTCAGAGGGTAATGTAAGTTTTACAGCTTCATTCCAATTGACAGGATCAATCGATGTAACTCCATAATTATGAATATAAACGGGAAAGATGTAAGCCTCCGCTTCGGGATGCTTAGTGTAGAGATATTCTTAGGAGAGGCCGCAAAATTTGACGGCCTTTCTTATTACAGCTCATACGCAATCAGCAAAATCATTTATGCTGGCATGGTAAATTATTACGAGGTCAAAGGACAAAAGCATCCATTGACATTTGAAGAGATATACGATTTTATCGAAAATACCATGCTTACAAAAGCTGACATGGCTCAGATTACAGATGTGATTAATGAGTTCAGCAATTGTCAGGCATTGAAGCGTAAAACCGAAGATTTGGCAGAGGTCAATGAAGAGTTAAAAAAAAAGAACACGGATGGCATGATACAAGAGTCACAGCCTATGCCGCAGGGTTAAAACCTGATGAGTATTTTTGGATGAAGCCTGTTGACTTTTATCAGTTCATTGAAGGGTATAATAAGAGATTGATTGATGAGCATGAGATTGCGAGGCGGCAGGCTTATTTTATGTTAGCTCCGCATCTTAGCAAGCCGATGACAATCGGTCAATTTTATAAAGAATATTGGCCATTGCCGGATGATAAAATTGAAGAAAACACAAGGCAAAAAAGGTTATTGGATAAGTTAAAGAGATTAAAAGAAAATGGCAGCAGAGCAACTTCAGATACAAGTACAGGCTAACGTAAGCAATGCCGTTAATAATTTAAATGATTTAAATAAATCATTAGTTAGTACTAATAATGCGGCCGTAAAAACCGGAACGACCGGAATGCAATCTTTGGCCAAAGGTGCAAATACCGCCAATACATCCATGATTAATTTGGGGCGTACCGTATCGGATGCGCCTTTCGGCTTTATTGGTATTGCTAATAACATTGGGCCATTAGTCGAGAATTTTGTCCAGTTAAAAAAAGAATCTGGAAGTACAGGCGGCGCATTAAAACAATTAGGCGCAAGTTTAGCTGGCCCGGGTGGTGTTATTGTTGGAATACAATTAGCGGTAGCTGCAGTGCAATTTGCTCAGTTAGGGTTTGATAGGTGGTTTAAATCTACAAAGGAAACAAAAAAAGAAACAGAATCATTATCAGAAACAATAAATAGTGTAACAACTAATTTAAGTAAGGAGATTGTTCAAGTTACAAAACTTGTAGAATTAATAAAATCAGAAAATACAAGTCGTAAATTAAAAAAGGAAGCAATTGATGAATTAATTAAAGTTGCACCTGATTATTTTGATAATCTTAATAAAGAAAATGTAGCAATTGATAAATTAGATGCTGCATATCAAAAGTATATTAACACTATACAACTTCGTATTAGAGCAACTGTAATAGAAAAACAATTAGGTGATATTATTTCAGCGGAACAGCAAATAAATACTCTTCGTAGTGCAAGAAGTAAAGATCCTTTTGGGTTAAAAAATTTAATGGATCAAAATTCATTAAGAAAAATTGAGACATTAGAATTAAAGGAACAAAATAAAGAAAATGCCAAAATATTAAATTTAGGTAGTCAAAAATCAATTTTATTAAATGAACTTATAGGACTTCAACAAGAAATTAATAATATTGATGGAAAAAATAAAGTTGTAAAAGATAAAGAAAAAAGTGTTCAAGATAATATAAATGATTTACTAAAAGATTATAAAGAAGAGCTTGCTGGAATTAGATACGAAGGTCAGATAAAAGGATTAAATGTAAGCAATCAATTATTAGAAACTAATTTAAACTTTTTAGTTCGTGCTGCTAAATTGGTAGGTCAAACAGGACAAGCTTATAAATCTATAAATGTAGATACTCAAAAGTTTGCTGATGCTGCCGCTAATCAAAAGATTGTCGATGTTATTACAGCGTATCAAAATGGATTAAGTGAGTTAGATATAAAGCAAGCCATTACCGGACAAGATCAGTTAAATGCTCGTATTAATGCTGCTACTGACGCACTTGTAAAACTTAAAACATTAGGAGTTCAAGATACTAATGAGGAGTTTATAAAGTTGCAAAATACTTTAAATGGTTTACAGGCCGAAGTTGGTTTGGCTGAAATAAGAAAGCGTACCGAAGAAATTACAAAAGTTTGGGAAAGATTCAATTTACAAATAAGCAAATTAGATTTTAATAAAACTAAAAACCCATTAGAAGCATTAAAATCTCGTATTGATTTAATAGGCAATACAATACAAGATTTAAAATCTAAAGGTTTGACTGACAAAGATTTGGGCATTCAGTTATTAAATGTTCAGTTTGAGCAATTAGGTGCACAATTTGAAAAGTTAAAAGAACAAAAAGAATTATTTGATCAATTGCAACAAACAATAGAAGGTGGTTTGACAAATGCTTTTAGTTCAGTTTTTGAAGCAATATTAAATGGTGAGGATGCTTTTCAAGCATTGTCACAAAGCGTTAAACAATTAGTAGCTGAATTGGCAAAAGCGGTTATTAAATCATTGATTTTAAAAGCTATTACAAGCGCAATCGCACCTGGAAGTGGTGCATTAGCAGGCGGTATTGGCGGCACAATGATAAGAGGCGATATGTTAAGAAATATAACTTTAGGCAGATAATATGGCATATATTTTAAGATATAGATGCGAATTTGATACAATTAAAGGCCGGCAGGTTAAGGTAGATATTGAAAAGGAGCGTAATATTGTTAGTCCAGTTAATTTTTCGGCTATTGCAGCGTCTGTATTTTCTGCATCAAATAATAGTTTAGTAACCGGAACTCAAGCATTGACATTTTTAGAAGTTGGAGATATTATAACAATAAGCGGAACGGCAAACAATAATAAAACATTTACTTTAAAAGATTTTAGCTATACAACTGCTGGCTTTGGATCTACAACATTATTCTTTAATGAAGCTGTCATTGATGAAACTGATGGATCTTTTCAAATGACAATTTCAGCCCCGTCGGTTACTAATTTAACCGCTTCATCTGAATCACCATTAGAATTATCATATGCTAATGGTGAGTTTGAAAAAATGAATCCAATTAGGGAAAGCAAAATGAGAATTAAGATATTGACTGATAATGTAACTTATGAAGATTTTACAGTCAATTATGATACTCAGTATAAAGTTAAATTATATATAGATAATACTTTAGAATGGTCAGGATGGTTAGATAATGATTACATAACCGAATTGTTTTTAGATACTTTAAAGGAGATTGAACTATCTGCAAATGATGGTTTGTCTATTCTTAAAACCATGCCATTAAAAACTCAAACGGGTGATCAGATGTGGGGGTTTTTTAGGATTAAAGAATTTATTGCCAATGCTTTATTTCCTACTGGATTAAATTTAGATTTTGTTTCTTTTATAAATATGTATCCCGAAAATGTAGTTGAGCGCAATTATTTGCCTCCGACATTTTGGGATAATGATGCGTTCTTTTATGCCCGTATTTATGCATCTGCTTTTTTAAAGGGGCCGCGTGATTTTGATGATTGTTATGAAGTCTTATCTAAAATCATGCAGGCTTTTGGATGTACTTTATATCAGGCTCGAGGTAAATGGTATATTGTTCAAACAAATGATAGGATTGCAGGTGTTTTGGATGCTACAATCAGAGATTATACTGGGGCGGCTACTGGCATATCTATGAATCAATCATTTAAAATTGACATAGGATTAAATGAGGTTACTAAATTAATTAATGCAGATGCTTTGGTTAGTTTAGAAAAGCCATTTAAAGAGGTTGCAATCAAACATAAATTTGATATGCCTCCTATCTATTTTAGAAACTTTGATTTATTAGATACAGCGCCAGATGCTTATTCTGGTGTAGCTCCTGCATATTGGACAGGCGCGCCTTCAAATTTGGCTACATTCTACGGATATATAAATCAAGGGGAGGTGTTTATTGATACCGAAGCCGTAACTGGGGCGGAAATTAGAAGGGGTATTAAATTACAGGGCGGATCAGGAATAAGACTTCCCGGAGCTAAAATGACTACATTATATCCAGTTAATGCAGGTGATATTATAAATTTTGGGTGTTCTGTCAAATTTAATGTAGCTTATTTTCAATTTGGAAGAGCATGGGTACATATTTTATTTGTTAGCACAACTGGTCAGCAGTATTATATGAGTGCAGATGGATTTTGGTACACAAATTTTACAGCTGCTGGATATGTTTACAATAAAGATGAAGATAGAAGATTTTGGAAATCGTATAGCATAACATCGAAAGGAGTTCCTTCAAATGGAACGGTATCAATAATATTAACAGGAACAGGAAATAATATAATACCTAATGCAGTATTTGATGTTTTTTATAAAGATTTAGATTTTAGCATTGTTACTTCATTTAATGAAATGACCGAAGTTGATGGTTTTGAATATGTTTGTTCGCAATCTGCCAATCTTAAAAATCAATATGATAATGAAATATTTATGGCAGATGCCCCAAATATATCAACGAAAGGAAGCATATTAGAAACAGACTACGTTAAAATAGGAAATTGGAGATATAAAGGCACTCATAATATTCCTACTAACCCAATTTTGCCATTTGCTAAATATATAACCCGTACATATTGGCGTAGTATGTATCGTAAATTCATGAGATTAGAAGGGCGGTTGTATGATTTATATCAGGGCAGCAGATTATTAAGTCCTTTAAATAGTGTAGAGTTTACAGAAGTTGAAGATAAAGAATTTATGATTACTACCTTGCAAATGGATATTAGGCAAGAATCAGCAGAGTTTACAATGATTGAATTGAGAAATACGGCAAATAATAGCGATTTTACTCAAAATGGAACTGAATCATTTAGGTATTTAAACGTAAAAGCAAAGGATGAAAATGATCCTATTAAAGAACCTAAAACGCCTATCGATTGGAAATTTGGAACTTTAGGCGTTATTTCATCATTAATGAGAAGAAATAAAAGGAGAAGATTTAATAATTATTCATAATGGAAAATCTAATATTAGTCAAAATAATAGGCGATCCTGATTTTGAACAAGTTGCTGATAATATGTTAGCAAAAGACATTCAATCAGGTAAACTTTATATTGGTAACTTAACCGATGTAATGGATGAAATAAAGACTGATAAATCAAATAACTGGGCAAAAATGTTTTTTTATGGAAGTAGTTAAAATATTAGGCAAGGCATCGCCAAAGCTAAGCGAAGAAGATATTTATACAGTGCCGGCTGGTAAAGGGTGTGTAATATCGCATATAAATATTTGTAATGCAGATGTTTATGATACTGACATATCAATACAGATTGGCCAGCCTAATGATTTTCTTTATAATTCAGATTTGACATACGCTGAATACGGAATGTTAGTTTATGCTAAATGTTCAGCACAGAGACTAAAAGGAGTAACACTTGCAGAAGGTGATGTAATAAAGGTTGCAAGCAGCAATGATTTTGTTACATTTATATTATTTGGAAGTGAATTTGATCAAATTTTACCAGGAGCGTAATTATGGCACAATTAAAAGGAGACGATTTAGTATTATATGCTTATGAGGATTTAGAGCCTATTGGCTGCGAAGATTCATTTATTCTGAATATTACAGCTAATGAGATAATAACAACCACTAAGGGCAGCGGAAGGGCAACTAATAGGGAATATGGCAGTTACGACTGGAACATCCAATGCACTGGCGTAATTACTTTAAATGAATCAGGAAAAGTTACATCACTACATTTTAATGATAATATTATTAAAGGCAAAAAGGTAGCCATAAAAGCTTCTGTTGGCAGTGAGTTTTATTTTGGTTTAGGTATTATTACAAGTTCAGCTAATACCGGAACGTCAGGTGAGTTTGCCAAATTTGATGTTACCATATCAGGAGATGGGCCGTTATATAGTACAAACGAATTAAAGAATACCGAAAATGAGCCCACATATTTAACGTATTCAAGTACAACATATTCTATTACATATTCTTCGGTTGATTTGTTTAGAGCTAACATTTTAATGGTATTTGTTAATGATGTTTATTATGCTCCTGATTTATATGAATTTTTACCAAGTAATGGTTATGGAAGTGGAGTAATAACATTTGATTCTGCTTTGCCAAGCGGTCAAACAGTTAAAATATTTTTTATTCCGGAATAGGTTGACAAATTAATTAAAGCGGCAAAAAATGAAGATTAATTTTGATTTTATGAGGTATTTATTAGCTTTTATACTGATTTTGGTTACTTTTTCAGTAAATGCTCAAAACAGATTCCAATCGGTAGACAGCGCAAAGAATTACGTTTTAAGATATGTAAAGAATAGCGCGGTTGAGACTTTTACCAATTGGCGGGCGCAAAATGTGGCATATGGCACTTTGGAGCTTTTGGATAGTTTGGCTGGATCGGGAGCAATTGACAGCATTTGGAAAACAGGAGATACATTAAAATATAGTAAGTCAGGTGTTAATTATGTTATTGGAACTGTCGGCGGATCTATCCCGACCTTGCAGCAGGTTACAACGGCTGGCAATATAACAACGGATAGTATTATAAGTCCTGTTTTTGTTATTGATGGTATAACATCAGATTTTGCCATATCAGAAGATGGAGCAGGTAGTGGAGCTTTGGCTATAAAAAACAGAGACGGAACTTACCCAACAGTAAGAATAGGTAATCAATTAAATTTAAGAAATAGCGCTGGAAATGCAACCGTACTTTTAAAAAGCACAACTGCTGCAAATTATACAACTACTCTTCCAGATACAACAGGCAATTTATCTGTTGGTGTTGCAGCCAATGGCACTACATACATGGCAGGAACGAACGGAATAACAAACATCGGCAACACCGACACTGCAACCGTAGTAAAAGCCTACGTAACAAATGCCGAAGCGGTTACGATTACAAAAGGGCAGGTGGTTTATATTTTTGGCGCAAGTGGTGACAGGGCATCAGTAAAGTTAGCAAAGAATACAAGCGATACATTCAGCTCGAAAACTTTGGGTATAGTTAGGGCGGATATTGCAGCGGGGCAGGCTGGATGGATTACTACACAAGGTCAGGTGAGCGGAATAAATTTAGGTGCATATACGGCGGGGGATGTTTTATGGCTTGATAGCGTGCCGGGTGGGTTTACAGCTACAAAGCCACAAGCTCCTTATCATAGTGTTTTTGTTGGTGTTGTTGAAAGGGCAAACGCTGGTAATGGTTTGATTTATGTTAAGCCACAAAACGGAGTAGAATTAGATGAGCTGCATGACGTTAGGATTACAAGCCTTGCCAATAATGAAATAATAAGATACAATTCTTCGCTTGGGTATTGGGAGAATAAGACCGTTGAAAGTATCCTGCAATTTGATACCGTTCCTTTGGCGGTCTTTGGTGCGGGTAGCGGTGCGGCAGGTGATACGGCAGCTTTCAGCACATCGGCGGTGTATGGTAGCTTTTACAATGCAGGAAGCGATACTTTGATTATTACACAAATGAGAGCAGGCGTGTTAGGTACTTCGCCAAACATTACGACAGAAGTATATTGGAACGATAGCTTAAATATTACGGCAGGTGCAACTATTTTGGTGAGTGGCGGCACATCTGTAACGGGTACGATAGGAGCGACAAATGTAACATCATTTACCAATAATAAGATACCGCCAAATGTATGGGTGTTTGTAAGGACATCAGCGGTGGCTACAAAGCCGACTTATTTTACTTTGACCTTGTTAGGGTATAAAAAGAGAATATGAGATTTACTTTTGTAATATTAGTTTTTTTTAATTTAGGTGCGGATGCGCAAATGATTATAAAGGCGCACGCTAATTACCGACCTTATGCGGTAGCTGCTCAAAATCTTTTATTAGATGACTATCCCAATGCTGCTGCTGCTTATTCTTTGCGGAAGTTAGATAAGGATTATACAGGTAGCGCAATAAGGGTCAGGAGGTCGAATGATAATAGTGAGCAGGATATTGGGTTTACATCGGCAGGTGATTTAGATACTGCTTCGCTCAAAACTTTCGTAGGTGCAAATAGTGGGTTTGTTACAACATTATATAATCAAGCTGATAGTGCAGGTGTGTTTGGGATAAGAAATGCAACGCAGACGGTGGCGGCTAATCAGAGAAGGATAGTAGTTTCAGGAACAATACAAAGAGAAAACGGAAAACCTGTTATTATAGACGGAAGCGTTTTTACAGCTTACACAATAACTTATTTCGATGTTACTCAGAATTGGTATTTTTTCTCCACAGTAAAACCAAGCACACTTGCCTCACAACAAATTACAATAGGAAATCAAGGTCCTGGTGGATTTATAGGACCTATTTTTATAGGTTTTGGTAGAAGTAGTAGGCAATATTTAACTTGGTATAATGCATATTTATCAAATTCAACAAATGCACTGACTACAAATCAACAGCTATTAACTTATTTTAAAACAGGGACAACAAGTAATTGGAGCTATGGATATTTTACAAATGGTGCAGCGAATGGCTCATTTACAAATTCTGGTAATCCTCCAAACATAACTACAAATTTTGGTTTAGGCGTATTTCTTTCACCTATGATAGAATTTATTCTTTACACTTCCGACCAATCATCCAACCGTACTGGCATCGAAACAAATATAAATACTTACTATTCAATCTATTAAAATGGCATATATTAAAGTACTTCCACAAGCAGGATTAACATCAGAACAGAGAGCAGAGGCTATCTCTTATGAACTATGGGCAATAAGCAGACCGCCTGCTATTAGAAATCCGAATGATGTAACTACCTATCTTTTTGGATGGGTGAAGCATCCAACGCAAGACGCTGCATATACAGAAGTTGTAGATACGGCTTTGGATGTTGAGTTGGATTACAACATAATTGTACATCCCGAAAACAATTTAACAAATCTTATTGCTTTGTTTCCTGAGTTATCACAAGCGGAAAAGGATGGGTTAGCGGCGTTTATTGAATCACAGCAAAGCTTTCCGTTTCAGTATATCGTGCCATCGGATGTTACGGTATTTACTTATGAGCAAATGAAAGATTCAGGATGGTTTCCTGAGCCTGATTTTGGAGGGTTGATATGAGAGGGTTTGTATTATTAATTACGGCTATACTAATAGCAATAATAATACTGCCGATTGGTTTTGGATATCAGATTATAAGTTCTTTGTTTAAATCGGTAAATGAGTATTTATTTAAAGTAGCAAAAAGCATAGACCAGTTGGGGAATGTGGTTTGCCGGGACTTGTTTAATGATACTTTGATAAAGAAAAACGGATACCGATTTGGAAATGAAGATGTGACTATTAGTCACGTATTGGGAAAGAATGAAGAGACAAAAACATTGAGCATTTTGGGTAAAGGTTTAGCATGGATATTAAATACAATAGATAAGGACCACAATAAAAAAGCGATTGAGAGATGAGCGCAAAGATTGAAGTAATAAGCATTTGGATGTTAAGCATTATTGCTTTTGTAACACAAAATAATGTCATGTTTGCCCTTACGGTAGTTGGCAACATTGTATGGATTATAAGAAACTTGCCGGGAGCGTGTAAAAATATTAAAGAATATAAAAATAGAATATATGCCAGAATGGTTAAAAAGACTGACAAAGACTGACATCCGCAATACCCTTGCCATTATTATAGTAGTTGGGAGCTTTTTGCTTTTGTATCTATTGCAAGTAAAGCCGATACCTGAGCAGAATCATGATTTAGTATTAACGGCTGGTGGCTTCATTTTTGGGGGTGCATTGGCTGGTGTGGTGGGTTACTATTTCGGAGCTACTAAAACGGATAAGAAGCATGACACCGAAGGATAAAGAGATGCATTTTTGGGCGGGTGTATCCGTTAGCATTGCGGCCCTTGTGCTATTCAAAGCTGTCGAGGTGCAGCATTGTTATCTGTGGGTGCTTACGGCTGTGGTTACGGCTGCCATCGGAAAGGAGGTTAAGGATTTAATGGATTACGGAAAATTCGACTGGAGAGATGCGGTTTACACAATCGTTGGAGGTATGGCAGGTTTTTTACTTTCATTCTTTTAATATGAATAAATATATATTCTTTTTGTTCTTTTTGGCATCATGTGCAAACCCTAATAAGTTGCACAAAATGATGGATAAACTTCCGGAAGCTACGGCGGATGAATGTGCGTATAGGTTCCCAATAAAGGAAACAATACAAACAATTACTGAAGTTGATACCGCTTTATTACATCAATATGAAACTGAATTTAATTACATGGCCATGCTGATTGACAGCCTGCTTTCAGCTAATTGCGATACGGTGCATATTGATAAGATCAAAGAGGTAATTACTAAAATACCATGCAAGCCGATCACAAAGGTCATCATTAAGACTCAGGAAAATACGGCGAAACAACAAGTAATAATTGATAGTTGCTCAAAGGTCAGCAAAGATTTAAATGATAAATTGGATAAGCAGACACAAATATCAAACGAGCTTACGGCAAAATTGAATAAGGTTAAGGGGCAGCGTAATTGGCTCATTTGGTTAGTTATAGCTTTACTTTTTTGGACATTCCGTAAAGTTATTGCTTTACTCATAAGAAGATGAAAAAAATAGACATAGCTCGTGAATACAGATTAAAGTATGGCATGGATATGCCAACATTAACGCTGGCCCGAATTATGTACAATGAGAATGTAGAGGCGTTTATGTCAGTCGATCATGCAAGGTCAACGTTAAGAGTTATTGAGGGTAAAGCTGGTAACAAAATGAGATCTGAAATAAAAGATAAAAGTTTATACATGACCGAAGAAAGACCCAAAAACCCGTGGAAGCTGCCAGAATCTGAAGAAACTAAATACGAGCCGTTTCACATTAAAGAAAAAAAGATAGCTGTTTTAAGCGATGTGCATATTCCTTACCATTCTATTACTGCTTTGTCTGCCGCCCTTGATTTCATACAAGCTGAAAAGCCGTCGGCAATCTTATTGAATGGTGACATACTGGACTTTTATCAGCTTTCCCGATTTGGCAAAGATCCGCGCAAAAGATCGGTTGCTCATGAGTTACAGGCGGCTCGTGAGTTTTTAGATGTATTGGCGCAATTCGGTGCAAAGATTTATTACAAGATAGGCAATCATGAGGAGAGGTACCAGCATTATCTGATGATGAAAGCGCCGGAGCTTTTAGGCGTTCAGGAATTTGAATTACAGCATCTTTTGGGATTAAATGAGCGGGGCATTGATCTGATCGGGGATAAGCGTATTATAAAGGCCAATGATTTAAATATAGTACATGGCCATGAGTTCGGTCAATCAATATTCAGTCCGGTGAATGTGGCGCGTGGATTGTTTTTGAGGGGCAAGGTATCGGCCATGCAAGGTCATAATCATTCCGTTTCAGAACATACTGAAAGCAACATGAATGGAGATATTGTGACAACGTGGTCACTCGGATGCCTTTGTGAGCTCAATCCGGCCTATCTGCCCATCAATAAATGGTCACATGGATTTGCAATGGTTGACTTATCGGACAACGGTAAAGACTTCCATGTGCGTAATTATCGCATCCATAAAGGTAAAATCTTATGACAGACGAAGCCAATATACATACTGAATTTATACCGGTTGATAATGAGCTGTTGCAGATTATCGAGGTTGAGTGTATGTTATTGGCTACCATTGCGGATATATGTGATGCTGAATATCGGACTTATGATCAAGAGATCGAGGACATGAATGTAATAAAGGGAAATGCTTACAAGGTCATATTTGCGGCCCAAAAGAAACTATTAAAATTTATTAAAGACTATGAACAAGGGAATTCCGATAATTCGAAAGTTTGAAGGGTTGAAACTTCGCGCCTATTTATGCCCGGCGGATGTGTGGACTATTGGATATGGTAATACATTTTATGAGAATGGTAGCAAAGTTCAGGAAGGCGAAAAGATAACATTAGATCGTGCGGATAAATTATTATTCTTTGTAGTTACAAAGTTTGAGGCAGAGGTTAAAAAACTTGTTAAGTCTGCAATAAATGATAATCAGTTAGGTGCGCTCACATCCTTTGCCTTTAATGTAGGGGCCGGCAATTTAGCTAAAAGTACACTACTTAAAAAGGTCAATGCCAATCCTAATGATGTGACAATCCGTGATGAATTTATGAGATGGACTAAGGCCGGTGGCAAAGTGCTGAATGGTTTGGTTACAAGGCGCAAAGCCGAAGCTGATTTATATTTTAGTATTTGAGCCGCTGAGGGATTCGAACCCTCATCTCCCTGACCAATCAGGGGCGTTATCCCGAGCCGGTATTCATTCCCGGTTACGCCAAGCGGCTATCCAACTGCCATCCCCTTTAAATTACTAATTACTTACTAAAGTTAATAATAATTAAATGGCAATGTTTTTAAAAACCTATTTCATCTCTTTGTATATCAGCTATGCTTTTAAATAACTGAATCTCATTTTTAAAGTCCAGATCACAAGTCATAAGCGATCCATTCCGCTGCTTCATTATCCTTATCCTGCGCTTACCTTCATAACTTTGATCATTAGCCAGCTCGGCATCATTAGCTCCCCAAAGCATAAGGATTAGGTCGGCATCCTGTTCAATGGCACCTGATTCTCGTAATGCCGATATTGGCGGTGGAACGTCCCATGTGCTATTTTTTACACCATCCCGGCTGAGCTGGGATAGGGCAATAATTGGTATTTCAAGCTCTTGTGCAAGGTTTTTAAGTTCCCGGCTAATTGTCGCAATCTCTTGTTCCCGGTTGTTTTTGCTTTCACCATGCATGAGCTGAAGGTAATCAATAACAATCAAGCCGATGTTGTGTTTCTTTTTTAACCGACGTGCCTTAGCTTTTAGAGATCGTAAATTTACGGCATTAGCGTCATCAAAGAATATATTGTAACGGCTCAGGTTGTTGGCGGCTTCTGTTAGCTTTTTGTATTCAAAGTCCATCAAGCTGCCGGTCTGCAATTTATTCAAAAAAACATCGGATTGCGCTGCAAGCATTCTAAGGGCTAAATACGGGGCTTTCATTTCAAGTGACCATACACCTACACCTGCACCATTGAGGGCCGCATTTCGCACCAAATTGAGCGCAAACGCTGTTTTACCTACGGATGGGCGCGCCGCCACGATAATCAGGTCACCGGGTTGCCATCCTCGTGTACTTTTGTCAAGATCTGAGAAACCTGATCGGATGCCAGTGATATGGCTGCCCGATGCTTTCCATTGATCTATCTTTTGTAAAGTGTTAACCAAAACATTTGAAATGTGTAAAGTGTCGGCGGCGTTGTTGTTTGATAAGGTCATGATCTGCTTTTCAGCAAGATCGATCAGCTCAAAGCAGTCTGTTTCCGGATCGAGAGCTTTGGCGGTTATTTCGGATGATACTGATATAAGCTTTCGAAGGGTGTACTTTTCATGAACGAGCCGGGCATGGTTAACGATGTTTGCAGAGGATACGATAGCATTGGTGAGCTTTACAAGTTCGTATGGTCCGCCGATTTCATCGAGGTGGCCGGCCTGTTTCAGTTCTTCGGTAACTGTCACGAGGTCAATAGGTTGGTGTTTCTTTTGAAGGTTAAGGATGGAAGTGAATATCTTTTGGTGAGCGGTGACATAAAAGCTATCCGGGGTTAGTAGTTCGGTAACTTTGTCGATTGCATTAGATTCGATTAATATCGCTCCCAGTATAGCTATTTCAGCATCCTTTGCCTGTGGCTGTAATCCTTTCATGGTCATTTATTTAGCTGTTCAAATCTTTCCCTTTCGCGCTGCCATTTAGCTCTATTGGCCGCTGCTATTTTCTCATGTTCATCTAACTGCTTATTATCTTTAGCTTTCCATGCTTTGATATATGCAGGTATTGAAGCTTCCCAGTTAACTATTCGTGAG
>Ga0315909_10005079_pt1 | contig 15261 bp, 16 predicted proteins | sample LakEriMetagenome_11_FD_203527 | JGI IMG/M metagenome (GOLD analysis project Ga0315909, IMG submission 203527) | Freshwater fungal communities from buoy surface, Lake Erie, Ohio, United States - Buoy 2 MA125 | ecosystem: Environmental > Aquatic > Freshwater > Lake | place: USA: Lake Erie, Ohio...
ATCCAGATGAAAAAAAAAAAATTTGGACTAAAAATTTTTGGAAAAATTTTAAATAGCAAAAAAATAAATTTTCTTTTATAAAATACTAAAGAATGTTTTGGCCTATGATAAATTTTAAGTATTTTTATCCAAATTTTAGTAAAAATATTATTTTTAATTTTTTTGGATTTGTTTTCTGGTAAATTATTCATAAAAATAATTGAGGTGTTAAACTTAAGATATTTTATGTAATAATAAATTCGCAAAGCTGAAAAGCTATAGGGAAATGTTTGAAAAACGAACAAGGTATTTTGCTCTATTTCCCTTATTGAGTTTTTCCATTCATTGAAATTTTTAAAAATTAGTACATTTTTGTTACATGTTTTGTTGTATTGCTTGCTATTTTTTAAATGTGGGTGGACGACATTTAACAAAACATGCACTTTAATTTTAAATTTCTTCGAAAGAAGATCAAACTCGTATCGCTGCCAATCAAACTTATCTAGAAATCTATTAAAATGAACGAATACTAATTTTTTTTTCAATTTAATTTTTAAATTTTTTTAACAATGCTTTTACCTTTCGGTAAAATTCTATGCTTATGAGCTTTGTTTTGCAATTTCTTTAATTTATATTTTAAAAATTTCTCATAATTCGATTTAAAGGTTTTATTTTGAAATATTCCTTTAATCATCCAATGATCACAATCGTACCAAGACCCACTGAAATGCAAAAAATAACATTCCTGAAGTGAAGCTTCGACACAATCTTTGATTGTTTTGTTTAACTTTCTTTTAAATTTATACAAAAATGGATACTTTTCTGCGCATTCATAATTCCAATAAGTTTGAAACTTATAGTCGAGCCACTTAATTTTACATTTTGTCTGCACTTCATAGTTGATAAATGGTTCATTTCCTGCCGTCAGTGACTTGATATCAACAGCATATTTATAATAGGTGCTTGTAAGAAAATTTGAAAACATTTTTACATTAAACATAAAAACACCAAAGCAGAAATAATTTCCTGGGTCTTTCAACCCGTGATAATTAAATACTTGCTTGTTATTCATTGTCAAAGCTGAGTCTAAGGGAAATTTTTTACTGTAAAAAAGACGTCTATTAAAAGCAATTTTTCTACGAATGATATTTTCTGAATTTGAATAGGGTAAATTTTTTAAATGGGATACGACAGATATTTTATTTTTTTCTAAATGATCAAAAATATTTGGTGAAAATGGATTAATTAGTATGTCTGTATCTAATAAGCATACATTTTCAATGTTATTTATATTTTTTAAGATATAGCTTCCCACCAAATGTTTTTGCCATGTAGCTGATTTCCAAAATTTGCTAGTTTTTGGAACTAAATAATCGTGAAATACCAAAAGTCCAATATTATTTCTTTTGCAGTAATCTAGCCAAGTATGAAGTGCAAAATTTTTCCATTCACTAATGCACTTACTTCCAATGGCTACTGCAATTAAGTAATTTCGTGATTTTTTAGGCTTAAAATAAAATTTATAAACATTTTTTTTCATAAATATATAAATATACGTAACTAATTTAATTTGTAAATCAATCTAGATTAGATATGATTTCCTCTAGCTCTTTAATTTTAAGAAAATTAGCTGCATTCAGACTATCGTATTGCAAAGAGTTTTTTAATATCTTTCCTTTTTGTGATTTAAAGTTTTTTATAAATTTTAAAATATTTTTATTTTCTATAGTGCTAGGTAAAACAACAAAATATTTATCAAATTCAATTTTTACTGAACAGTCTGATGCAGAGATAAGCTCTTCATGCAGCTTTTCTCCTGGTCTAATTCCTATAATTTTGTATCCTTTTTTTGGTTTAAAAATTTTCACAAGGTCAATAATCTTGAAAGATCGCATCTTAGGTACATAGGTTTCTCCTCCCCTCATATCTTGTAAAGAAAATAAAACCAAATTAACGCCTTCATTTAATGAAATATTAAACCTAGTCATTTCTTTATGAGTCAATTTTAGTAACTCATCCTCCTTTTTTTGTTTTAAAAAAACTGGAAAAACTGACCCTCTGGAATTAAAAACATTTCCATATTTTGCCACTGAAAATTTAGAATTAACTGAATAATTGTTGCTAGCAATGAAAAGTTTCTCGCCAGCAAGTTTTGTGGCTCCGTACAAATTAATCGGGGACACAGCTTTATCTGTACTTAAAAAAATTGATTTAGGTATTTTGTTACAACAGGCTGCATCAATTACATTTTGGGTTCCAATTATATTCGTTTTAATTACTTCAAAAGGATTATATTCTCCTGAATGAATATGCTTCAAGGCTGCAGCATGAACTAAAAAATCCACATGTTCAGAGGCTAAAATTAATCTTTTCAAGTCCCTGACATCACCAATAAAAAATCTTAATTTTTTTTTGTATTTCAACAAAGATGTTTGCATTTCAGATTGCTTAAGTTCATCCCTGCTATAAATAATTATTTTTTTAGGATTAAACTCCTCCAAAATTTTATTTACAAACCTTTTTCCAAAAGAACCTGTACCTCCAGTGATAAAAAAAACCTTGTTATAAAAAATATTTTTATTCATTATTGTTCAAAATTTGAACATATTTGTAATGATGTATAGCTTTCAAGTCAATATTTTTTTGAAATTTAACTAAAAACAAAAATATATAGCTATAGTATGAGATATTTTTATAACAGTATATAAAAACAATCTTACTTCTTAACTTTACAAGAAATCAAAACACATTATTAATTGATAAAATTATTAAACGCATTTCTTGAGAATTAATTTTATAAATATGAAAAAAAATATAGCAATTGTTGGAGCTGGGTTTTTTGGAATTTCGGCTGCACTTGTATTATCAAAAAAACATAATGTTACAATTTTTGATAAAAGTGATGAAATTTTGAGCGGCGCTTCTAAAAAAAACCAACTTAGATTCCACAGGGGATATCATTACCCAAGATCAATAAAAACATTAATCGAAATTAAGGAGTTTAGTGGTTTATTTCTAAATTTTTTTGGAAAAAATGTAATAGGATCTACAATCAATTATTACGGAGTTGCAAAAAAAAATTCAAAAACTAGTTATAAAAAATACTTAAATTTTCTTAATTCTAATAAATTGACTTACAACAAATATTCTGGAAAATATTTTAATTTAAAAAAAATTTCCGGTACAATAATAAGTAAAGAAACTAATTTAAATTTTTTTAAAATTAAAAAAAAAATAAATAATTATTTAGAAAAAACTTCTGTTAAATTAAAACTAAATACTAAATTTAGAAAATCTTTTTTAATAAAATACGACAAAATTATTATTGCATGTTATGATCAAAACAATTCTGTGTTAAACGATCTTGGTTTAAAGATTAAAAAAAAATACCGATATGAACTGATAGAGAAGATAATAATTAAATTGCCATCTAAATTTTATAATAAAAGTTTTATGGTAATTGATGGTGAATTTGTGTCTCTAGATCCTTACTTGGGCACAAAATATCATTTATTTAGTGATGTTGAAAATTCTAAAATTGAAATCATAAAAAAAGGCTATTTTCCAAGATTTAAAGATCCTAGAGCAAGGTATCTTAGTAGTGGCATTATTAATAATATAAAAATTTCTAATTTTAAAAAATTTATAAAAAAGTCCTCACAATATCTACCGTTTCTTGAAAATGCAGAGTATATTGGATCTTATTTCGTAACTAGATGCTTAAATATAAATAAAGAAAAGACAGATGAAAGATTAAATAGCATCTTAAAACATAATAAAAAAATTTACAGTGTTCACTCAGGAAAATGGAATACTTGCATTGGACTCGCCAAAAAAATAACCTCTATAATTAATAATGACTAAACAAAATGTAGGGATAATTGGATATGGAGCATGGGCACAAAGAATTGTGCCAACTATTAAAAAATTATGCAATATTAATTTTATTGCAAATTCAACAATAGACTACAAAATTTTAAATCTAGATGTGGATTGGGTTATAGTTCTTACAAGTAATGAAACTCATTTTTCTATCGTTAAATACTTATTGAACAAAGGAATAAATGTTATTTGCGAAAAACCACTAACTACGAGTTTTAAACAATCAGAGTATTTATATAATCTGGCAAAAAACAAAAAAGCAAAACTTTATGTTAGTGATGTCGAATTTTACAAATACAAAAAAATCAAAATTCTAAATAACAATAATATTATAAGATCAAAAAAAAATAATCTTCAAAAAGGAAACCTTCTATTCAGACTAGCATACCATGATTTTTATCTTTTAAGAAAACACCTCAATAGTACAAAAATTGATAAAATTAGAATTAGCCAAATGAATGATATGAGATTAAAATTTAATTTTTATTCTAAGGATAAAAAATTTAACTTTTCATATTCCGTTAATGCTCTTATAAATAAACATAAAATAAATAATAGAAATTTATTAAAATTCAAAACAGATCCTTTGACAAAAATGTTCAAAGCTATATTTAAAAAAAAAGTTGATTTCCAAAGAAATAAATTAGATACGTTGTTTGCATCAAAAATAATCTACAAATTAAATAAGTATGGAATTAAATAAGGAGGGTTTAGAACAAATAACACCGGACGAATTACTAAATTTAGACCTTGATAATATCAGGTTTCGTAATTTTAAAAAAAACTAACCTATTTTCTGATGCTAATACCTTTATTTAATAAATATTTCTTAGCACCCAATGGTGTTAAATCTGTATAGTGAAAGATGCTAGAAGCAGCTATAGCTGAGATTTTTGTTTCAACTAAAGCTTTGTACATATGATCATAAGAGCCCGCACCGCCATTTGCTACCACTGGAACTCTTACACTATTAGAAACCTCCCTACATATCTCAATATCATAACCGCACATCATACCTTCGTGATCAATTGATGTTAGAAGAATTTCTCCACAACCCATTGCTACCAAATTTTTAGCCCATTCTACCGGATGAATATTTTGCTTTTCTTTACCACTATTAGAAAAGCAAAAATAGTTTCCATCAATTTTTTTCACATCTATACTTCCCACAACAGCTTGAGAGCCAAACTTTTTGGCAATACTTGGTAATATAGATTTGTTATAAAATGGAATGGTATTAAGACATATCTTATCTGCTCCAGAATCAAGCAAGTATTGAGCTTGATAAAGTTCCTTAATACCTCCCCCCACCGTTAAAGGAACTGAACATTCTGAGGCCACTTGTTTCACGATATTTTCGTCAGGAGGACTGTTGTTATTTGTTGCTGAAATATTTAAAAAAAATAACTCATCAATATCTCTTGAATTGTATATTTTTATTGCTGGCACAAGCATACCAACTCTTCGTGAGCTTAAAAAATTTTTACCTTTGACTAATGAATCTTCTTTCCAGAGCAATACAGGTATGATTCTTTTTTTTAACAATTCACTAGACCTTTAAAAAATTTTCAAGTAGTTTTTTTCCCATTTTTGAACTCTTTTCAGGATGAAATTGAATGCCATAAATATTTTCAAACTCCACAGTAGCCGGAAATTTAATATCATAATTGGCAAAACCTGTAATATACTCATGTTTAATATTCTTGCAAAAATAACTATTAGCAAAATAAAAATCTGTTTTATTCGGAATGTCTTTTAGCAGCTTGCTACTTCCATTTATCTCAACACTATTCCAGCCCATATGTGGTAATATGCTAGTACAACCCTCGTTTTTTAATGATTTTACCTCGCAATCTAAAAACCCAAGACCGGGAGAAAAAATATCTTCTTCACTAGATTTGGCCAACAGCTGCATACCTAGACAGATACCAAGCACATCTATTTTTTTTTCTTTTACTAAATATGTTAATTCCCTTGTCCAATTTCCGAGGTTTAATAGTTTCATACACTCAAAAAAAGAACCTACCCCTGGCAATATAATTTTATCAGACCCTAATAGCTCCCTAGGATTTTTTGCAACCTTGACAGTATAATTTAAATCGTCAACAGCTTTAAAAACGGAGTTAATATTTCCCGCTCCATAACTAACTATGCTAATAATCATAAACTCTTATTAAATTACCAGTGTCATCTTTAACTAAATTTCCAGCTTGATCACACTTAAATATTTTTTTATTAGTAAACTTATCACAAATTTGAATAAATCTTTCTTTTGTCATTCCTATATGTTCTAAAATTTCATGTAGAGGTTTTCCCAAGTATGAGTTTGGGAAAAAACCTTCACATTTTTTTACAAGGTTTACACCTTCTTCTCTTGAAATTATCTTTTTTCTAATTAATAAGCTTAATTGATCGCTTGCTCTTCCAAAACCAAATTTAAGATATTTGAAATAGTCATGTATTCCATGTTGATAGTTGTCTATTTTTGCAAATTCAAAATAGCTATTTTCAACTTTACCCGTATAGCTTTTAAAATTATTTTTTTTAGCCACTTCAAAATTTCTTAATTCATCCCAGTTTTCATAATATCCAAGAAATATACTTTGGATATTATTTTGCTTTAACTCTTCTATTTCAGGATATTTTAAAAATTCTACTTCTAAGTTTTTAAATCCATAATGCTGGGTAAGATCACTAACTCTTAAACCAATAAGTCCTCCAAATTCTTCCATCCATTTTTTATTTAGGTGGGGATTTTGCAAACTATCGATAGGACCACCATACTCCATTTGAGAATTTTCTCCATAAATAATAAGTGGAATTTTAAATTTACAAGCTATTTTGATGGGCAGAGTAAAAATGCTGACATGCTCTGCCCAAGAGATATCACCAATCTCTTCAAGGCACAGTCTATTAAGTTTTTTTCTTACAACTGGGCTTGAAGAATACTCAATAGTATCAAATCCTAGATTTTTTAAATTTTCAATATTCTTCTTTCCTATATCAGATGAATGACAAGTTGTAGCTGTAACAATAAGAGGGTTCAATCCAAGTTCTCTAGCTCTAATAGCTTGATATAAACTATCTTTTCCACCACTCGACGGAATAATGCAATTGTGACTATTTGTATTAAGTTTTAACTTCTCAATAATTTCAAATAACTTTTTCTGTCTCGACGCCCAATCAATAAATTTTTTTTTTTCAAAAAAAATACAAGCGTTACATATACCTTGGGTGAAAACCTGATCTGGTCTAATATTGGGTATTAGACAATTTTTACAAATTTGCATAGGTATTAATTAACAATAAAATAATTTGTATATATATGTACATACTTTATAAAAATATTCAAAACTATGAAATTAAAAAATAACATTGTATGCATAGTTCCGGCAAGAGCTGGTAGTAAAAGAATAAAAAAATAAAATATAGTAAATTTTTTTGGCAAGTGTCTTATAGGATATTCGATAATTGCTGCAAAAAAAAGCAAAGATTTTTACTAAAATACTCATATCTACGAACAGTGAAAAAATTGCAAAAATTTCAGAAAAACATGGGGGTAGCTGTCCGAGCTTAAGAAGAAAAAAGTTTGCCGATGACTATACAACGACAAGCGAAGTTTTGTTTAATGTAATACAAAGCTTCAAGACACAAGATAGCACTTATCATTGCTGCATTTGTCCAACTAATCCTCTAATAGATTACAAGAATTTAAGAAAGACTTTTTTGCATTTTAAAAAAAATAATTTTGATAGTCTTTTTGCAGTTTTGAACTATCCACATTCAGTTTTAAGGTCGTTTAAAATTAAAAAAAAAAATATCTACTATAAATACCCAAAAAACAAGAATGTGAGATCTCAGGATCTTGAAAATTTTGTAAATGATCCAGGCTCTTTTTACTTTTTTAAAACTAAAAAGTTTATGATAACAAAAAAATTATTTTCTAAAAATACTAGTTTTTATATACTACCAAAATATTCTCACATTGATATTGACACTAGGGAAGATTTAAACTTTGCAAAAGAGATTTTCAAAATTAGAAAATTATAAATTGATATTTTTTTTTATTCCTAAAAAATTAATAATAAGAGATGTAATTTTTTTTATATTTTTTTTTTCTAAATTGTAATAAATAGGAAGACTTATAGTTGATCTATAATAATGCATTGCAAATTCAAAGTAATCGTTTTTTTTTGGATATGCCGAAAACTTAAAAATTGGAATATAATGATACTGTGCTAAAACATTATTTCTTTGTAAAAATTTTAACAACTTCTCTTTTGTCTTTTTGGTACTGGCAAAATTTATTGACACTAGTATTAAATGATAGGAGGGATTAGTTGATTTGCTGAAATTAATGATTTTTACTGTATCGGAAAATTTCTGAAATTCTTTTTTATAAAAATTATAAATTGCTTTTCTGCGCTTAATAAATTTATTAATTTTCTTTAGTTGGCTTATTCCAAGGGCACAATTAATGTCACTTAATCTATAGTTAAAGCCAAATTCTTTAATATCATATTGCCAATGAGATTTTTTTTTCCTTTCTATTCCATGAGATCTCAACAATAAAACTTTATTAGCTAAAATTTTATTATTCGTAGTAACTAATCCACCTTCGCCTGCTGTAAGTGTTTTAACTGGATGCAATGAAAAAACAGCAACATCTGAATGTTTACATGATCCTATATATAATTTTTTATTTTTGAATTGATACTTCGCTCCAAAAGCATGGCAAGCATCTTCGATTAGAAAACATTTGTATTTTTTTTTTATATTATAAAATTCCAGAATATTTTCTGGGTATCCTCCTAAATACATTGTGATTATTGCTTTTATTTTTTTAAGATTATTTTTTAATATACATTCTCTTAAAGTTTTTGGCGTCATCTGTCCTGTAAAAGGATCTACATCTGCTAAAAAAATTTTAGCTCCCGAAAATCTACTAAGACTATAAACAGCAATAAAATTAATTGTTGGCATAATAATTACATCATTTTTTTGAACATTTATTGCCTTCAGTGCCAAGTGTAGTCCTGCGGTACCACTGCTACAGCTGATTACAAATTTTGATTGTACTAGTTTTTTAATTTGATTCTCAAATTCTTTTACATAATCTCCTGTTGTAATTAAGTCTTGCTTTAAAGACTTAGAGACAAATTTAATATCTTGATTATCAATATATTGGCGACCATAAGGAATTGGTTTCATCAAGATAACCTCAATTTTTTCAATAATATTTTTTTTAATGATGTCTCGCCCTTTATATTGAAGGGAGACTTTTTGTTTATCAATTTTTCAAAATAATATGGCTGAATTCCAAATCCAGGCCTAATCACCCTTATATTTTTTTTGGTAAACTTTTCTCCTTTTTTAATATTAGAGACCGCATAAATAGATCTTCTAAATTTCAAACTGCGATTTTCACTTTTATTTCTAAAAAAATATTCCTTACCCATCATTAAAGATGTGTCTTTAATTACTTGTATATAATCTTTGATCTCTTTTCCCTTTAAAGAGAACGCAAGATCAAAACCTTTTTTTTTACCCTCTAGAGCTATATGTTTTTCAATAACTTCCGCTCCTGCAACAATTGCTGCAGCGACAACTTTATTATCTGTTGAATGATCGGAGAAACCAATTTTGCAGTTATATCTTTTTTTTAAAATATTAATATTATTAAAATTAAAATCTGATATTTTAGAAGGATAATTACTAACGCAATATAAAAGTATTATTTCTTTTGCTCCATTTTTTTTAGCTGTTTTATAAGCCAAATCAATTTCTTTAAGATTAGCCATGCCAGTTGAAATAATTATTGGTTTCTTAGTTTGGGCTATTTTTTTAATTAAAGGAATGTGATTCATCTCAAATGAAGCAACTTTATAAAATGGACAATTAAGACTTTCTAAAAGATCAACAGCGGTTTCATCAAATGGCGTACTAAAACAAATTATTTTTAATTTTTTTGCATAATCAAATAATTCTTTATGCCATTCAAATGGTGTCTGTGCTTTATTATATAAATCCCACAATGTTTTCCCATTCCATAATCCACCTCTAATTTTAAAATCTAGTTTATTGCTCTTTATTGTTAATGTGTCCGGTTTGTACGTTTGTAGTTTTACAGCATCAGCACCATATTTTTTTGCTATTTTAATTAGTTTTTTAGCAAGAAGTAATGAGCCATTATGATTTGCAGATATTTCTGCAACAAAAAAAGGTGTTTTTTTTAATGGATTTTTAAATATCAAGTTATACTTTCTATTTCTAGTTCAAAATAAAATATTAATATCAAAAAGTATATGAAAAAAAAAAATAAAAATTTTTTAAAAATTATTTCTCAAATCGAAAATATAAGAAAAAAAAACAATGTTAATTGGATGGATATTCTTCGTATAGCTTTCAAAAATAATCCTAAAGCAACAGCCAAAGTTATGTCCAAAATATATTCGGATGACAAGAGAATAGGTAAGCTTGTTAAAAAATTAACCTAAAGATCTTTTGTAAAGATTATACTGATTTCTTGCTTTAACAAAGCAAAATCCATTTTTTAGAAAACATTTAATACTAGCAAAATTATTCTTTTTTATCTCTGCAATTAATTTTATTTTTTTAAATTTTAAAAATTTTTTTATTGCAGCTGCAAGCAAAATATAAGATAAATTTTTCCCCCTCATTATTGGATTTAAATTTATAGAAATTAAAGCGTATTTGCTTTTAATATCAAATCTAACAACTCCAACTTTTTTTTTTTGGTTATTCTTGAGTATGCAACCTATATAAAACTTTATTTTTATATTTTTAAAATTTTTTCTAAACCATTTATTATGAACTTCTAAAGTAACTTTTTTTTTATTTTTTGAAAAAAAAATTGACTTTTTATCGTTCCTCCATTGCCAAATGTCTAATAAATCCTTTTTTGTAACTTTTTGAATTATCATCATCTTAATTATTTTATAATTTATTAAAAATTTATTCTATAATGTTATCGAATTAAGATATATCTGTTCTAGAATTAAAATTTTAAAATACCTTTATATGGTAACAAAAAACTTTTATGTTTTTTTAATAATAGCGAATAAGTTTTTTTTCCAGAATTAAGAGATACAACCATTGCATAGGAGCGCAAACCAACTACATAATTTGAATATCCAATCCATTTATATAAATTATTTTTAATAATTATTACATTTATTTGTTTTGATTGAATTTTCTTCATAACATAACGCATATTTGATATTTTCTCTGAAGGGTGGAGTTTTATATAAAGTAATTCAATTTTTTTTTTTTTTAAAAAAAAGCATAAGCGCTTATATATCTGATTAAGCGTGATATTAATTTTTTTATAAAATGGCTCAGACACAAACAGACAGCTTCTAATTTCTGGTTTTTTTAGAGAAAATTTTTTAATTTCCTTTTTTGAATAATCTAAATAATAGTTTTTTTTTAATTTTATTAAACATTTTTTTTTAAAGATTTTTTTACATTTTTTTAAACTATAAATATCACCACACCATATTTCATTTGGATATAGGTATTTACTTTTATAAAAAAATCTTTGATTATAATTTGTATAATGATCAATATAAACAATTGACTTAATATTTCTATTTTTAAAAATTGATCTAGCTTTTTTTTCTATATTAGATTTAACGCTAGTTCCTGTAATTAAAAAATCAAAATTTTTATTTAGCACTTCAGTAAATGTAATATTTTTTTTACTAAAAATTTTTTTTGCTGGACCACTGTTGTAAAAAAAAAAATTATAAGCATTTTTTTTTTTTAAATACCAATAGTATATTAAATTTGCACCACCACTATCATTGCAGCATATAAGAACTTTTTTTTTTTTAATTTCTATCAAAGTAAAATTTCCAAACTTTTTTAAAAGCAGAGATAAAAAGATTGAGGTCTTTCGAGTTTAATTCATTTTGACAGATCTCAAAACCTATAAATTCTTCTTTATTAAGATTTTCTGCAACAGGGCATGATCCATAATCATAATTTTTTTTGTAAAAATTAATTCTATTTTTATTTAATGACCAAGGAAATGGAAATTTATTTTGTTTTAAATTTTTTTTAAATATTGGTAACAAATGAATATTGCCATATTGATTACTAAGATTTGGAACACCCTCGGCTATTAATGCTTTATATATCTGATCTTTTGTGGCTAAATTATTTTTTTTAATTTTAATTTTATATACATAATAAACATGTGTGCAATTTTTTCGTACTTTTGGTAAAATTAAATTTTTTAATTTTTTAAAATTATTGTTTATTTTTTTTACTATTAAACATCTATTTTTAATAATTTTTTTTAACTTTTTTAATTGCTCTATTCCAATTGCAGATTCGATTTCTCCTAATCTAAAATTATAACCTCTATAATTAAAATAATTTTTTATGTTTTTATCAAAGATTGCCCCTTCAGCATGATTTCTTAGTAATCTCATCTTTTCAGCCAATTTATTGTTATTTGTCACTAACATTCCACCTTCGCCAGTATGAATGTGTTTATGATAATTAAAACTAAACCCTCCTATATCGGTTTGTGTGCCTGCAAATTTTCCTTCAATTCTTGCTCCAATTGCTTGTGCTGTATCTGATATAATTTTTAAATTGTATTTTTTTGCAATGTATTTTAATTTTTTAATATCTGCTGATTGGCCGCCTATATCTACTGATAATATTGCAATTGTTCTTTTAGAAATTTTTTCCTCAACACTTTTATAATCTATACAAAAGGTATCTTTTTCAATGTCTGCAAAAACAGGTATGCAATTCCAATGTAATATTGAGACTGCTGTAGCACTCATAGTCCAAGGTGTTGTAATAATTTCATCTCCTGGTTTGGGGTCTAAAGCACCCACCGCGCATATTAAACCAGAAGTCCAAGAATTTACCGATATGGCATGCTTGACATTAAAGAAATTCGAAAACTTTTTTTCAAATTTCTTAACATATTTTCCACCATAATATTTATTACCTGGTTTTGCTAAAAATTCGCTTAAAATTCCAGATTTAATAACTTTATTAGCTGCCAACAACTCCTGCTTTCCGTAGGTATTAAATTTTTTAAATTTTTTTTTAATTGTTTTTTGGCCACCGAAAATTGCTAATTTATTTTTATTCACGTTTTAAAAAATTTAAAATTTTATGAACACTTATACCAATATCCATTGAAGGCAAAGAGCATTTCTTTTTTTTTAGATATTTATACAACTCTTTATAGATGTATTTTTGACAATTTTTATAAAATTTATTTTTTTGAAAGTCTATTTTTTTGAAAAATATTTTTTTTTTATATATAGGGTTAATTCCTAAACGTCTTATTTCAAGACTTTCTCCACCATTATTATATGATAAAAAATAGTCTGCATTTAAAATTTCTAGCCTCTCATATGAATTGAATAATTGCTTATTAGAAAAAAATGTAAATTTCGCTTTTTTAAATTTTAAAATAAAATTATTTTTTTTTTTATTTTCTAAAAATTTGATGTTAATTACTTTGCCAAAATACTTTATTAACAGACTAATATAATGTGATGCAAAGTTAAGTGGAGTTCCATTATAAAAAACAAATCCACTAGTAAAATTATTTTTTTTTTTTAATTGAAAGTAATTATTAATTTTATCTTCAAGTATATAATCAACATTTCTCATATAATTAATAAAAATTTTAACTTTTGAATTTTCAAAAAGTTTTTTTATTTTTTTAGATTGCAAATAGTTTTTTGTAAAAGGTTTTTCACATAAAATTATTTTAACTTTATCGTATTGTGCTAGTTTTTTTAAAATTTTATACTGTGAGCTTGTGGGTACCGAAAGCACTATCAAATCTGGCTTATGAAACTTAATTGCAGTGTTGTAATCTTTATAATAAGGATAATTTCTTAATTTTATTCTTTTTTTATCGACTATAGCTACTAATTTAAAATTTCTTGATTTTTTAATTGCATTATAATGAGTAATACTGAATCTTGAATTAGCATTATATCCGTGAGCTATTAATCCAAATCCAATAATTAAAACTTTAAACATTTTTGATTTTTTATAATTTTTTATTAAAAATAATTTGTGCTTTTTTGAAATCTTTTGTTGTATTTATGTCAACATAAGAATTGTTAATAATAATCTTTGAGTTAGCAGTGAATATATTTCTGGATTTTATCCAGGTTTTTATTGTAGCTAAATAAAATTGACCTGTGTCTAAAAAGATTTTTGGTAAGTCTTGAGATCTAAACTTTATAAACTTACTATTAGTTAAATAAATTTTTTTATTTTTATTTTTTGTAATATAAAAAGATCTTAAACATTCACTGTTAATTTGCTTGGCCATAAAAACAAAATCAGTTTTTTTGTCCAATAAAAAAAAAGCTGTTTTTAAATTTTTAATACTAAAAAAAGGTGAAGATCCATATGTGCAACATAGTAAATCATTTTTATTAAAATTATTTTTTTTAATGAAATCTTTAACAACTGTGATCGTATCTGTATAGTTGTCAGCAAGATTTTTATCTCTCAAACCTAAGCTACTAGCGCCATATTTTTTTGCGATTTTTTCTATTTTAATAGAATCTGTAGAAACATATATCTGATCAAAAAATTTTGATTTTTTTAGAGTGTTTATTGACCAGTATATTAAAGGTTTTCCGCAAAATCTTTTTATGTTTTTATTTTTGATTCTTTTGCTATGTTTTCTTGCTAAAACTAAAGAATAATTCATGTTTAGTATTTAATTAAATTTTTATAGGATGAATAAAATAAATTAGATTAATAAATTTTATTAGATTATAGTCTCAAACTCAACTGTTAAAAAATAATTAAATAAATTACTTTAGCAAAAATAAATTTTTATTTTTACGGAAAACACACTGACAAAATTCTTACATTTAAGTTTAGTAACTATATGAAAAATACTTAATTACTCAAAATTATGTAGAATTTAAAGAAATATTTAAAATTATTTGGAGTATATTATAAAGTATGAAACTTCATATTATCTTAAAAATATTAATTACATACAGCAAATACTAAATTTACTATTTAATGAAAATATAACTTTCATAGATTAATTATTTAAATTCTTTTTCAAACAAATTGCCATCTTTAATTATTTTTCCAAAAAACTTTCCTCTTGGCATAGTGTAATTCGAAAAATTTTTTTTCCTAACATAAATTAAAATAAAAAATATCTATTAACAATATTTTAATCCCAGTATTCTATTTTAGAAATTTTTTTACTGTGAAAATAAATAATACTTAAAATTTTTTCAGTGCATAAATCAAGCCAATTGAGCTATTAGTAACGGTAAGCTTAACGTGTTACCACGCTTCTACACCCGTCCTATCAACGTCGTAGTCTACGACGGCTCTATAGGAAGAACTAGTTTT
>Ga0315909_10005081_pt1 | contig 15255 bp, 9 predicted proteins | sample LakEriMetagenome_11_FD_203527 | JGI IMG/M metagenome (GOLD analysis project Ga0315909, IMG submission 203527) | Freshwater fungal communities from buoy surface, Lake Erie, Ohio, United States - Buoy 2 MA125 | ecosystem: Environmental > Aquatic > Freshwater > Lake | place: USA: Lake Erie, Ohio...
AAGTGCCTGAAGAACCGCTAGTACCTGAACTGCCAGAAGAGCCAGAAGTTCCAGATGAACCTGAGCTTCCGCTCGATCCACTAGTACCAGAAGTACCACTAGTTCCAGAAGAACCAGAAGTTCCACTTGTACCGGATGTACCTGAAGATCCTGAAGATCCACTAGTTCCTGAAGAACCTGATGTGCCGCTAGTACCATCCGTTCCTGAACTGCCTGAGCTTCCGCTTGTACCTGAACTGCCTGATGTTCCTGAAGAACCGCTAGTACCGTCTGTGCCCGAAGATCCGCTTGTACCTGAAGTTCCACTGGATCCAGAAGAACCTGATGTACCGTTTGATCCAGAAGTACCACTAGAACCTGAAGATCCTGAGCTTCCACTTGTGCCTGAAGAACCTGAGCTTCCACTAGTTCCCGATGATCCTGATGTACCGCTTGTACCGTCTGTACCTGAAGAACCTGAAGTACCGTCTGTTCCGCTAGAGCCAGAAGTTCCGCTTGTTCCCGAAGATCCACTGGATCCAGAAGAACCTGATGTGCCGCTGGAGCCACTAGAACCTGAACTGCCTGAAGTACCTGAGCTTCCGCTCGTTCCTGAAGTACCTGAGCTTCCCGAAGAGCCGCTAGTACCGTCTGTTCCTGAGGATCCAGAAGTACCTGAGCTTCCCGAAGTACCGTCTGTACCGCTTGAACCTGAAGTACCGTCTGTACCGCTTGAACCTGAAGTTCCGTCTGTACCTGAACTACCAGATGTTCCACTAGAACCTGAAGTACCGTTTGTTCCAGAAGAACCACTAGTGCCTGATGAACCTGAACTGCCTGAGCTTCCACTAGTTCCGTCTGTGCCGCTTGAACCGCTAGTACCTGAGCTTCCACTAGTACCGTCAGTACCGCTTGAGCCTGAAGTACCTGAGCTTCCACTTGTACCATCTGTTCCAGAGGAACCTGAAGTTCCACTAGATCCACTAGTACCGTCTGTTCCTGAAGATCCACTCGTACCATCTGTTCCAGATGAACCTGAAGTACCTGAAGTTCCATCTGTACCACTTGAACCTGACGTTCCACTAGTACCTGAAGAGCCTGATGTACCGTCTGTTCCTGAACTACCGGAAGTACCACTTGTACCGTCTGTTCCTGAACTACCGGAAGTACCACTTGTACCGTCCGTTCCGGAGGAACCACTAGTACCATCAGTACCCGAAGATCCACTTGTTCCGCTTGAACCAGATGTACCATCAGTACCCGAAGATCCACTTGTTCCGCTTGATCCGCTTGTACCGTCTGTGCCGCTTGAGCCTGAAGTTCCGTCTGTACCTGAAGATCCGCTTGTTCCACTGGAGCCTGATGTACCGTCTGTACCTGAAGATCCTGAAGTACCGTCTGTACCTGAAGATCCGCTAGTACCGTCTGTTCCGGAGGAACCTGAAGTACCTGAACTACCAGACGTACCATCTGTACCAGAAGATCCACTAGACCCTGAAGTACCGCTAGAGCCTGAGGTTCCGTCTGTACCTGAAGAGCCTGAAGTTCCACTAGAGCCTGATGTTCCTGAAGATCCTGAAGTACCATCTGTACCTGAAGAGCCTGAAGTACCATCTGTTCCTGAGCTTCCACTAGTACCGTCAGTACCGCTTGAGCCTGAAGTACCTGAGCTTCCGCTAGTTCCGTCTGTACCTGAAGAACCGCTTGTACCTGAAGAACCGCTTGTTCCTGAAGTACCATCTACTCCGGATAAACCGGATGTTCCGCTAGTACCGTCTGTGCCTGAGCTTCCACTAGTTCCATCAGTACCTGAAGATCCGCTAGTACCGTCTGTTCCTGAACTGCCTGAAGTACCATCAGTACCTGAAGAGCCACTAGTACCGTCTGTGCCTGAGCTTCCACTAGTACCTGATGTACCGTCTGTGCCGCTTGATCCGCTAGTACCTGAGCTTCCTGAAGTACCATCCGTTCCGGATGAACCGCTTGTACCGTCTGTGCCTGAGCTTCCGCTAGTGCCGCTTGAACCACTAGTACCTGAGGTACCGTCTGTGCCGCTAGACCCACTTGTACCGCTTGAACCGGAAGTACCGTCTGTTCCGCTACTTCCTGATGTTCCCGAACTACCGGATGTACCGCTAGTTCCTGATGAACCTGAAGTTCCAGCAATAGCACCAACTGAAGTTAAAACAAAAGAGTAATTAGCTGTTCCTTCAGTATACCAAGTTACATTTCTATTGTTAGTTCCTTGATCTACTACATATATCTTAGCGATCATTCGATCGGTTGTATTAATTGTAGTAGTTGGAAGAACTAAATCTATGTTTACTTCTACTGGAATTAATGAACTAACATATCCAATTGAAGCTTGACTTGTCGATATGACTGTTCCATATCCAATTCCACTAGAATTAGCTAATTCGATAGTAACAAAAGTATCTGTATTATCGTTTATGTTATTCTTTATATAGTGTAAATGGAATCTTTGTGTTCCTGCAGGAATTACTGAAAATCCTAATTCTGGTGTTATAAATTCTTGAACTAAAACTGGCGTACTACCATTAGTTGTTTTAAGAATTGACTGTTGAGCTCCCCCAGTCGGTATGACAGACAACTCTTTGTATGTACTGATTCCACTAGAAACAGATTCATTGAAGTAATAAATTTGTCCTGCTGAAATTCCATTTAATCCGCTTGTTCCTGAAGTACCATCTGTACCACTTGATCCCGAGGTACCGTCTGTACCTGAAGATCCTGATGTACCTGAGCTACCGCTAGTACCGTCTGTTCCGGAGGAACCTGAAGTACCATCAGTACCTGAAGAGCCAGAAGTACCAGAAGAACCTGAAGTACCATCAGTGCCGCTTGAGCCAGAAGTACCATCAGTACCTGAAGATCCTGATGTACCTGAGCTACCACTAGTACCGTCTGTTCCGGAGGAACCTGAAGTACCGTCTGTACCTGAAGATCCTGAAGTACCTGAACTACCACTAGTCCCATCAGTTCCTGAAGATCCTGATGTACCTGAGCTACCACTAGTACCGTCTGTTCCTGAGGAACCTGAAGTACCGTCTGTTCCAGAAGAGCCTGAAGTACCGTCTGTACCGCTTGACCCACTAGTACCACTTGAACCTGAAGTTCCGTCTGTACCTGAAGAGCCGCTTGTACCATCAGTACCTGATGAACCGCTTGTTCCAGAAGAACCGGAGCTTCCGCTTGTACCTGAAGAACCACTAGTACCAGAAGTTCCACTAGTTCCTGATGCAACACCCAATGTGGTTACAACATATGAATAGTGTTCAGTACCTTCAGTATAGAATGTGATAGTTCTTGGCTGATTATCACCGTTATTTACGTATATGTCAATTACAAGTCTATCTGTAATAAGTAATGCTGCCGATGTTACGATAGCATTCATTTTAGTTTCAACAGGAGTCGTATTATTAGTATCCCATCCTATTTGTACATCATCTGCAGTAAATAATAATGTTTTTGACCCACCTGTAGAATTTACTTTAGATACTGTATAATATGATGATACGTTAGCGTTCTGAGTAGGTTTAGTGAAATACAAATATCCGTGCCATATACCATTTGGTATTATTGTAACTCCTGGATAATCAGCTACCGTAACAAATGATGAATTTACTAGAACATTTTGTTGGTTAGCCGTAAGTGTTACAACATCAGTGTATTCGGGAGCAGTCGTTGTTAATAGACCTAATGTTACGTCACCAGCAATATCACTAGTCTCAGAAGCATTGAAGAATAGGTTAACACCGCCTGATAATGCACTTTCTCCTGATGTTCCGCTTGTTCCACTTGATCCTGAAGTACCGCTTGAACCGGAAGATCCAGAAGTACCTGAGCTGCCACTAGTTCCTGAAGATCCACTAGAACCTGAAGTTCCACTGCTTCCTGATGTACCTGAAGAGCCAGATGTTCCACTTGACCCACTAGTTCCACTTGAACCAGATGTACCGCTTGATCCAGAAGACCCTGAAGATCCGCTTGTGCCACTAGAACCTGAACTGCCTGAAGTACCTGAGCTTCCGCTCGTACCTGATGTACCTGAAGATCCACTAGAACCGCTCGTTCCGCTTGTGCCACTTGAACCTGATGTTCCACTTGATCCAGAAGAACCAGAGCTTCCTGATGTACCTGAAGATCCTGAAGTACCATCTGTACCTGAAGAACCACTTGTTCCTGAAGAGCCGCTGGTACCTGAAGTACCGTCTACTCCGGATAAACCGGATGTACCGCTTGTACCGCTTGTACCATCTGTACCTGAGCTTCCTGAAGTACCATCTGTACCTGAGCTTCCTGAAGTACCGTCTGTACCACTTGAGCCTGAAGTACCATCTGTACCAGAAGATCCGCTAGACCCTGAAGTACCGTCTGTTCCTGAAGAGCCTGAAGTACCACTTGAGCCAGATGTACCGTCTGTACCCGAAGAGCCGCTAGTTCCGTCTGTTCCTGAAGTTCCGGATGATCCGCTAGTACCGTCAGTACCACTTGAACCGCTAGATCCAGAAGTACCTGATGAGCCTGAACTTCCAGAAGTTCCGCTTGTACCATCTGTTCCGCTTGAGCCAGAAGTACCAGAAGATCCGCTTGATCCTGATGTTCCGCTCGTACCATCTGTACCTGAAGAGCCTGATGTACCTGAGCTACCGCTAGTACCGTCTGTCCCTGAAGAGCCACTTGTACCGTCTGTGCCGCTTGATCCTGAAGTTCCTGAGCTTCCGCTAGTTCCATCAGTACCTGAAGAGCCTGATGTACCTGAGCTACCGCTAGTACCGTCTGTCCCTGAAGATCCTGAAGTACCTGAACTACCAGAAGTACCACTAGAGCCTGAAGATCCTGAAGTACCTGAGCTTCCGCTCGTACCATCTGTTCCACTTGATCCTGATGTACCATCAGTGCCGCTTGAACCTGAAGTTCCTGAACTTCCACTAGTACCATCAGTACCCGAAGAGCCAGAAGTACCAGAAGAACCTGAAGTACCTGAAGATCCTGAAGTACCTGAACTACCGCTAGTACCGTCTGTTCCTGAAGATCCTGAAGTACCGCTTGAACCGGAAGTACCGTCTGTACCTGAAGATCCTGAAGTACCAGAACTTCCACTTGTCCCATCTGTACCGCTTGAACCTGAAGTTCCATCTGTACCGCTTGAACCTGATGTACCGTCTGTACCGCTTGACCCACTAGTACCACTTGAACCGGAAGTACCGTCTGTTCCGGAGGAACCTGAAGTACCTGAACTACCAGACGTACCGTCTGTACCAGAAGATCCGCTAGACCCTGAAGTACCGCTAGATCCTGAAGTTCCATCTGTACCTGAAGAGCCTGACGTACCTGAGCTTCCTGAAGTACCATCTGTACCTGAGCTTCCTGAAGTACCATCTGTACCTGAAGATCCTGAAGTACCGGATGAACCTGAAGAGCCTGAAGTTCCGCTTGTACCGTCAGTACCACTTGATCCTGAAGTTCCGTCTGTACCTGAAGAGCCGCTTGTACCATCTGTTCCTGAGGAACCGCTTGTTCCAGAGCTACCTGAAGTTCCATTCACACCAGATATTCCAGATGTACCGCTCGTTCCTGAACTACCTGAGCTACCGCTTGTACCATCTGTTCCTGAACTGCCAGAAGTTCCGCTTGTTCCATCAGTACCTGAACTACCGCTCGTACCATCTGTTCCTGAACTGCCAGAAGTACCGTCTGTGCCACTTGATCCTGAAGTTCCGTCTGTTCCTGAAGTACCACTAGAGCCTGAGGTTCCGTCTGTGCCTGAAGAGCCAGAAGTACCGTCTGTCCCTGAAGACCCTGAAGTACCTGAGCTTCCGCTTGTACCGTCTGTTCCTGAGGAACCTGAAGTACCGTCTGTCCCTGAAGACCCTGAAGTACCTGAGCTTCCGCTTGTACCGTCTGTTCCTGAGGAACCTGAAGTACCTGAGCTACCTGAAGTTCCATCAATACCGCTTGTTCCGCTAGTTCCATCTGTTCCAGAAGAGCCGCTCGTACCGTCTGTTCCTGAGGAACCCGAAGTACCGTCTGTACCGCTTGACCCGCTAGTACCGTCTGTTCCGCTTGAGCCTGAAGTTCCTGAACTTCCGCTAGTACCATCAGTACCGCTTGAACCACTAGTACCGTCTGTTCCTGAGCTTCCGCTAGTACCTGAGGTACCGTCTGTTCCCGAGCTTCCACTGGTGCCTGATGTACCGTCTGTTCCGCTAGAACCAGAAGTACCGTCAATTCCTGAAGTTCCCGAAGTACCTGAAGAGCCGCTCGTACCGTCTGTTCCTGAGCTTCCGCTAGTACCTGAGGTACCGTCTGTACCTGAAGAGCCTGAAGTACCGTTAATTCCTGATGTACCTGAAGATCCGCTTGTTCCATTTACTCCAGAAATTCCCGAAGTACCTGAAGTACCATTAATTCCCGAAGTACCGCTAGAACCTGAAGTACCGTCTATTCCTGAAGTTCCACTAGAACCGCTAGATCCTGAACTCCCAGAAGATCCACTTGTTCCAGTTGTTCCTGAAGATCCGCTTGTTCCATTTACTCCAGAAATTCCCGAAGTACCTGAAGTACCACTGACTCCAGAAGAACCTGAAGAACCTGAAGTACCGTCTATTCCGCTTGTTCCTGAAGAACCTGAACTACCACTAGTTGTTGCACTTCCTCCACCTGCAGATGCTGGATATAAGAATGATGCTGTGTATGTGTCTATCTTAATATAGACAGGAATTGGACTAGTTAAAGGTTCGGTGACAGTCACATATGAAGGTGAAGCTGCCGAATCATAATATAACACATCTCCTGGGTTTCCAGGTAATGCGAAATCCGTCTTAATTATTTTACCAAACGGTCTGACTGTAAGGTTACCGTCTTCCGGCTCGTTTACAGAAGAAACGATACCGAATGCTTTCTTCACTTCTGAAACATCATTCTCATCGACCGGTAAGAACACATAATCTATTCCAGATAGCCCTATGTAGACTAACTGACCTACGTTATATGATGAATATATTAAATTGTTAGGATCAAAGTTGTAATGGCTTACTGCAAAGTTACGATATTGAAACCTAGCGTATGCGTCGTTTATCCAATAGCCACCGTCAGGTAGGTTAGGAGACATTAACTGGATTGCAGGTAAAATCGGTTCACCGGTCTCAGATATTGAAAATATCACGCCGTTTAAAGTATCTTGTGGGTAGTTACTTCCGTTAAATGTATAATCGCTTAATAGATTATAAAGATTAGTATCTCTTAACGTAACTTGTACCTCAACTGTAGTGTTTACTGTGACTGCTGTAATCTCAAAAGCTAAACCCGACTGTTGTAGGATCCACATCCCAACCTCAATGTCGTTCCCGTTAAACTCATAATTAGGAATCTCGGATGTACTTAGAGGAATTATGTCTAAGATACAGTCAAATTCATAAGGAAATCCATCATATGCGCTGGCTGGGTTATTATAGTTTCTAGAGACCGAAACCGATCCGTTTCTCACGGATGCAACCATTGTAACGGGTAGTCTAGGAATTTGTGCCATATCTAATCCTTATTGTTTTCAATTTTTATATGAATATTGTGTTGTCTGAGAACTGCCATGTCAAATAAAGTCTATATCCTGCTCCTGAATTGACTCCAGTAAAAGTGGAAGATAGACCAGTTATTCCTATTGAGGTAGTCGCAAAGTTTTGTCTAGCACTGGTACCTGATCCGCCTGTTCCTGCAACTGCCTTTGAAATAAAGATGTTAGTCGAATTCTCAGCATGTGTCATAAAGTTTAAAGCAGTCTGTGTTTCAGGGTGAGTTATCGTTATTTGAGACGAGCTGTCTCTAGTGAAGCTCCAACCAGGTTCGCTCAATAGGTCGTTACCGTCTGGATCTTCTGCTGCTAGAAAAGGTGTCGCTGCATCAATCGAACCGCTATTAAAGAGAATCTTTAAAACGTATGACTTCATCAAGCTAGTACCTGCAGGTCCAGCAGGTCCGGCTGCTCCAGCAGGGCCAGTAGCTCCAGCAGGGCCAGTAGCTCCAGCAGGACCTTGAGGTCCTGGTGCACCAGTAGAATAAGTAAGATCAAATATCTGACCGTTCTCATCTGTGTAGTAAACTGTTTGAGTAGTTGGTGTGTATGCTGTCTCGTAACCAGGCCCGCCTATCCAAATTATTCCATTGTCTTGTGCAGGGTTTGGTGGAATCGGAGGACTGCCGTCTAATTCGGCTAGGGTTAAGTAATTTGAAAAACCTCCCTGAGTAAGACTAACCCAGCCCTTACTCTGTAAGTAGCCAATGAAGTCTTCTCCGAATTGAGGTTTTTGATTTTGGATTCCAGTATAAATTACCTCACCTGGAACTCCTTGATCCGGCCAATCATTAAAGTCAGTAAACCTTAATCTTTGTGATTCGGCTACCTTTACTAATAACTCCTGGCCTTCCGCTCTACCTAAAGAATCTATCGTAAACGTAGTTATCCCATCCGTTTTAAGAGATAGGGTATTTAGTACATTTACGAATTGAAAGTTTCCAGTATTTACCGTAAAGTTATTGTTCGTCTCATCGTATTGGATGTTATTTAAGAACTCCAATGTAGCTGACGATAGGCTCTTAAAATTTAGGTTAGTAATGTCTACAATGGAAGTAAGACTCGACGTAGTCAACTGTCTCGTAGAGTTCAGATTTGTATAAATAGACATCTTCCTGTGCTGTTATTTTTTTTATTTATTTGCCAATTAAGGCGCCTGTCGTGTAAAACAGATTATTCGATTATCTTGGTCGAAGAATCGAACGTTGCCAGCAAAGAAAGTTTACCTCGATATACTAAACATTCTCTTAGATCTGCCGTGATTGGCAGTTTTTCGGAATTTTCTAGAAAGCTAGATGCAATCTCATTTGCTCCTCCTAAGTATTCACATTCATATAGCTTTGAAAACTTTATCAAGTTATTTGAGTGGACTATACAATCAACTAGTTTTGAGTTTCTGAGTATGCTGCTCTCAACCAGACAGTTTTTTAGTTCACCTTCAATCTTACAATCGAAGAATTCAGCATTCTCTACCATTAGGTTGTTTTCAAACTTTGCACCCTTTACTTGAAACTTTTTTCTTTTAGAATCCCAATTAAACGCAGCTTCATCTATTCCGCCAGCCGCTGCGAATTCAAATAATCTCTCTCGCATCGTTGAATACTGTGACTCGATTAGCATTTCATCCATCCTTAGGTCCATTGATAATGAGGCATTTGGAAAAGCTGACTTAAAGCTAGTATAAGATCTAGTCTTGTTTAATGCTTCTTGTAAAGACTTTGAAAGTTCCTCTATCTTAGATTGTTCCTTTTCAGAATATCTTAGATTCTCTTTTAGAGTAGCATATAGATTTTCTATCACTAGGTTTATTGTGTCTACTGATTCTCTTTTCTTTTTAGTATATGACTTTCCTCCTATATAGTTTATAGAAATGATCTTTTTACCTAGGTTTGAAAAATCGTTTCCGAAAAACTCTGATTCAGATAAAATTAGGTGGTGTGGATCAAGTCGTTCTAAAAGTTTAGTAGAGATCATAGTCTCATATGCTCTTTTGATCTTTATGTGTTTCAATTGGCCTTGATATACTAGCTTTGAATCGTTTTCAGATTGTGGCCACCATTCAAATATCTGTTTTTCATTAAGACTAATTAGGTATTTTAAACGATTTAGTTTATCTAATCCTGTTCCTAGTCCTAGGCTTTTTTCATTCATTAAGATTGAAGTCTTTACTCCACAACGATCGGTAGTAAAGCCGATCTCGTCTATCACGTTCATGGCCTTTAAAAAAAGGTGAACTGCTTCGTTATAAGGTAAAAACTTAGTTGAAAAGGAAAGCTCCTTATATCCTTTAGAATATGTGGGTTCTAGTTTAAACTGTCCTTCGTTAGACTCGTATGCCTTTGCCATTTTATTGGACCACATCACCTTTACTCCTAAAGCTTTTGCTAACTTAGAAGCCGCATCTTTTCTTGAAAGAGGAGAAAAGAAGTCAAAATTAAAGGAAAGCTTTACGCTCTCATAAACACTTTTATTATCTAGTGACTTAAACATAGTAACGTCTTTGAGTTATTTATCTTATTAAAATTAGGTTAGAGTATTAAAAGGTATAGTTTTGTTCTTTTCTAAGGAGGATAAATAAAATAAATTTAGACACTAGATGGCAAGCGCTACTGATAATTTCAAGGTATTAAACAGACTTTCTACCTATATTCAAGACATATTGGGTCAGACGATAAACACCTTAACTGCTAGATTTAGTCAGAGTCGAAACATATTTACGTCAGCCTCACCATTTGGTCAGTTATTATTGGTAACAGAAAACCTAACTCAATTGATTTTCTATTACATCGAAGACTCGATAACAGAGTTAAACGTTAACGAAGCAACTCGTCTAACATCGATCTATTCATTAGCATCATTGGCTGGACATAATCCAAGTAGATCAGTGTCAGCGACTGGAGAAATAAGTCTATCCATACTTGCAGGAGAGACTGAATTTCCGTCCGATCTTGTAATTATCCCAAACCTCACCAAGATTCGTTGTTTAAATAACGGTTTGCCTTATGTCATCGATCTTCCTCAAGACGAGATCAAGTTTAACTTCAATGGTTCAAGCAACGGTTTGAAACTAGCGATACGACAAGGAACTGTTGAAAAGCAAACGGTTACAGGTACAGGTTTACCAGTTACTAGTTTCTCAATAGGTAGTCCTCAAAACTTCCACATCGATAACTTTTATGTTAACGTTTATGTTAATGGAGAAAAGTGGAAAAAGTATGAATCGATTCTAGACATGCCAAGAAACGAGAACGGGTTTATCGCAAAGACTGGAATAACTAGCGGATTAGACATATACTTTGGAAACTATAACTATGGAAAGATTCCACCTAAGGGTTCTGAAATAATCGTGGAGTACATAATAAACGATGGAGTGCTAGGTAACATAAGAACGGACGATGTCAATTCAGTAAAGTTCGATTTTGTAGACACTGGCTTTAGCATCCTAGGCGATGAGATCGATCTAAATGAGTTTATTGAGATCGCGACAACGAATCCTCCATTTTTTGGAGTAAATCCAGAAGATTCTCAATTGACTAAACTGCTTGCACCTAGACAGTCCAAGAGCTTTGCCTTAGTAAACGTTGACCACTATGAGAGCGTTCTTAGAAGGCTAAAGCTTTTCTCAATAATTCAGGTTTACTTGAATGAGTTAGACAACAGAGTCATCAACCTTTTCTTAGTCCCAGACATACGTAAGACTTTTACTAATCCTCAGGACTATTTTAGCGCAAACATAGATAAGTTCATAATGAGCGATTTCCAAAAGAACTCCCTTTTACAATACATAGAGAAGTGTGGAAGCAAGTTAATATCTACTGACATCCAAATAATTGACCCTATTCCTAGTGAGTATGTCATAAACGTCTCAATAATCGCATACGATGACGTTACTACAGACATAATAAAAAGAGACATCTTAAATAACATAGCAACGTTCTTTATACAAACTACTAGAAGGAATCGTATTCCAAAGAGTGACATAATAAAGATAATAGAAGAGATTAACGGCGTAGACTCAGTCGCGATAACAATCGTTTGTAAGAAAAACGAAATATCTAAAATTGAAAATCCAAACGCTACTGATATTGGAGTCGATGAATTCAATGACATGATAATATCAGAAAAAGAACTACCTTTAGTTAGAGGAGGATTCACTGACCGTTACGGAAACGTATATTCTACTGGAATAACTGAGAACGCACTAGGACCAGTCAACATACAGATAAAAGAAATAATAGGAAGAAAGGAGGCTTAACATGGTAAAAGACAGCATATTTAGACCGATTTACACCAGAAAAGAACAAAGGCTTAATACTGGTTACGATTACAAGGATAAGATCATGAAAAACTCCATTTCATCTTATATGTTTGGAGTAAATGATAACCTAGACTATTTTATAGGACAGTTAGATAAAATAGTTTATGAATGGGCAGAGTCAGTAAAACAGATAAAGATTTTTGCTAACCCTGCGCTAGATAAACACGAAAACAAGATAAGATAATAAACGTATGGCCAAAGGAAAAAGCGGCATGAGCCCAGAAAACCGTCGCCACTTGAAAGACGAGATAAGCAGTCTACTTAGCGCAATAGGTCAGGAAACACACACTGACATGGTAGTAGATGACGTCGTTTCAGAGCAGACAAAAAAAGAAAGCCCATATGACTTTGAGGAGATGAGTAATCAGTTCACCAAAAAGGCTAGGCAGATAACCGATTCTTTATTCAAGAATTTTGTTGACGTTGGGATCTTTGAAGAAAACGATTATGCGAAACACAAGAAGGAGCTTGACACCATAAACATCTCAAACCTTTTCTTTCAATTAAAGACGATTAAGATCACAATAATCAAGGTGATGGAGGAAATAACTTCCGGAAACACTCATCCTAGGTTGATTGAAGTCATGGGTCAGTTACAAGACAAAATGGCGTCTATCACGAAGATGCAGGCGAACTATGTTCTATTTCTAGAAGATACTTATAGGAAGCTAAATAGTGAGGCTCCTGTGAACCCGGATTCTCAACAGATAGGTTCTAGTCCAGAAGAAGGCCAGTTCTTTATCACTGTCGGTACTAAAAACCTAATAAAGAGCTTACCTTCTGAACCAAAGACTGAAGGAACTCAAGTTCCTACTGGCAGCCTAATCGATCCTACTAAGAAAGCCGATCTGATGCGTGAAAGAAACATTCAGATCCAAGAGGATGATGAAAGCGACGATTTTATAGACCTTAACGAAATACTCTAAGTCGATGAAAGATATAATGTCAAATAGGGGTGCGTTTACTCCAAGAAGAATATCATCAATGTCTGGTGGCGATGAAGATACTAACACATCGGTATGGACGACAGTTAGAATCAATAAGCTATTGGATGAGATTGAGAATGAGGGATTCGATATCAAAGGAATCCATAACTCTCCATTTAAAGACAATGACATTTCTTTAAAACGCGCAAACCTACCCTTTGAATACACGCCTGAAGAATGGGAAATGATGAAGCGTTGCAAGTACGATCTTCTCTATTTTGCAGTAAACTTTTGTAAGATTCAAACAGATGACGGAATAAAGTTTATTAAGGACACTCCAGGATTGAGAGACTTTCAGGAAGAGATCCTCACCTCATTTAAAGGAAACAAGTACAACATCCTAATGGCTAGTCGTCAGACTGGTAAATCGGTGACCTCAGCAATCTTCATCTTATGGTTCCTATTGTTCCATGCAGAAAAGACTGCTCTTGTCGTTGCCGATAACTTTACTACTACTCGAGAGCTATTAGACAAGTTTAGGATCTGTTTAGACGGTCTTCCGTTCTTTATGAAACCTGGAATCAAGCACATTAACTCAGGAAACATCAAGTTCGATAACGATAGTCGTATCGTTGGTAGAACGACTACTAAGAAATCAGGTATCGGTCTTACTGTTAACTTGCTATACATCGATGAGTTTGCCCACATCAACGAGGCTAACTTAGACGAATTCTATCGAGCAATCTTACCTACAATCACGGCTGACCCTAATGCAAAGGTCATCATAACCTCTACGCCAAACGGTAGAAATAAGTTCTATGAGATCTGGCAAGATGCGATAGGCGGAATAAGCGAATACGTTCCTTTAAGAGTAGACTGGTGGCAGGTTAAGGGTCGCGATGAAGAGTGGAAACAAAAGGTCATCGCGAACATGGGATCAGTTGAAGACTTTAACCAAGAGTATGGTCTACAGTTCTTCTCATCAGACCAATTGCTCCTTAATTCTAACGAGCTAAAAAGGTTGTATGGAATAAGAGCAAACTATGTAAACACCTCTTTTATGTTGAGCGAAGAAAGACAGTGGATCAATGACTATTTTACTGTCCATCCTAGCTATGCCAAACGCAGTCCTCTCGAATACAAAAACGATCCTGCATTTTATGTGTTTTCTGTGGATACTGCAGACGGAGTCGGAGGAGACTATTCTGTACTCAACATATACAAGGCAGTCGCTCTACCTGTAAAAGAACTCGTTAAAAAGAGAGAAGCTATTCGCGGTGAACAGGACACTGTCTCATTGATTCAAGTCGCAACATTTAGGACCAATGAAGTCGATGTCAACCAGTTTGCAGCGGCCGTTGAATACATCACATACGATCTGTTTAATCCCGAAAAGGTAAGAATAGTATTGGAGATGAATCATAAGGGAGAGATAATAAAGAACAGGCTTGCCGATAACGAAGAGTTTTGGAACTCCCAGCTAATCCACACTAAACACACAGAAATGGCAGCGCAAGCAAAGCCTGGAATAAGACTTGGCCCTACTAATAAGATAAAGTATTGTGAAAAGTTCAAATACCTGATTGAAGTAATTAGGATAATTCCAAACGATTATTTGACCATCGCAGAGCTAATGTCCTTCGGAAGATCTAAGGGCGGAACTTATAGGGGACAAAACGGAAACGATGACTTAGCTATGACAAGCGTCAACTTGGCTCCAGTCTTTGAATCTTCTCAAATGTGGGACCTATCGATAGCCACCTATGAGGCAACGAGTGAAGACTATCGTAAGGAAGTAGAAGAAAAGATATTTAGTCTTTTTAGGACAGGGTCTACCAAACCTTTATATGATTATGATACTTTACGACAGGTAAACGCACCCTCAAACAAGGCAGAATCAAATAAGGCAAACGCATCCAACGTTTTCGATCTAGAGTCTTTGGAAAAAATGAAAAGAATTAACTCCAAATTTTTTAAAGATTAGGACAATCTTAGTATTATAGTCTTGTGCCAAACAAAAATCTATGAAGACTCTAAAATTTCAAGGTGACATCACGTTAGACGAAGTGTTTAACCACCACAAAAAGGTGATTTATGACAACCTTATCAACTCAATCGAAGAGTCTTACGAAGACTTTGAAAAGACTGAGACTACAATCGTAAAGATAAGCATCAATGACGACATTTACACAATAAACCTTTCGCAAGAAAAGTTTGTGAATGGGCTGGAGAAAGCAATCTCATTTTATGAAGAGCTTGAGGAGTATGAAAAGTGTGCAAAGTGTTTGAAAATGATTAACTCAATAAACAGCAAAAAAATGGAAGTAAACTAATATGAACGAACAAACCAACGCTAAAACTAATGCAAGAATCCAAGAATTATCCGAAAGACTACTATTAAGCGACGTAAAAGAATCAGATAGAAATGAGCTAGCTAGCCT
>Ga0315909_10005086_pt1 | contig 15248 bp, 22 predicted proteins | sample LakEriMetagenome_11_FD_203527 | JGI IMG/M metagenome (GOLD analysis project Ga0315909, IMG submission 203527) | Freshwater fungal communities from buoy surface, Lake Erie, Ohio, United States - Buoy 2 MA125 | ecosystem: Environmental > Aquatic > Freshwater > Lake | place: USA: Lake Erie, Ohio...
TCTGGTAAAGTGGTGTTGGAAACTGTTGGTGACGCCAAAGTTTCTACTGTGCAGAAAAAATACGGGACTAGTTCCATGTACTTTGACGGCAGTGGTGATTATTTAACCTTTCCATCAAATCCACAGTATGCTTTTGGCACTGGCGATTTTACTGTTGAATGTTGGGTAAATTCAGCTGATGTATCTACAGCGCAAAAAGGTTTTATACAAACTTCTGATGTTGTAGGAGGCCTTAGTACAGGATATGCTACAGGAATTACATTCCTATTTGGAGCACGCCAAAATGGTAGCGGTGCAGCAAGCCTTAGTGGAGCGGTATTAGCAAATATAGCAGGAACTAATATTGGTTCAAGTGCTGCAGTAGTAACAGCCAATACTTGGACTCATTTAGCACTAGTAAGAGCAAGTGGCACTGTTACGATATATGTAGATGGCGTATCAGTTGGATCAGGTACTGCTGCTGGTAATTGTAGTGGCACTAACTTAGTTGTAGGCGGTTATTACAGTACCGGCTATTTATACAACGGCTACATCGACGACTTACGCATCACCCGTGGCTACGCTCGCTACACAGCCAACTTCACACCGCCTACTCAGGCATTGTTAACAAAATAAGGATCAACAATGGGTATAGCAAGATACTTATCAAAACTCGCCGGAGTGCTTAGCACAGACGGCGTAGTGCCTCCCTCAAAAGGTGGCACAGGTGTAACAAGCCCAGGTGCTAGTGGAAATGTGTTGGTTTCGGACGGCACATCCTGGACCAGTCAGAATATACCCCTTGGAGCAACCGGGCCCACAGGGCCAGGTGGCTTGGGATTTACCATTGCCAAGACGTACAGCTCCGTAGCAGCCTTAACAGCCGATACTAGCCCCACAGGCATTCAAGCCGGACAGTTTGCATTAATCGACACAGGTGACGCAAACAACGCAGAAAACTCCAGATTGTATGTGTGGACTGGTAGCACATATACTTATACTAGTGACCTAAGTGGAGCCCAAGGTATTGTAGGACCAACAGGACCGGCTGGTACAAACGGTGTTATTGGTGTTGACGGCGCCACTGGACCCACCGGACCTGCTGGGGCCGTAGGCCCAACTGGTCCTGCTGGTGAAGCAGCTGCAGGTGGCGGAGCTGCTTATGATGCCGGAGACGTTGTAGTTAGTGCAGTAGCCTCAAAGTACACAGCACCTACTTGGTTGCCGTGTGATGGGGCTATGTACACGCCTGGCACGTATCCACAACTAGACACACTGTACCAAACACCTGGCGACTATTCTGTTACTCCTGGAGTATATACACAACCACTTAATGTTGATGGATCAGGCATTGCTTGGAGCGCTAACATAGTGTTCCCGGCTGGCTCTATATTAGACCCAGTAACGGGTGACTTGTTAACTTGGAGTGTAAATTATTCAGTAGGTTCACGAATACTATATGTACAGCGTACTAGCGACGGTCGTTTTGTTAATAATCCTGCAAATACGTTGGCAACAAATATACAATCTGATTTTGGCAGTGCAGGTGTAGCTCCTACTTTTGCTATAAGTCCAAATGGAGAATATTTGTGTGGACATAAGTACTCTGGAGGATATCTTTTTGTAGTTTACAAGCGGAATTCAACTGCAGTAGAGAACAGTACAGGCATTCGTTGGTCCCGTATGGTTAGTACTACCAGCTATACGCAAACTGTACAATACTATGGATTAAAAATCAACAATAATGGTTTAATTATTTTTGGACACAGCAGTACTAGTTATTTTGCTTGGGCAAAATATGATATTCCCAGTAACACACTGTCCGGAATGAATATGGTTTCAAGTCTAGCAACATACTTTGGAAGTGATCGAAATCTAACTGGAATATCCTGGCACCCAACATTAACTAACTACGCATGTTTTGCTACAAATAGCTGGCCGCCTAATAGCGGTATGTATTACTGGGATGGCGGTGGTTTTGCGGCTGTTACTTCTACTAATACCTATAATTATCCGAGTGTTACTATAAATAACGCAGGTACAGCAGCATACTTTACTAGAAGCAATATTATAGACATATATTCAATAAATGCATCAACAGGTGCACTAACTTTTAGTAACAGTATTACTGTTTCCGGCGGCGGCAGTACTATTTCTGTTTCATTTAGTCAAGGAGATGCTTTTATGGTTGTAGTTTGTGCCGCAGGAGTACTTATGTATCAGCGTGCGGCTCCAGGGTCCATAAACTATACTCCAACCGGGTACAGTCCTGAGAACTACACTAACTATGGTGTTGCTAATAATTATAACTGGAAAGTAATATTTGATCCAGTTTATAATGTGCTTGTAGGATTCGGGTATAATACTACTACTAGTACATATCCTGTGGTTAATTGGAAAGGCACTCCCAAAACAATTGTACCAGCCACAGCTAATCCAGGCAAAAACTTAAAGTACTATATTAAAACAGGAAGCTAACCATGAGCATAGCACAATATTTAACACGACTAGCTCGTGGAGTTAGCGCACAAGGAGTACTGGGACCAGACAAGGGCGGTACTGGACTAACAGGTCCAGGCATTACCGGAAACGTATTAGTTTCTAACGGCACAGGTTGGGTTTCACAGGCAGGGGGAGTAGGTCCTACAGGACCAACAGGAACTGCAGGGCCCACGGGTCCTGCTGGAGTTGATGGAATTATTGGAGTTGACGGTGCTCAAGGTCCAACAGGGCCGGCCGGAGCTGCATCAACAGTAGCAGGACCAACAGGACCAGCTGGAGTGGATGGATTAGTAGGCCCAACTGGTCCTGCAGGCTCAGGCGGCAGTGGCGGGGGCGGTAATGCTTTTGCTGCATCATTAATTTTTGGATTATAAACTATGACAGCACCAAATTTACTATCACCAACAACAATCACAGGTAAAACAGCATATACCTTTTTACCTAGTACAAACGCTACAGCCATAGTTAGCAATGCGGCTAGCTCTAATAAAGTACTTAAAATTAATACTTTAAACATTGCAAATTATGGCGTTAATGCTGCAACTATTACCGTTGGTATTTACTCAGCGGCTGCTCTTGAAGGTACAATGTATCATATAGCAGGTACTATTATTGTACCTGCATACAGTACACTAAACTTAGTTGATAAAACAAGCACAATTTACATAGAAGAAGATGAATCTATAGGTGCCACGGCTGGTACAGCAAATACTCTTAGTGTTATTTGTAGCTACGAGGAGATTAGTTAATGACTAAACGATATCGCGGAGGAATAGTTTCTGCTAGAGAGGTGGAGACTACAGCTACTCTATCTTCAGGAGTATTTAGTTCCAGCGAAGCTGCTCAAGAAAAGCAAGCAGGTACGTGGCCTTCCCCGCCTGGTACCTCAGTTCAATTGACTTCAGGAGCATCAGGAAGTACCACGCCATATGTTTCAGCATGGCCATTTTCAAGTTTAACTGGATTTGGTACAAGGTATGCTGCGCCTGCATCAAACAGTGGAGTTGTAGTAACCGTTAGCTATCCAATAAGTATTTCTTATTCTCCACAAGGAAACGCTGTAGCATATGCTAATTCAGCTGTATTTACACCACAAGTATGGAGCTGGAGCGGTGCAGTAGGCTGGGGCACTAAATACGCAGCACCTGACACTAGCAATACTAGTGCTCCAAATCATGCTACCTTTAGTAGAACTGGTAAAACCATAATTATGCAATGCGGCACAAGCGGTATATTCCCTACATTTGCACATACTTTTGATCCAGTAAATGGTTTAGGTACTGGTGTAAACGTAGGTTTAAGTAATGGTACCTCGTTCTATAATCTTAGAACAGGCCCTAATGCTAACTATTTAATGACACATTACAGTAGTGGCTCGAGCCCATATCACGCAGTTTATCCATATAGCGAGGATACGCTAACTGTAGGTACAAGATTAACGCAAGCATATATTCCTTCTACTGCTTCATATGTTTTTGATTTATCAGAAGACGGAACTTTAGCAGTAACCAGTCAAGGCCAGGCCTGGTCTGTAGATCCTAATGGATACTTTGGTACAAAATATACCAATCTTACAGGTACTCTAGGTAATAATATTGCTATAAGAATATCTAAAAATACCAACTATATAGCCTTAGCTTTAACTAATACCCCGTATATATCCGTGATTACTTGGTTAAAAACTCCCGGTGCAGTAGGGTGGGGTACTAGATTAACCGCTCCAGCAACAGTTGGTTTCAGTGCGTCACAATCGGTTGCATTTACACCTGATGAAGCCGCCGTATTGCAGAATACTTCTTCAATCTCATCACAAACACCATGGATTGCTGCCTGGTCTATATCTCCGGAAGGAATTGGTACTAGATTTGCTGGTCCTGATAGCTATAACGCTTCGGCAAGTGTTACACGCCCCAATACCATGGCAGTATCGCCAAATTAATAACTCAAAGGAATTTCAAAATGGATAAATTACAAATTTTAACAGACGCAAAAGCAATGCGTGAGCAAGAAGTTTTTCACTATCAGATTAATATTGATAACTATACTATGGGTATTGAACAAATTGGTAGCAATCCCGACTTACAAGAATTTAAATCACAGCTACAAGCCACTCTAGTAACAGAAATTCGTGAACAACGTAAAGCTCAGTTGATGCTTGATGTTATTAATACACAATTAGCTCAACTCCAAGCCCAGTAAATTAATAGGCTATAGCCAAGGAACAAAACATGACCTTAGTCGTTCAAAACACTCTCGATCCTCAGCTATACAACAGTCTGGCTACCTTAACAGGTAGCCAGGTTATTGCAAACAAAACTTTAAAAGTAGTAAAAGAGCCTGTTACACTAGCAGGTGTAGCGCCAGGGGGCATAATAGATTTTGATGTTGCCACACAATCGATTGTGTTGTATAATACAGCTACACAAAATTTTATTTTGAATCTTCGCGGCGACTCCACCACACCTCTTAGCTCGCTAGTTAACGTAGGTGAAAGTGTTGGGGTTACACTGCTTGTGCCCAACGGTTCGGTAGCCTATTCACTTACTAATGTAACTATTGATAGCGGAGCAGGAACACGTACACTACAATATCAAAATGCAGTAACAGCGCCAGCAGGCAACAGTTTTTGCACAGATATATACGTGGTATATGTAATTAGAACTGGCACTACCACTTGGAATGTGTATATTTCACAGACCAAATACGCATAAGGATTTTTAGATGCCTCCAATATCCATTGTATCAAGTACAACAAGTAATTTTGCATTTGCAGGAGGCGAGTATGTGCCAGAAATATATAAGTTTCCAGCAAATACCTTAATCCCATATTACGGTAATACTCCCCTTATTTCTGGCTGGGAAAGATATGCGGCCGCAGATGGTAGGTATTTATACAGTACTCTTACCCCTGCACAAATAGGAGCTGCTCTAGCAGGAACAAACGGTAGCGTTAGTGCTAGCGGTTCTACCCCCTCTGCAGGTGTTCATAGTGGATCAAACTTTAATCAAAACATAACTGGCAGTACCGGAGGTAGTTTAGGGTTTTTAACTGGTAGTGCAGATAATCACTCACACAGCTTTAATGCAGGTACGTTAAATGGTGCAACTGAAAATATATTGAATCGACAAAGAGTAACTTTTTTGCGTACTAAAAGTTCAGTTGCCAGAATTCCTGCTAACTCATTGGTTGTAAAACAAACTACTCCAATAAATGCCTCGGCATTTATTGGAGCTCAAAGTGTAGCAAGTGTAACAATCAGCGGAACTTGGTCTGGTTTTACTCAAGTTACTTCAAAAGTTACATTCAGTGCCCCCGAAGTACCTGGTGGTGTAACAGCTACGGGTACTGTAAAAATTACAGGCGGTGTTCCAACATCAGTAACAGTTACTAATAAAGGTTCAGGCTATAGATCTCCTCCAACAGTTACTATTACTGACACAGATGCTGGTGCAGAAACAACAGGTACGGCAACAGCAGTATTAACAACTAACAGCAGTAGTTATCTTGTAGGTGCCTTAAATAATCAAACTTTTACAGGAGGGGTACCCTATAGTGGTGGCATAGGCGTAACTATGAGTAGTAATGGTGGACACATACACATGGGAACAAGTACTGCGTATAGACCTATGGCTAATGGTGCTTACTTGCGTAACTACAACTATCAATATGCTGGATCGCATGGACATAGCGCAGCACTTTCGCTTTCACAGTCTACAATCTCCAGTAAGTTATTAAACTTCTGGAAAATGAATCTTGAAAGCAGACCACAAACAGATATGATTGTTATGTATGTGGGAACTTTAGGAGCTATTCCAGCTCCTTGGTATGTGTGTGATGGAAATAATGGTACACTTAATTTGGGCAGTTATGTTATAGGCTATGGTAATAATCAATGGAATGTAATTACCAGTGCTGATAACATAGGTTATCTATCACTTAATACTGCTAGCGTATCACACTACCATAACAGTGGGTATGCTTATACACCAAATACAACGGGCTCAGGCGGACAGCACAATACTGTTTCTTGGAGCCATACACACGGTCCTATGGTATACAGTGGAACGCCTTTTGTACCACCACGAATTGGTGTTGCATTTATACAATATAAAGGAGTAATACCTTGAATAATACTGACATGATTTCTTTTGATTTTTTTAATTCGCATTTTTTCTTACGTGTAGAAGGCCAAGAATATCATTGGGAAAATGTAAATAAACTTGTTGCAGATACAGGCTATCCTTTTGCAGATACTTCTGCGTTTGTTTCTTATGAGCCAAACAGAGAAATATACCATGTTCAGAAACAAGGCAGTAATGAAGTATTTGTGGGAGTTGAACAGCCAGAAATAAGTTGGTTTTTAAATAACAGAGATAGTTTATTACAAACAATCAACACTTTAATAGAAGCTGACAAACCAGTAATTACCGTAGAAATGCAGCGAGCTTACTATCTTGCTGAAACTGACTGGCTTGTGCAGCGTCATCAAGAAGAACTATTGCGACAAGCAGCGCCTACACTAGACGAATCTCAATTCCGTGCTCTGTTAGACTACAAGCAAGAGCTGCGCGATTTAACCTTACACTACTCCAAAGAACAACCAGCAGAAACAATTAGCTGGCCTCAAAAACCTTTTAACTTTTAATCCACATGAAAATAGCAGTTTACGCTATCAGTAAAAACGAAGAACAATTTGTTGAACGTTTCTGCAAGTCAGCTATAGATGCTGATCTAATCCTAATTGCAGACACAGGCTCTACTGACAATACAGTCGCAGAGGCCAAAAAATACGGTGCCGAGGTATATAATATCTCGGTACGTCCTTGGCGTTTTGACAAAGCTCGTGACACAGCCCTTAACTTAATTCCAGGTGACTACGATGTCTGCATTAGCCTAGACTTAGACGAAGTCTTAGAACCTGGTTGGCGTGAAGAAATTGAACGAGTATGGAAACCAGAAACTACCAGATTGCGTTACAAATTTGACTGGGGTCAAGGTATTAGTTTCTTTTATGAAAAAATTCATCATCGCACAGGATACCACTGGCATCATCCAGTGCATGAATATCCCAGGCCTGATAATCGTACTAACGAAAAGTACGCTCACACTGATATGTTGTTGGTCACGCATTTACCAGATAATACTAAGTCTCGTGGTCAATATATGCCACTCTTAGAACTGGCAATTGCTGAAGACCCACACTGTCCTCGTAATGCTTTTTACCACGCACGTGAACTAACTTTTTACTCACGTTGGAAAGAAGCCATTGAGTACTTAAACAAATATTTAGCAATGCCAGAAGCCACTTGGCAAAATGAGCGTTGCTATGCTTACAGATTGTTAGGCAAATGCTACTCTCAACTCGGCAACTTGCCACAATCAATCAAAATGTATCGATTAGCGGTAGCAGAAGCGCCTGGTACACGAGAGCCTTGGGTTGAATTAGCACAAATTGCTTATAGTACCCAAAACTGGACAGAGTGTTATAGTGCAGCTAAATCAGCACTTAATATTCGTGATAAAGCCCTAGTGTACACAATGGACCCAACAGTCTGGACAGAGCGCCCTTATGATCTAGCAAGTATTGCTGCTTGGAATTTAGGACTAAAGTCAGAAGCAGCTGAGCTTACAAAGAAAGCCTTAGAGATTGCTCCAAACAATGAGCGATTGCAGAATAACCTTAAATATATGACTTAATATGTGGATACTACAGTTTTTACCTAATTGGCTATTTTTTGTGCTTTTCTTTGCATCCTTAGCAGCATTTTTAGCGGTTAAGTTTCTTAAGTTTTTGCCGCATGGCGAACTCATTCAAGCAGGTAGCATTGCTCTAGCACTATTCTCAATTTTTATGATTGGGGCTATAAGCAATAACGACGCATGGTTGGCTCGTGTCAAAGAATTGGAAACAAAAGTAGCACAAGCAGAAGCACAAAGTGCACAAACCAACACAGAAATCGTAGAAAAAACAGTAGTAAAAACTCAAGTAATCCGTGAACGTGGCAAAGATATTGTAAAGTACGTAGATCGTGAAGTGGTTAAACATGATGTTAACTGTGTGATTCCCAAAGAGTTTGTTACAATACATAATCAAGCAGCAGAGGCACCAAAATGAAATCTTTAGCAATTGCACTAGTTTTCCTACTTAGTGCTTGTTCTACAACTGTGCCAGTTACAGCAAAATTTCCACAAGCTCCAGGTACATTAGTTCAAGAGCCTTGCCCTAACCTGCAAAAATTGCAAGATGAAGCCAAATTGTCAGATGTGGCAAAAACTGTAACAGTTAATTATACCGAATACTATACGTGTGCTGTTAAATTAGAAGCATGGCAACGTTGGTATCGTGAACAAAAAGTTATATATGAAGGGTTAAAGTAATGGAATTACGACTAGATCAGTTAAAACAAATTGTTGAGAAAAATCCTTATATTGAACACTGGCACCGTGCACTAGTACAACTATTACCAGACTACGAAATCAATACTCCACGACGCATGGCAGCATTTTTAGCACAATGCGCACATGAATCGGGCGGATTCAGAGCCATCAAAGAAAATTTAAACTATCGTGCTGTTACTCTACGCAAGATTTTTGGCAAATACTTTCCCACAGACGAAATGGCAGCACAATATGCAAACAAGCCAGAAGCAATTGCCAATTTAGTTTATGCTAATCGTATGGGCAATGGTGGTCCTGAAACAGGTGACGGGTATCGTTACTGCGGTCGTGGGCTTATTCAGCTCACTGGCAAAGACAACTATTTTTGGTTTGCAGCCAGTTTGCAGATCACACCCGAAGAAGCTTCACAATATATGGAAACTTTTGAAGGTGCAGCGCAGTCAGCTTGTTGGTTCTGGGAAACAAACAACTTAAATCAGTGGGCGGATAAAGACGATATCCTTACACTAACCAAACGCATCAATGGCGGCACAATCGGCCTAGAAGATCGTAAAAAACACTATGAACATGCCAAGCATGTACTAGGAATTTAAGCAGTGCTTACTGCTTGGATAATTTCATTAACATTAAGTTATGCCAAACCTGACCAATACGAATGTGTTAGGTGGGCATGGACTGGAGACGTATACAATCGAAAAGTAATTTGTTTAGAATGGCGTAAGAAGCGCCAATAGGAGGTAATATGATAGATCCGATAACCGCACTAGCGGGGATACAGTCCGCCATTTCAATGGTTAAGAAAGCAAGTGCAGTTGCTAACGATTTAGGGTCATTGGCCCCAATGATTGGCAAAATGTTTGATGCTAAAAGCACGGCTACTAAAGCTTTAATGGAAGCAAAGAAGTCTAAAAAAGGCAACAACATGGGCACTGCCCTTCAAATCGAAATGGCACTAGAGCAGGCCCGAGCATTTGAAGAAGAACTTAAAATGTTGTTTATGCAAACAGGCAAAATTGACGTTTGGAACAAGATTAAAGCTCGTCAAGCAGAGATGGATGCAGATGATGCTAATGAAATAAGACTTTTTAATGCTCAAGAACGAGCACGTAAACAAAAAGAAGAAGAACTAAATGAATGGGCTATAATAATTGGCGTAGTTGGATTTGTTTTATTTTTGATGTTTGTTGGCGGTTACGAACTAATGCAATACTGTCAAACAGGTAATAGGTGTGGCCACTAATGAACGAATATCAAAAAACAGCGGATTTGTGCTTTAAGATATTTGTTTATGGTTGCGTAGCACTCTATGCTTTAGGTTTTTTAAAATTCTTACCAGACGATCTATCAGATAGAATTGTCAACTTATTACTAGGAAAAATAGGCTTATAAATGCACAATGATTTAAAACTATTTAAGTGGGCAATAATTTTGCTTACAATACCTGTGGCATTGGCATTTTTTGGTAAAGATAGCTTTCGCTACCCTTGCCAAGACCCTGCAAACTGGGACAAAGATTACTGCAAAGTACCTATTTGTGATGTTACCAGAACGTGTCCAGAACACATTTTTAAAGGTCAACGTGATCCAAGATTAGGACCTCCAAAAGATGGACAAACTCAAACAATTAATCAATCGTTTGCACCAACAGGTGCTTGCACCCCGCAACAAACACAAGGAGCTACCTGTGGAAAATAACACAATTATTTATACTGAAGATCAGTTAATGGCGCGCCTAAAGTTTTTTATTGGCATTTGTTTAGCCCTTACACTGACTGGTATTGTGTTTGTTGTATTGTACTCGATTATTTTCATTACTCAGCCACTAAACGCTATTAGTCCTATCGATCAAAAGTTTTTTGAGATGATTATTCCAATTGCTACTTTCTTAACAGGTACATTGTCAGGAATTATGTTAGCTGGTGGTAGCAAAGAAGAAATGGAAATGAAACGCGATATGATTAAGCAAGCACAAGAAAATTCACATACTTATGCTAAAGCTAATCCAGTTAAAATAGAACCAACATTTTCACCTGGATTCTCAACAACCGCAGGGTTTAACGGAACTAGTGCGGCTCCTGCTACTAATATTATTTATATTAATGGTAAACCTGCTCCTGTTCAGGCACCGCACCCGGAGATTTAAATGACAAGTTTAAATACTATGCTATCTAGTGACCCCACTGTTAGCAGTAAGCGAGTAATTACGTTTTTAGCATTTTTACTATGTGCAGCTGCTTTTATAGCAATGATACTTGGTCACACTATAGACACAAAACTATTTGACTCTATGATGTTTATTGTAATTGCAGGATTAGGATTTACAGCAAGCGAAAAGTTTGCACCAACTAAGGAAACTAAATGAAAAAATTTATTGTAGCCGTTACTGCTAGTTTTGCACTTATGTCAGCATTTGCTGAAGCAGAAACTAAAAAAGTCTGCAAAGACAAAACAGACAAAGCTGGTAAACTTGTGCTAGATAAAGCCGGCAAACCTCAACAAGAGTGTAAAACTATCAAAGTGCACAAAAAACTTGAAGGCACTAAAGTCGAAGACGCCAAGAAAAAGTAAATTTATATTTGACAGACATCTCTAGGTCTGGTATAATATACTTACTGGACCGATTTTATCAACCTTACAAGGAAGTTTATGGCAAGTGGTAAAAGAGCAAGACGTGACAACGTAATACAGTTGGAACGCAACCCAATAGAGTATGGATTTACAGATGTAAAACCATTAAACTTTATACAAGCGGAATACTTAAGAGCAATTCAATCTAATCAAATTGTATTTGGTGTAGGAAGTGCTGGAACAGGTAAGACGTATGTAGCAGCAACTTATGCTGCGGGAGAACTCTTTCATAGACGTATTCAGAAAATTATTCTGACTAGACCCAACGTAGAAACAGGACGTGGGCTAGGATTTTTACCAGGTACACTAGAGGAGAAATATGCTCCATACCTAGAACCTTTTGATAGCGTGTTTACTCGTAGTCTTGGAAAAGGATTTTATGAGTATGCATTAAAAGCAAAAACGATTGAACCTAAACCACTGGGTTTTATGCGCGGTGCAACTTTTGACAATTGCATTGTTCTACTTGATGAGGCACAAAATGCCACAAAAGAAGAAATGAAAATGCTGCTATCGCGCATTGGTAAAAACTGTAAAATGATTATTAGTGGCGATGTAGATCAATCAGATATTCCTGATAGTGGATTAGGTGATGCAATTCATCGATTAGATCGCATCCCAGACATTGAAGTTGTCCGATTCATGGACGATGATATTGTCCGATCTAAGATGTGTAAACAAATTATTTTAGCTTATAGAGATTAATTATGGCAACAACTTATAAACCAACATCAGGCATGGCAAGCGCTGCTCGTCGTGCACTAAAGTGGAAAGAAGAAGGCAAGCCTGGAGGCACACTGGTTGGTTTAGCACGAGCTAATCAACTAAAAGATCGTGATCCACTAACAGCCTCAACTGTACTACGAATGTATAGCTTTTTTAGCCGACATGAAGTAGACAAAAAAGCCACTGGATTTAACAGTGGCGAAGAAGGTTTTCCAAGCAAAGGTCGAGTAGCTTGGGATTTGTGGGGTGGAGATGGTGGATACTCTTGGAGTACCGCTAAACGCAACACAATTATGCGAGAGCGTGAAGGTAAAGCACTTCAGTTGGTTAAGTTAACTGAAAAAGGCATTGTACCTAAAATGGCTCGTATGGTAGCTGCACAAGTTATTGAAAACTATGCAAACGAAAACATCAGTGAAGAACTGGAAGCATTTGGTCAGTTTATGTATCATGCAGAGTTACTGCGAAACGATCACTTAGACGTTTACTTGGTAGACCTGTACATGGTAGAACAACCTTATCGTGATATGTTAATTAATGTTTTCAGCGATCTTGATAGCATGGACGGTGACAACACTGTTGATGACGAAGACAGCAACGAAGACACTCCGATATAAAGAAAAAGCCCCTATAGAGCAATCTATAGGGGCTTTTATTTTACTCTGCAGGAGCGTCTGGTTTGGGCAACTGTTGATTTGCCTGTTTTTGAATCTTAACTGTCAAAGGGTTACAAATTTTAGCACTTAGCTCTTGCAAGCCAGATAAAATATTGTTAATTTCTTGAATAGTCAGTTCAAGTTTTAGTACTGTGTCTTTGGTTACTTCCATATTTACCTAACTGGACAAGCACCAGTAGCGCAGTCTTCACCCATAATTTCATCAAAACTATTGGCATTTTCTAAGCTAACGGGTGCTAATTGTTGAACATAATTGCGGAAAGTTTGTTCATCAACCACTTCTTGTGGAAGGTAGAGGTATCCTAGATCTTTAGCTGTTTTAGTAGGATCAGTACGATAGATGAAACTAACACCTACATAACAATCCCAATTATCTAACAACCAATCAATAATTGCAGGTACTTCGCTTGGATCATAACTGATTGTTACAGATGTATTTTGCTGAGTCCAGCTAGTCTGAATCAACTTATATTTTTCGAGTTGTTCGACCGCTGTATCCAGATTGACTTCTTTTCCAGCAGCTTTATGGAAAGGAACATCAGCCCACTCAACAGGGAATGTAATAAGTACACCACTATCATCAGTGGGGTGATTAACAACGTTATAATTAGCATTGCGCAGTACTTCAACAATAGGGTCAAATTTACTGAACTGGACATTATTGAAAATATGCTTTCCTAGAGGTTTGTGAATACCTTCTGTGGTATCCATGATCTTTGACAATGTGCCGCTAGGCTTGACACAAGTAATATTCTTAGGACTTGGCAAACCTAATTCTTGAGCCATACCAATGGCAGCACCAGTAGCAGTACGCTTTAGATACTCATAGTCATAGCCAGTCATGTCAGGGCGTTTAGCAATGCCTGTTAAACCTACTCCACAAAGACGCATAAAGTAGTTATTTAAATGCCAAGATTCTTGTAGGATACCGTCTTGTAAGTTTACACAGGTTTGACGGTAATTTGCGCGAGCTGCAAGACGTATGGCATTGTGAAGTCCAGCGGTGTCTCCTTTAAATTTAGCAATGTCTGTTTCTGTAAGATTACAAAATGATTTATTGCCGAGTAGGATTTCCACGCAAGGGTTGGCTCCTTTGAACCAAGGGGCACGACGTAAGGCTTCAACTTCATTGATAAATCCTGGTTCTGAACCACCTGCTTCTAGCATCAGATCAAAAATCTTTTGCAAGTCAGCTTTTAGTGGTTTCTCTTTGAATACTAAACTATTGTTAGATTGTTGACGATGACTATTACCATACAACCACCAATCTTTCTTGGCTACAGCAAATTCTTCCCATTCGGGTTGTCCGTAGTCGAACAAAGCAATTTCTGCACTACGGCGACTACTGAGAATAGTACCAAGATGATTAATAATGTCGAGAATATCCATCCGAGTAAGTAAACTATCAGCACGGCCATTAAGGATGTTTGCAATAGCCACGTATGCAGTTGAGATAGCAGAGTCGCCACTTGAAATCCATCCATAGCCTTTTAACCTTTCCCCTGCAGGGCGTAACTGACTAAAGTCGAGTACAAGAGTATCAGCAGCATATTTACCAGCAATAAGCTTACCAATAGACTTAGCCCATGCTTCTGCGCTGTCACCAACTTGGATAGTCCAAGTTTTAGTTTCTGTATCAAATGTTTCGGTATTGTGTTCATTACCACCTTTAGCAGTGCGCTCACTACGTACTACACGAATATTTTTAATAGGTTTTGAAAAACCATTAAGTGTACCTACGATTGGCTTAAAGCCTACTCCGCATCCTTGTAGTAAAAGCCATAAGCAATCTACTACATCATATACAGTCTCTACGTGTGTAAAGCTGCAGTTAAATTGACTAGCCTCACGAGTTTTAGCTACATCTGTGCCACCTAACCAGAGTGTGCGACCACTCATAGCAACCTTACGATCAAGCATTAGCTGCTCAAGATCATAAAGTTCGCCGTATTCTACATCTGTTAGTTCACGACCTGCAGCGCGTTGCCACAGCCATTCTTGGTGATCGATAACTCGGGCTACTGTTTCTTGCCACGTTTCAAATTGTTTTCCATCATCCGACGTGGGGCGGTTGTAGGTTCTCCTGGTAATTACTTGTGCTCTTGTGCTTACTGCCATGATTTCCTTTATGTTCCTGTTGAACCGAAGCCTCCTGTGCCTCGGGTAGAGTCGTTCCAAATATCTTTAAAGCCTACTAGTTCAACCTTCTGAATAACCAACTGGGCAATTCTATCACCAGCTGTAATTTTATAAGGGTCATCACCGATATTTTTTAACAAAACTTTAATTGTGTCACGATAACCACTATCAATCACGCCTACGCTGTGAGGGATAGT
>Ga0315909_10005090_pt1 | contig 15241 bp, 17 predicted proteins | sample LakEriMetagenome_11_FD_203527 | JGI IMG/M metagenome (GOLD analysis project Ga0315909, IMG submission 203527) | Freshwater fungal communities from buoy surface, Lake Erie, Ohio, United States - Buoy 2 MA125 | ecosystem: Environmental > Aquatic > Freshwater > Lake | place: USA: Lake Erie, Ohio...
ACAATGTCATTATTATATACCCATTTAATTTTAATTCTGTATTTAGAAAAGATGGATTTTTGTTTGGCAAAATATTTAAATCTTTACTAAAAAATGAACCAATTGAAATCGGTGATGTGAATTTTTATAGAGACATTATCCACCCAAAAATAATTGTTAATGAATCAATAAAAACAAATAGTGATTTATTAATTGGATCTGGAGAGCTTCATAATATTAAAATTTTTATTGAGGATCTATTTAAACTATACAATAAAAATTTAAATGACTATATTATAATAAACACAAATAATAATTTACAAAATAAAAGATCTGGTTATTACTCAAAAATAAAGTATTCAAGTTATGACGAGATTTTAAAATTAACATTACAAGATTTATATGAGTATAAAACTAGTTAAAGACACTATTGATTTTGAAGACATAAAATCATTAATAAAGTGGTTAGAAACAAATCCTAAGTTAACCAAAGGTGAACATACCGTTGAATTTGAGGCCAAGTGGTCAAAATGGTTGGGTGTCAAATATTCTGTCTTTGTTAATTCAGGTTCTTCCGCAAACTTAGCAGCAATTTATTCTCTTTTATTATCTGGAAAATTAAAGAATAAAAAAATTGTTGTCCCAGCTGTTTCTTGGGTTACAACAGTAACACCTGCAATACAATTAGGAATGGAACCTATAATGTGTGAATGTGATAAAAATAATTTAGGTTTAGACATCGATCATTTAAAAAAAATTATTTTAGAGGAATCGCCTTCAGCGATAATTTTAGTTCACGTTTTAGGTTTCCCAAATCATATGAATGAAATTGTAAAGTTATGTGAAGAAAATGAAATTTTATTAATTGAGGATACCTGTGAATCAATTGGGTCAAAATATGAAAATAAGTTATTAGGTACGTTTGGTGATCTCTCAACATTTTCATTTTACTTTGGTCATCATATGTCAACAATTGAGGGCGGAATGATCTCAACAGACGATGAAGATTTATATCATATTTTACTATCAATTAGATCACACGGTTGGGATAGGGATTTACCAAAAGAAAAACAAAAGGAACTTAGAGAAAAATATAATGTGGATGATTTTAGATCTCTTTATACTTTTTATTACCCAGGTTTTAATTTAAGATCAACTGATCTTCAAGCCTATATTGGATTAGAGCAATTAAAAAAATTAGATTTAATAGTTGAGAACCGAAATAAAAATTATATTAGATACAACAATGAAATAAAGAATGAATTTTGGAAAGTAACCCCACCAGAAAATTCATATATCTCAAATTTTTCTTACCCAATAATTACAAAAAATATTAACAATTTAATATCATCACTAAATAAAAATGATATTGAATGTAGGCCATTAATTTGTGGGTCAATTAATGAACATCCATTTTGGTACGAACGTTATGGTAAAGAAAACCTACCAAACTCTAAGCTTGTTCACAAATATGGTATTTACATACCAAACAATCATCAAATGACAGATGACGAAATTGATAAAGTTATTAATATTATTAACAAAAATATATGAAAAAAGCATTAATTACCGGGATCAATGGTCAAGATGGATCATATTTAGCCGAATTTTTAGTTGAGAAGAATTACGAGGTTTGGGGTATTGTTAAAAGAAACTCTGTTTCAGAAACACAATCTTCGAGGGTAGACCATTTATTAACAAAAGACTTGATAAAATTAGAATATGCAGATCTTACTGATATGGCATCACTCATTAGAGTATTACAAAAAGTACAACCAGACGAGGTGTATAATTTAGCTGCACAATCACACGTTAGGATTAGTTTTGATCAACCAATATATACTGCAAATGTAACTGGTGTTGGAACTTTAAATCTATTAGAAGCTATTAGAATGGTGTCCCCACACTCAAAGATTTACCAGGCGTCCTCATCTGAAATGTTTGGTAATAATATTGATACTGATGGGTACCAAAGGGAAACAACACCAATGAGTCCGGTATCACCTTATGGATGTGCCAAAGTTTTTTCTTATAATATTTGTAGGAATTATAGAAATTCTTATAAAATGAAAATCTGGAATGGAATCTTATTCAATCACGAGTCACCAAGGAGAGGGACCAACTTTGTAACAAATAAAGTAGTCAAAGCCGCCGTTAGAATTAAATTAGGATTACAGGGTAATTTACACTTAGGTAATCTTGACGCAACAAGAGATTGGGGTCATGCAAAAGACTACGTTGAGGCAATGTGGCTTATGTTACAATCTGATAACCCAGACGATTATGTTTGTGCTACCGGTATTTCACATTCAGTTAAAGATTTATGTGAATACACATTTAATAAATTAGATTTAGACTTTAGAAATTATGTAGTTATTGATGGTAAACATTTTAGACCTGAAGAACTACACGATTTAAAAGGTGATTCATCAAAGTTAAGAAATAGTCTTGGTTGGGATCCTAAATATACTTTTGAATCTATGCTTGATGAGATGATTAATTATTGGTTAGATTACTATGGAAAGTAAAATTTTAGTAACAGGAGGATATGGTTTAGTTGGGTCTGAGTTCAATAAAAGTAATTATATTCCCCTATCCTCAAGTGAAGCCGATTTAAGAAATCGCAATGACGTTGATAAAGTTTTTAAGACAATTAATTTTGATGGCGTAATTCATTGTGCCGGTAAGGTAGGTGGCGTTGGCGGAAATATGAACTATAAAGGTGAGTTCTTTTATGATAATATTATGATCAATACAAATGTTATTGAGTCGGCAAGAATTAATAATGTTAAAAATTTAGTTGCGTTTTTATCGACTTGTATATTCCCAAATAATATAGATTACCCATTAACAGAGTCAAAAATACACCTTGGCCCCCCACATTTCTCAAATGACGCATATGCTTATGCTAAAAGAATGACAGACATTCAAATAAGAGCTTATAGAGAACAATATGGTTTAAACTATAAATCAGTAATCCCAACAAACATATACGGACCAAATGACAATTATAATTTAGAAAATGGCCACGTAATACCGTCTTTAATTCACAAATGTTTTTTAGCCAGAGAAAGTAAAACCGATTTTATTGTTTGGGGAAGTGGTAATCCATTAAGAGAGTTTATCTTTAGTCAAGATGTTGCAAGACTTACTGAATGGGTTTTAGAAAATTATAATGAATCTGAACCAATAATACTGTCAACATCAGAGGAGATTTCAATAAAAGAAGTTGTAAGTATTATTACAGAATTAATGAACTATAAAGGAAACGTAATTTTTGATAAAACAAAACCTGACGGACAATTTAGAAAACCAAGTGACAATTCAAAAATAAAATCATATTTACCAGAATTTAAGTTTACACCGATTTATGATGGTCTAAAAACCACTATTGATTATTTTGAAAAGAACTATAAAATTATAAGAAAATAATATGACAAGATCTAAAAAACCAGCTCAAACTGAAGAGTCAGAAGTTAAAACTTTTTCAAAAAAAGATTTTATAAATTCAGTAGTTAAAAAGAAGGTTAAAAATAAATTCCTATCACCAAATCAAGAAGAGTATTATAATATACTAAAAGAAAATCAAATAACAATTTGTTCCGGACCAGCTGGTGTTGGTAAGTCTTATATTGCAATGAAAGCCGCTGTTGATTTACTTATGGATCCAAATAACTCATATGAGAAATTAATTATTGTAAGACCTGCCGTTGAGGCCGAAGAAAAATTAGGGTCTCTTCCTGGTAACCTTGAGGAAAAACTTGATCCTTATATTTTTCCATCATACTATCTATTAAACAAAATTATTGGAAAGGACGCTAGAGAAAAATTAAAGGAGGCTGAAATAATTGAAGTGTTTGCTTTAGCGTATATGAGGGGTATGAATATTGACAACTCAATTCTTGTTTTTGAAGAGGCTCAAAACTCAACCCCAAACCAAATGAAATTACTACTTACAAGAATTGGTTATAATAGTAAGTTCTTTATATCCGGGGATCTTGAGCAAACGGATCGTTACAAAGACAAAAAACAATCCGGATTATATGATGCGCTTAAAAGATTTAAAAATACCAATGATATTGGTGTTTATGATTTTAGAAATGCTAAAAATGTAAGAAACCCATTAATTAGTAAAATACTTGAAAAGTACGATGAAGAGGTTAGCGTTTGATGTAAATGGTGTTTTAAGAAACACAATTGAGAAATTTAACCAAATATATGAACAACATATGATTGGTAAAAATGAGTTTGAATCTGTTGATTCTACGTATGAAATTTCTTTTTCAGGCGATACTGATGAGGTAGTCGAAATGAATGAAAAGAAGGATGTTAATTTGTTTGAATATAAAATTCTAAGTCCTATTACATCTTTAAATCTACTTGATCATTTTGCTTTTCCGTCAAAAGACGATTTATATAGTTTTATGTATGAAGAATATACTATGGAACTATTTGGTCATTCACCATCTACTGAAATGACAACATTTAATACTCTTAATGACATTTATTATGATTTAAGAGAAAAGTATGATCTATTAATTGTTTCTGATGAAATTGGTAAATCAAAACCGGCAACATTATTTTTCTTAGCAAAATTTGGTTGTCTTTTGGAAAAGGTTCTATTTTTTAGTGAGGTTACTAAAGATAATATGTGGGATGAAGTTGATATACTTATTACCGCAAACCCAGACCTAATCTCACAAAAACCAGAAAATAAAATAGTTATAAAGTTCAACACCGAATACAATAAAGATGTGAAATGCGAATTTGAAATATCCACTTTATCAGACTTTAACTTATTATTAAAAAAAATAACCGAAGAATATGTTTAGAATTTTTAACGAAAATTATTACATTGACATAGATGCTATTGACAGATATGTTCAATTAGATGTTGAGGTTCCGGATGAAACCGCAACAGAAGATGGTGATCAAATCACACTAAAAGAGGAGAAACAAATTCATTTGGTAAAATATGAATTGGTTAAAAATCTTCTTGAGACAGTATTAACAGAATCAAATGAGGTTGATGAAGAAATGGGTCTTAAAACAAATGAAGTCACAATTCCATTTAAAATCGCTTTTAATTCACTATTAATGAAACAAATAATAAACAAGTTATAATTTAAATATGAATACAGAACATATTAAAAAACTAGAAAAAGCAATTCAAAGTATGAAGGATAAAAAATCCAGAATATACTTTGTTGTACAAGACACAAAAGGTAATGCAAAAGGATCTGTAAGATACACATATCAAATGGCATACACACTTAAAAAGAATGGGTATAACCCAATAATACTACACGAAACAAAAGACTATTTTGGTGTTGCAGATTGGCTTGGTGAGAAATATATGAACGAATTACCGCACAAATCAATTGATGAAGGTAATTTGGAGATTTCACCGGATGATGTTTTAATTATTCCTGAGATATTTGGTTATATTATGGACCAAGTTAAAAATTTACCTTGTGGAAAAATTGTACTTACTCAAGCTTACGACCACATTTTTGAGACTTTAGAACCAGGACAAACCTGGAGTCAATTAGGTTTTTATAAGTGTATTACAACATCAGAAACACAAAAAGAACATATTGATAAACTAATGCGTAAAATTTCTTACGAAATAATTAGTCCTATGTTGTCTGACGTTTTTGAAAAACCTAAATACCCTGCAAAAACTATAATTGGTATTCATTCCAGAGATCAAAGAGATACTGTAAATATTGTAAAACAATTCTATGCAAGATTTCCACAATATAGATGGGTTAGATTGTTGGATCTAAGAGGTTTAACTGAATCTGAATTTGCAAATACAATGAAGGATTGTTTTCTTTCGGTTTGGGTTGATCAAACAAGTGGATTTGGAACATTCCCTCTTGAGTCTATGAAAATGGGGATTCCGGTAATTGGGATGTTGCCCCATCTACAACCAGAGTGGTTAAATGAAGATAATGGTTTGTGGCTTGCAAATAAAAATACTTTGGTAGATGTAATTGCTGATTTTGTACAAAATTGGTTAGAGGATAATATAAATCCAGAATTGTATGATGCTATGGAAAAAACAGCTAGTCAGTATTCAGATGTTGAGAAATTTGAGTCAAACGTTATTTCGGTATTCACAGAAATTTTTCAAACCAGAATGATGTCATTTGAAGAACAATTAAATAAATTAGAAACAATAGAATAATATGGAAGAAGTAAATAACACAATATCGGTCATTCTACCTATTAAAACCAGAAACACAAAGGGTTTTGATGACTACTTTGAGAAAGCAATTCAATCAGTTAAAGTTCAAAAAGAGCTTGTTAATGAATTAATTATTGTACATAGTGGTGAAGACTCCTTCTCAAACTATGTTAGTACTTTTGATTTTGAAGATTTAAATGTTAAAATTTTAGACTACGACGACAACCCAACCTATACTGGACAAGTAAATATGGGTGTTGAAAACGCAAGTTCGGAATGGGTTTCAATCCTTGAGTTTGACGATGAGTTTTCAAATATCTGGTTTAAAAATGCAAAAAATTATATGTCAATATATAAAGATTATGATGCCTTTTTACCCATTGTTGTTGATGTTGATGATAAAGGTGTTTTTGTTGGATTTACAAATGAAGCAACTTTTGCCGCAAATTTCTCATCAGAAATTGGTATTCTAACAAACGAAACGTTATTAACTTATCAAAACTTCCAAATTGCTGGGATGGTTATTAAAAAAGACTCATTTATCAAAAATGGTGGTTTAAAAAAATCTTTTGTATTGACCTTTGGTTATGAACTTCTTTTAAGGCTTACAAATAATGCAGTTAAATTTATGACAATTCCAAGAATTGGGTATAAACACACAAACTTACGTGAAGGATCTATTTTCTGGAATTATAAGTTTGGTGACGGTAGACTATCAGAAGATGAAGTAAGATTTTGGATTGACTCTGCTAAAAAAGAATATCTCTATATTAAAGATAGAGAATTAAAGTATGAACCGCAAGAAGTTTAATGTCAGAAAATGAACAAATTTGTGAAAATTGTGACGAGAAGAAAAAGAAAGGGAGAAAACCAACATTAAAAAATTATTTTGCAGAAAGAGAAGAGAATGCGGTTAGAGAATATCTGACCGCAAAAACTTTTGAGGAAAAAAATAAAATTTATAATGATTATTTAAAATTCCCTTTAGATAAGATGATTTCGTCAATTATTAGACGATACAAGTTATACAGAAAAGATATGGATTATGAAGAGATCCATATGGATACTCACTCATTTTTGATGACTAAAATTGATAAGTTTAGACCGTCAAAAGAAAAAAAGGCATATTCATATTTTGGGACAATTTGTAAGAATTATCTTATGGGTCAAATTATGAAAGATCAAAAAGATCTAAATCGTAAAATTTCTTACGAGGATATATCTTCTGATTTACAAAATAATCCAGAAATGGTTTATTATATAGATAATGAGGATATAACAAGTGAAGAAATTATACGAAAATTTAAAGAAAAACTCCAGGATGTTATGGAGGATTCTAAAATAACAGAACAAGAACAAAAACTTGGACAAGCTATTGCTGATTTGTTTGACAATTATAGGAATATGATCCCAGATTCAAACAATAATAAATTTAATAAAAATGTTATTTTATTTGAATTAAGGGAAATGACAAACCTATCAACAAAAGAAATAAGGAGTTCTATGAAAAGATATAAAAAAATATACTCGGATTTAATTCAAGAGATTCTTAAAGATTAATATTTATTAATATGCCAAGACCACCAAAAAAAGAAATTAATTTAACTAAAGATTCTATGTTGTCTTTAATGCAAGAAATTTACAATGAACTTGTAGAACAAAGAAATACAGCAATTAGGATTCAAAATAAAATGCTAACAATGATGAAAGAACCAGAAGATATGACTCTTATTGGACCAGTCATTGAGAAGCAACAAAAAATTATTAACGACTGTGTTGAGAAAAAACTTTCTTTATCAAAATTACAGGCTCAAATCTGGCAAAAGTCACAAGACAAACAAGAGGATTTTACCCTATCTGATTTAGATTTAGATGATGATGTTATGAAATCATTAATAGAAAAGGACACATCCGATAATACATATAAAATGAGAAAATAAAATGGCAATTGACATTGATGAAGGTTATAAAGCTATTGGTGATGAAATCACCAAAAATAAAATTTATAAGCAAGTTTCTCGTGATTACAAAAGGTTAAAGAAAAAGTCTGGTGATACTTTTGAGAAAAAAAAATCAAAAATAACCAAACGATATAATGCCGCCGCTGGTGTTGTAACCGGTACAACACAAAATATTAAAAAATCTCTAAAAGAAGCTAGTACACAACTTGATAAATTATTTGAGTTGAGTTTACTTTCTGCTGACGATCAACTTGAGAATGTATTTGATAGTTTAAATCCAGAAAAATTAAGAAAATACGAAAAGGGTAAGAAGACAAAAAAATACCTTATAAAAACTTTTATAACGGCATTAACCCAATTAAAACCAAAGTTAATTGAGTTAATACAAGAAGAGATTATAAATGCTGCTGGTTGTTCACAAGATCAAACATATACACCAGGACAGGATTTGTATTTACGAGTACAGTCAATTGATTTTCTTGGTCAATTAAAAACGGATCCGGATACTCCTGTTGGTAAAATATCATATGAACCATTAACACTATCTTATCCACAGATTCCTTTTGCAATGAATAAAGAATTGTATAATAGAATCCAAAATATAAATCAGCCCTTTTCGGTACAGTACGGTTCACAATACCAAGGACTTTCAACCCAACAATTATTTGACATAACTTATGTTGAGCAGGACGGTTCTGGTAATGTTGGGAATTTCTATAGAATAAATTTAGCCAATAGAGTAACTGGAAATAGAATAAAAGAGTTTTTAAAAGATTACTTTAAAAGTATCGAAGTAATAGACTTCAAAAACATATTTGCAAATTTAATGAATATGCTAACTGGTGCAATATCAATTAAAAAAGGTGATGGATCAGATGATATGACAGCTTTTTATAAAATATTTTTATTTATGCAAAGAATATTTGGTCTATGTTTTGACTCAAGAACAGAAATTGACGTTTCTGGAACAGCAAAAACATCTGAACTTGATCTAATTGATGACTCCTTTTTTGAGCTGACTGAGATTGACATTAACTTTATTGATCAACAAGTCTCAAACATATTAAATGGTGTTGCTGAATTTACTGAGTGTGATAATGTAAAACTACCAATTAGACCTGACGCTATTATTGATGCTATTGATAATATTGTTTTTGTTCCCGGATCTAACAATAAAGGTGCAATTGATGATGCGACAAATTTACCTAACGCCTTAACACAAAATCCTGATTGGGCTCCACTACAAATTAATATTGATGCCGATTTCCTAAAGGAGTTTCCAAAGTCTGTAGTTTTTGCTTTATTAAGTCCAAAGGTAATATTACCATTTGGTATTGTACTTTTGTCTGTTGGTAATAATAATATCAACAACATCAATAGTTACGTTGACTTTGCAAAAAATTTTAAGTCACTTTTTACTAAGGTTGTTTCTAAAATTGGGGCAATATTTGTAAAAATTGTTTTTGATATTATTAAAAAAGATATAATTGATAATATTAAATCTACAATTGCGGATATTAAATCTGAAAAAAATAAAAAAAGAGTTGCAATTATTTTAGCTCTAATTGAAATTATAACAACAATCGCTAAAATAATAAAAGATTATAGAGAGTGTAAGAATGTAATACAAGAATTACAAAACTTATTACGACTACTCTCAAAATCATTCGGTGATGATGTTCCGTTACCGTTACTATTAGCCTCAAAATTTCTTGATGGTTTTTCAGCAACAAGAGCAAATATTAATATAATTGGTGAGTTTGAGAAACTGGGGATTCCAACAGGACCTTTACCGGACGGATCGCCAAATGAATTTATGGTTGCAGTTAAAGCAATTGTGGATGGTATTGATAGTGAGGAGGCGCAGAACGGAAAAGTTCAAGTTGCATGTGAAGGATTTTCTGTTACACCAATTGGTGTTACAACTCCAGGGTTCTGTTATGGTAAAAAATTATAATATGGAAAATAGGAAAATAAATTCAGAAGAAATATTACAAATAATTTCAGAACGAAAAGAAAGGTCAAATAACGACCTTGAGGTTGCTATGAAATTTATAAAGGCAGATTTTGATTACACAAAAGAAAATTTATTAAAAATGTCCGAACATTTGGACAAATTAGAAAACACATATAATGTTTTATTAAAAGAATACAAAATTAGAAAAGGTGAGAGATAAACGAATAATATATCCGGGTAAAGTTTTAGACACAAAAGACCCTTTAATGCTTGGTAGGATAAGAGTTGAGATTAAAATTGAAAACGAAATTCAAAATGCTCCATCAGCAGGTGAAGAATGGGGGGCAAAGGATCCAACAGTTTGTCTTCCATTAATACCATATTATTTAAGTCAAGTACCAAAAGAAAATGAATATGTGCATGTAATGTTTGCAACAAGAGATGAAACTAAAGACCCAAATAAATTTTATATTCAAGGACCAATAACTAGGCCTTGGAATAACTCTCTTGAAAGTTCAGACAATGCAAAATCTATGCTCGCGGATGGTAATTACTTGGAAAAAATTGGTGCAATTAGGACGGGAACTGAAGGTACTGTAAATGTAAACTTGGTTGATATATATCCTTTACCTGGTGACAACGCTTTTCTTGGTAGAGGGTCAAGTGATTTATTAATTAGACCAGATTATGCGATATTAAGATCTGGAAAGTATAGAACATCTCCTGGTGTTGAGAGACCGGTAAGAAATGATAATAGGTCTTGGGTTCAATTATCAACATATCCTTTAGAAAAGGTTAAAGTTGGTCAAGAACAAGTTGATGTCGAAGTTTATAAAGATAAACAAGTTTTGTTTTTTGTTGAGTGGTCGATAGATTCTGTTGATCCTATTACCGGTTTGATTAATGGCTATGTTAGGAATAATTCTGTTATAGCCCCAACAGCGTATACACAAGCTGAAGATGCAACAAAAGTTTCAACTTTTCAAATTGCAGAAAATTCATTATCAAAATGCGTCCCAATTTCCGGATCAACAATGACATTTAATTCATTTACAATTGATCAAACAATTAAATTTATTAATGAATATATTAAAGGAATAAATAATGGTTTAGTAAATCCTTTAACCTATGGATTTAATGGTTATACAAACTATCCAAGTGGTACTGACAAATTACCACCTCAATTCCCATTTGTCTTTGGTCCAAATATTGAGACAAACAATAAAAAATTTAGTGATGATCAATTAATCTCAAATACCGTTATAACAATATATGAAAAAATAAAATTAAATCCGGTTGATAATGATTCCGGATTTGCGGTTGTTTGGTCAAAAGATGTTATTGGTCCACAAACAGTGACGGAGAGTACAACGATTGATAAAAGTGAATATAAAGATAATTCAGTAACATATGCATCTGTTGGTGGTGATTTTATTTATCTTTTATCTCATAGAACTGAAAAACCAGGAAAAAAGTTTAGTTTATCAAACACACTATATGGTATTGACCAAGAAAAATTTGTTGGTGAAATAAAAGATGGTACAAGTTCTATGGTTCGTGGAGAAGAGTTAATTAGTCTTCTAAAAGAAATTATTAGATTTATTAAAGGACACAAACATAATATATTAAAGGCACCAGCAACAAGAACTGAAGATGGGGCTGATATTCTAAAAATAGAAGAGACACTAAATACCGCAGAAAAAACAATACTTAATCAAAATATTCGTATTAATTGATATTTATATTAAAAACATAAATGTCAATTCACAATTCATATTTTAGTAGAAATAACACTATTGTTTTTAGTGGCCAAACAAATACAGGTAGGAACCCAATTATTGAGCTCTACTATGGTGATGGTAATATAAAAATTCCATTTGGATTTTCAAGGTGTATTTTTGACTTAGATTTAGAAGAATTAAAACTAAAATACCAACAAGGTATTATATCAACAGAATGTGGTAATGCGACCCACACTTTAAGAATGATTAATACCTCATCATTTAATCGTGACTTTTTAAACACTAAAACATCAGAAGAAAAAGAAAGAGCAACCTCATTTGATTTAATTTTGTGGAGAATACCATATGAGGATTTTAATGAAACTTTACCCCAATATTGGGATGAAGGGGTTGGTTATGATTTCACAGATTTTTCTTCCCAACCTGATGATAGAAATTATTCCGTAAGACCATCAAACTGGTTTAAAAGACAAACATTATATAACTGGGAACAAGAAGGAATTTACGACAACACAAATAACGGTACATTTAATTTTTCAGATTTACATATTGTTGCAGTCCAACACTTTGAGTTTGGTAATGAGGATATTGAATTTGATATGACGGAAGAAATTAAAGCAATACTTGATGGGTCATTTGTAAACCCTGTCGGTTGGGGAATATCTTTTTTACCTCAATTAGAAAATATTACCGGAACAACAAAAACATATTATACTGGATTCTTTTCAAGACATACACAAACATTTTATGAACCAAGACTTGAGACGGTTTATGATGATTTAATTGAGGATGATAGAAACAATTTTACATTAGGAAAGACAAATAAATTGTATCTATTTTCATATGAGGATGGTAATTTTATGAATTTAGATGATAATCCTAAAGTTACAATTTTAGATCAGGCCGGTGTTGCAATTCCTGGACTTATAGATTTACCAACTTGTTTAAAAACACAAGGTGTTTATGAAGTTGAGATCCCACCACTTATTGGTTATCCAACAAATTGTTTATTTACTGATGTTTGGTCAAATATAAAACTTAATGGATTTTCATTACCTAATGTTATAAATGAATTTGTTTTATATCCAATTCAAAACGCAATACAGATTGGTACAACAACTTTTGATCCATCGGTTTATGGGTTTGATTTTTATGGAATAAAACAAGATGAAAAGATCTTAAACACAGACATTAGAAAGGTAAGTGTGATAATAAAGAAGGCTTACACAACAAATAAAAGATTACCAAAAGTAGAAGGATATTACAGAGTTTATGTAAGAGAGGGACAAACCGAAGTTCAAGTACAAGACTGGACCAAACTTAATAGAACACCAAATGAATACTATCTAATCTTTGATACAAGAGATAAAATACCAAATGAGTATTATATTGATTTAAAAGTAATTTCTGCTGGGGAGATAAATACTTATAAAAGAACGATAAAGTTCCAAATAGTTAATAAAAAATAAAAAAATAATAAAATGGCAAATTATATAGTAAGAGAGTGTACAACCGAAACAAGTTATAGTGTTAGTGCAACAACAACATTAAGTGTTAATGATGTTATTTCTTTTGCACTTACTGGGAGTGAAGATCTAATATGCGGTATTGTTACTGATGAAACTGATAAACCGGTATCAGAGGCGATTTTTTCTAGCTTAGAAGATAGTTGTTGTAGTTGTTTAACAGGAACTGGAATAAATTCATTTATATTTCAATTTTGTAACACAACAGAAGAAATTTCGGTTGATATAGAGACATTTTGTACTATTTATGGTGATGTACCGTTTGATGGACAAATTTTTAAATTTTTTAATTTAGCCACAGAAGAAGTTAAATGCGCAACATTTAGGGGTACTAATGATGCTCCAGGTGAAACTACTTGGGAACCAGATGAAGGTCCTTATACTTCTTGTTTTGAATGTGATGTTGATACCCCAAGAAGTGCAAACACTGAAAATTTTATTTGTATACCAGATTGTGAATTTACTGGGAGTACTGCTGTTGTACCACCACACCCAGTATGGACTGATGCCTATGGAACACCTGTAACACAATTAAATATGGTTACTATTGGTGGTAATGGATTAAACGGATAAATAAATTTATTATGGATAGATTAGATAATATAATTAAAAGAGTTTTAAGAGAATCGGACAAAGATAGATCCTCAAGATATATGTTCTTTTCAAATTTACAACAAATGAGAAGACAATGTGATCTACTATTAGATCTTGATCACAATATGATTGAATCAATTTTAGAGAATGGTCACGACTGGGCTCAAGATCATATTGCTGAAGCAAAAAACAATATGGATCAGGTTTTTGATTTTCTAATGAATGAAAGTAAAAAATCCGGAATGGAACTTCCTATGAATATTGATGATAAGGATATGGTTATGATGGAAGGAAGAAAAAAATCTGGTACAAAATTATGTGCTCGTGGTAAAGCGGCGGCTAAGGCTAAGTTTGACGTGTACCCAAGTGCTTACGCTAATGGTTATGCCGTCCAGGTGTGCAAAGGAAAAAAACCGGGACTTGATGGTAAAAAACACTGTTCCGGAGTTTATTGTTAAATTTTTTTTAAAAAAGTTGTTAGGTGTATTGGTTTTTTACTTATATTTGTAAAAACAATAAACTATGACAAAGACTGTGAAAAGATTTTTTAAAAGATTAAAACTAAAATTTTATCTGTGGACTAAAAACAGTAACTCACTAGTCCCAACTTATGAAGGAGAAGTGTCCTCATATGAAAAAACGTGTTTTAAAATTTGTTTAAAAGTAATTAAACATCCGGAAACAAAGTTTATGATTGCCCCAAAGTCAAACAAAAGGTATATTGAGAATAAATTAATGGATATCTTTATCACAATGTTTGACGGTGAAATAGATATTACAAACAATGTATGTCCTTATCACGTAAAATTAAACAAACGAGATTGGGAACGAATAACATTTATTTTTGATAACGAAACTGAAAAACGTAGAATCAATTATGAAGAACTTAGAAATTCTCAAATTAAAAATTCATTAGATTATGTTTTAGAAAAAATATCAACTAAAAACTAAAATAAGAAAAGTGTACCGGTTGATAATGTTTCGGTTTGTTCTTTTAAAACTCTTTTAACGATTCTATATAAATCGTTTTCTGTTAATGTAATAATATTTTTTTCAATATTTTCGTTTGTTTTTTTCTTATGTGAAACCATTACCGGTTTTTGACCTTTACCTGTTTGCGGATCATTTTTCTCAGCCTTTCTTTTTTGTTGACAAGCAGATCTTTTTTCCGAATCAGACATTTTTCCAGCAACACCAGCGGCTCTACATTTAGGATAAGATCCCTTATCTGCGTCTGATCTTCCGCAAGGTGGGTGTTTACCATTAACTTTTCTACATATATCAACCCA
>Ga0315909_10005091_pt1 | contig 15239 bp, 8 predicted proteins | sample LakEriMetagenome_11_FD_203527 | JGI IMG/M metagenome (GOLD analysis project Ga0315909, IMG submission 203527) | Freshwater fungal communities from buoy surface, Lake Erie, Ohio, United States - Buoy 2 MA125 | ecosystem: Environmental > Aquatic > Freshwater > Lake | place: USA: Lake Erie, Ohio...
AATACATCTATTAAATCTTGAACTTGTAAATCAAACGGAATTCGAACAACAATTGATTGATCTTTACTTCCACTCAAATTAGATAGGATTTTAGTCTCTAACTCTTCAAAAGGAACTTCATCTTTATCTATGAAGTAATGTTTCATCTTAGCTTCATCTTGAGTAACTGAAATACTCAACATTTGCTTTCCTTGTTTATCGTTTTGCTCTGCTTTAGGCAAAGTCATTTTAATCACATTCGGATTTGCTAATGTCGAAATAATCAAAAAGAACAAAAGCAAGAAGAACATGATATCACTCAATGCTGAAGTAGCAACCTCAACATGAAATCGTTTATTTCGCTTTATCGCCATGATTTGGTCTTTGTAAAACTTGAATAAATTCTAATATGCTTTTTTGAACATTTAACGCGAAATTATCAATCATTCCGTTTAATAAATGGTATCCAGTAAATGCAATAATACCTACGATCAAACCTGAACCAGAACTAATCATTTTCTCGTATAAACCACCTGAAATGTTACCGATACTAATATCTTCTGAAATCGAGATGCTATAGAAAATTTTAATTACCCCTGAAATTGTACCAATAAATCCTAACGTTGGTGCAATACCTGCAATTAATCCTAAATGACCTAGCTTTCTCTCCATTTTACCAACTTCGATATTTACTACTTTCTCCATGTTAGATTCAATCTCAACCATAGGACGACCAATTGTTAAAACTCCTTCTTTAATTACATTCCCAAAAGCAGTTTGATCTCTATCAGCTGAAGAAACAGCAGCATCTATATTCCCAGTATTTAAACTAGATTTCACATCTGTAATTAAATGTGTATTGTATTTAGTTGTTCTTTTGATAAATAAATATCTTTCTACAATCACAAAAATTGTATAAAACAATAAAATTGAAATTGGAATTAAGAAAAATCCACCTTTTATAAAGAAATCAAATGCAGAAATCTCTTCTGTTACAACCACTTTTTTAGCAGCATCAGCAACCGTTGCCGACGGACTTGAAATTTGTCCATTCGCTACTGAAGCGAATATAGAAGTTAAAACTATCAACCCCAGGTATTTTCTCATTTTAATAAAGTTTAAAAAATAACAGCGTGAAAATAAATATTATTTTCCATTTTTTCAGAAATACTTATTAAGACCGAATTGTTGTTAACATCAAACTGTAATGAGTTTTTAAGATTCGCTCACAACTAACCAAATCAATTCCCTTTCATTAAACTCTCAATTACTTTTCTTGATTTCCACTTCTTTATTTGCAATTCTCGTTGAGTAGCTTCCGATTTAGATTGATAATTTTCTTGATAAACGACTTGCCAATCACCAACCCCACCAGTAAAACCTTTATGATTGGAATTATGTTTTAACAATCGCTCTTGTAGATTAGATGTTGAGCCAATGTAATATTTATTCTTTTTAATTGAAAACAGGATATAGGTGTGATACATTTTTAATAATTTAATTCAAAAAAGGTTAGATTTTCATTAAGTGTGGGAAATACAGGATTCGAAATCCGATGAATCGGATCAAGCTCTGTGACCCTCCCGATTGAAATCGGGATGCCCTGAACCAGCTGAGCTAATTTCCTTTTTTTTAACATTCATTTTAAACTAAAGTTTAAGCAAAAAAAAAGACTTACATAAATGTAAGTCTTTTAATTAAGTGTGGGAAATACAGGATTCGAACCTGTGACCCTCCCGATTGAAATCGGGATGCTCTGAACCAACTGAGCTAATTTCTATTTTTTTTAAATTCATTTTAACCTAAAGTTTAAAGCAAAAAAAAAGACTTACATAAATGTAAGTCTTTTAATTAAGTGTGGGAAATACAGGATTCGAACCTGTGACCCCCTGCTTGTAAGGCAGGTGCTCTGAACCAACTGAGCTAATTTCCCTTTTTTTCAACTTTAAAAACCTCGTTTGGTTCGTTGTTGTGAGTGCAAAGATAGGCACATTTTTTATTTCTGCAAGTGTTTTTCAAAAAAAAATCAAAAAAAATCGCTCAATAAAAAGAAGCTTCCAAAAACTAAAATTGTATCTTCTTTTTTTACAGATAATTGCGCATTTTTTAGAGCTTCTTTTGGATTAAGAAAAAAAGTTGATTTTAATTTAAATTCTTTTGATTCTTCCATCAATTGAATTAGTTTCGCACTTCTTTCATTACTAAATTCTGTAAAAAAGTAATTCGCTTCTTTAGGAAACAATGAAAATATACTTTTAATATCTTTATCTGAACTTGTTCCATAAATGATATGAAGCTCTCCTTTATTTATTTTTAGAATTGAATCTAAAGTCGCTTTAATACCGTCATAATTATGAGAAACATCCATAATCGTTAAAGGCTCTTCATTCATCACTTGTAAACGTCCTCTGAATCCTGTATTTGCAGAAAGTTTTTTCAATCCATTCGCTATTACCTGCTCTGATATCTCAAAACCAATTGATTTTAGATATTCTAGAGCTAAATAAACAGACTTGTAGTTTTTTATCTGATAATCACCTAACAAGGGAAAAGTAGCTGGTATTTGCACAGAAGCATCTTCAGCTAAAATAAGTGTTGAATTAGACTCAATCGCTTTCTTTTTAAAAACAGCTATTGTTTCAGGTAAAGTCTCTCCAACAATAACGGGAACAGAATTTTTAATGATTCCTGCCTTCTCAAAAGCAATCTCTCCTAACGTTTCTCCAAGAAAATTTGTATGCTCTAAACCTATATTCGTAATTATTGAAAGTATCGGTGTAATGATATTTGTAGCATCAAGCCTCCCTCCTAAACCTGTTTCAATAACACAAATGGACGTTTCTTTTTTAAGAGAGTGAACCAGTGTCATTATCCAAGTGATTTCAAAAAAGGATGGTTCAAAATCAAGATTTAAACCTTTTACTTCTTCACAGAAAGAAATTACTTCCTCTTCAGAAATCATTTCTCCATTTACTCGAATTCTTTCTCTAAAATCTTCGATATGAGGCGAAGTAAAAAGTCCAACTTTCTCTCCAGATTCAGTTAACACGGATGCCAACATGCTTGACGTCGACCCTTTACCATTTGTCCCCGCAACATGAATAAACTTCAGTTGATCTTGTGGATTCCCGAAAAATTCAGCTAAACGAATACAATTATCCAAACTAGGCTTATATGCTTTCGCTCCTATTTTATGATAAGCAGGAAATTGTTGAAACAGCCAATCTAATGTGTCTGAGTAACTAGTTTGCACGAACATTTACTGTCAAATAAACAAACTCTAAACTTGCTCCCGCTTTTTTAGAATACCTCACTTGAGATTTGACATTTGCCAAAACTTGATTAATTATTCGTTGATCGGTCGTTGTTGTTTTAGAAGTACTTTTCCCTCCAACAACTTCTCCTTCAGCATTTACAGTTAATTTCAAATAAATAGTTTGAGGTTCATCTGAATAAATATTATCATTATTTGGATTACCATATCTTACACGACCACCTCCATCTCCACCTCCAGAACCTGATCCATTCCCTGGCCCATCACCAGATCCACTATCCATTCCAAATCCAGAACCTTTTCCACCACCTTTTCCTGTTCCTGAACCACCATCTCCAAAATAATTTGTTGACGCTTCAGTAGAAGTTGCTGGATTCGTTTTATTATTTGAATTCGTTTTATTTGAGCTCCCGGATGTTACTTTTACATCAGTTGTCGAAGAATTTGAAGTCAATACTTTTGCAGATTGTTGTCTTGGAATTGGATCAACTCTATCATTTGTTGGAGTTCCTCCTCCCCCTCCACCTCCTGAAGTTGCAGCAAGATTCATTGCTTCTATTGGAATCGGCATATCCATTTCAACTTCAGGATAAACAGTTTCATATATCGGAGGATCTGCTTGAGGAATAGTTGTGATTATTAAAAAAAGAAACATTAATCCCAATATCAAAAAAGAAATTAAAGCACTTATTTTCTTGTCTTTATCTTCGTTATAAACTTCAATATTCATATTTCTAATTTTAATAAACTGTAAATCTTCTCTTTACACCTTGATTATTCTACGTAAAAGAACAAAATAAGTTATAAATCAATCAAGCATTTCGGAATAATTCAAAAAGTATCAACACCCAACTTTTAAAATCGTCTTTTTATGCATAATCACGAAAAGTCAAATTGGTTACACCCAAAATGAATTGCAAAAAAAATGGCAGCCTTTATTAGGCTACCATTCTTAATAATATTTAATAAACTCAGTATTAAACCAACTGATTTAATGCGATTTCAAATGCGGCTTTAGCAATTCCTGTTTTACCAGCATTTTTAGCATGAGCATTTTCTAAAGCTTTATGAATTGTATTACTTGTATCTTCAAAAATTCCTTTATCTGAAATTTCTTTTAAGTCGTTACTCATTAAGTAAGCAAAAACTCTAGCCATTCCACAGTTTGAAATGAAATCTGGAATGATTGAAATTGTGTTATCTGCATAATCAGCGATTGGACCAAAGAAAATTTCTGGATCTGCGAAAGGAACGTTTGCTCCTGAAGAAATCACTTGAACTCCTGATTTAACCATTCTATCTAATTGATCTTTTGTGATCATTCTTGATCCAGCACATGGAATAAATACGTCAGCTTGTAAATCCCAAACTTTAGCATTTACCTCATCGTATGAAATTAAATCTGGGTGAACTAATTCATTTCCGTTTTTATTTAAGAACATTGATTTAATTTCTTCAAAAGAAAAACCTTCTTCTTTAATCAAACCACCTACTCTATCAATAATACCAACGATTTTCGCTCCTTGTTGTGCTAAGTAATAAGCTCCTGCAGAACCAACATTACCCCAACCTTGTACGATTACTTTTTTACCTTCAACTGAACCACCCCAAATTGAATAGTAATGTTTAATTGATTGCGCAACTCCGTAACCAGTAATCATATCTGCAACAACATACTTACGATCGATACTTGGAGTAAATTGCTCATCTTCAATTACTTTTAAAACACCATTACGAAGTTGTCCAATTCTATTGATTTTTTGAGCTTCTCTTGGTTGAAAGTGTCCATTAAACACACCTTCTTGCGGATGCCAAACACCACAATCTTCAGTCATAGGGATTACTTCGTGAATCTCATCCACATTTAAATCTCCACCTGTTCCATAATAATGTTTCAATAAAGGAGTTACAGCAGCATACCATCTTCTCAAAACACCTTCTTTACGAGGATCTTTTGGATCAAAGTTAATTCCAGATTTCGCTCCACCAATTGCAGGTCCAGCTACTGTAAATTTAACTTCCATTGTTTTTGCTAAAGACTCAACTTCACGTTTATCTAAACCTGCTCTCATTCGAGTACCACCACCGGCAGCTCCACCTCTTAAAGAATTGATTACTACCCATCCTTCAGCATCAGTTTCAGCATCTTTCCACTCAAATACTATTTCAGGTCTTTTATTTTCGAATTTGTAAAGTAAGTCTTTCATAATTAATAATTTGTAAATTTAAAATTGTTCAGTACAATTAGTTTTGTTTATTTACAGTCAAAAATTGAAGTACATTTTGTTTAATAAACTTCAAAAATTTATTTGCAAAGATAAAAAGAAAATATCGTTTGTTGCGTTGTAACCAATGTATTATTCATAACACATTTTAAAAATGATGTGATTAATTTGGAGTATGTAAAATTCCACCTACAACATTTCTAGAAGCTCCTGTAACAGAATTAATTGTATTTGGTTCATTTTCTAAATACAAAGCTCCTAGAAAACCAAAGATTATCGCTTCCTTAAAATCAATAATTTCTTCAGATGGTAAAATAACTTCTCCATCAAAATACTTCTTAATTTTCTCAATCAAAAAACCATTTTTTGCTCCACCTCCAGTAATTAAAACCGATGTCAATTTCTGACCATTTAAAATGGCACCTATTTGAATAGCAATATGCTCAATGATGGTTCTCAAATTATTTTCAATATCACGATCAAACTTTATTAACGGATAAAAATGAGTTTCTAACCATTCAGTTCCTAGTGATTTTGGCGCAGATTGCGAATAGAAATCCAATTTATTCAACAAATCAAGTAAGAAGAAATTGATCTCTCCTGATTTTGATAATTCCCCATTTTTATCGTATCTCAATCCCTTTGATTCAACCAATCTATTCAGTGGTAAATTACCTGGACAAATATCAAATGCGATAATTTCATTATTTTTCATAAAACTGACATTCGAAATACCTCCAATATTTAGAAATGAATCAGCTAGTTTGTTAAACAATTTAAAATCTCCAATCGGGACTAAAGGTGCTCCCTGTCCTCCTGCCACAACGTCTTTTGTTCGGAAATCATTTATTACTTTAATTCCCGTTAAAAAAGACAAAGTTGTCCCACAACCAATTTGATAAGTAAAACCGTTTTCAGGTTGATGATAAATTGTTTGACCATGAGAGGCAATTACATCTATTTTTTCAGTCTGAATTTCATTTTTATCAATAAATTGATTTACTAAGGTTGCGTATAACTGTCCAATTTTTTTATCTAACTGTAGCATCAAAGGAACAGAAAGTTTAGTCGCATTTTTTAATTCTAAAATAAATTCATCTTCATAAGCATAAGATTCTGTATAAAGCACATCAAAACTCCATTCATTATTCTTTGATTTTGTGTACTTTACATAAGAAACATCTAAACCATCCATAGATGTCCCAGACATTAAGCCGATAACATTATAACTTCTCATAGTGCTAAATGTATGAAAATTTAAATAATATCAGTAAATTTGTCATCGATAATTTTGTTAATATATCAAACTATAACGATATGAATTTTGAATTAACTGAAGAGCAATTAGCGGTAAAAGAGGCTGCAAGAGATTTTGCTCAAAACGTATTAAAACCAGGTGTAATCGAAAGAGACAACCTTCAAAAATTTCCAGCTGAAGAAATCAAACAATTAGGTGAACTTGGGTTCATGGGTATGATGGTTAGTCCAGAGTACGGTGGAAGCGGAATGGATACTATTTCATACGTTTTAGCAATGGAAGAAATCTCTAAAGTTGATGCTTCTACTTCTGTTTGTATGTCAGTAAACAACTCTTTAGTTTGTTGGGGATTAGAAAAATACGGAACAGAAGAACAAAAACAAAAATACTTAGTTCCTTTAGCTAAAGGAGAAAAAATCGGTGCTTTCTGTTTATCAGAGCCTGAGGCTGGATCAGATGCAACTTCTCAAAGAACTACTGCAATCGACATGGGTGATCATTATTTATTAAATGGTACTAAAAACTGGATTACGAATGGTTCTTCAGCTTCTACTTATTTAGTAATTGCACAAACAAATGTTGAAGCAGGACATAAAGGAATCAATGCTTTCATTATCGAAAGAGGAATGGAAGGATTTATCGTTGGTGCAAAAGAAGATAAAATGGGTATTCGTGGAAGTGATACGCATACTTTATTATTCAATGATGTTAAAGTTCCAAAAGAAAACAGAATTGGTGAAGATGGATTTGGTTTCAATTTCGCAATGAAAGTATTATCAGGAGGAAGAATTGGTATTGCTGCTCAAGCATTAGGAATTGCTGCTGGTGGTTTAGAATTAGCTTTAGCATATTCTAAAGTTCGTTCAGCTTTTGGTAAAGAAATTTTCAAACACCAAGCTATCGCTTTCAAATTAGCTGATATGGCTACAGAAATTGATGCTGCAAGATTAATGGTTCATAGAGCTGCTGCTGATAAAGATGCTGGTAGAAACTACGATCAATCTGGAGCAATGGCGAAGTTATACGCTTCAAAAGTAGCTATGGAACAAACAGTTGAAGCTGTTCAGATTCACGGTGGTTACGGATTCGTTAAAGAATACCACGTTGAGCGTTTAATGCGTGATGCTAAAATTACTCAGATTTACGAAGGAACTTCTGAAGTTCAAAAAATCGTTATCTCAAGAAATATTTTGAAAGATTAATTTCGATTAATATTCATAAAAAAAACCGATTCAAGTATTTTGAATCGGTTTTTTTATGAATATACTTTTCTTACTGAATTCTCCTAACTGAAGTTCCATCAGAATATACATCGAAAACAATTCCTGAATAACTCTCATTCACTTCTTGCCCAAGAGTATTAATTACCTTTAATATTTCACCAGATAATTTTGTCATATCAACAGCTACTATATTAGATACAGTTTCAACACCATTGAAATCAACTTGTGTCAATCGATAGTAATTAATTCCATTTACATAGTCCTGATCCTCGATTGAATAATTTATGATATGAGTAGAATTACCAGCACCATTAACCCTTGCAATCGGAGAAAAATGATACCCATCAAAACTTCTTTCAATCACAAAGTAATCATTATTAATTTCTGTAGCTGTTTCCCAACTAACCAAAACATTATCAACTTTTGATTTCGCTTCAAATTTTATCAACTCGATTGGTAATGGTATAGCAGCTTCAACAGCTATCGTCCACCATGAAAATGCATCTATGTTAGAGAATGAATTTGTATTTGCACTTGTATTTTCATTACTACTTTTCACAACCCATGTTGAACCAGCATCTGTAGATCTCCACAATTTAAAAGAAGACTCACTTGCTCCTAAACCATTTAATTCATTATCAAAATAATTAAATAATAAAGTTGCTGCTAAACCAGTGTTATTTGTAGGACTGATAATAAAATAACGCTGAATACTTTCATTCCCTTCTACATTTTGAACAGCATGACCTCTACTAACAGTCGTTGTACCAAAGTCGGCTGATGAAGTTAACATCACTCCCATTCCACCAACATTGAATGCATTTGGATTATTGATAGCTAACGTAGTTGTAATTAAACCAGTAGGGCCATAAATTCGATCGGTATTACTTTCTCCAACAATAGTTCCAGTAGATGATAAATCAATGTTATAACCATTCAAGAATACATCTGCTGTCGCCCCTGACATATTCAAATTATTAGTAACAACAATCCCTCTATTCAATGTTAGTCCTGTACTCGAATTACTATTCGTTAAATTATAAAAAGTAGTTGTTGCAGAACCTGTAATACTTTGATTTGTTGAGCCATTAAAAGTAACCGTTTTTGATCTGTTTGTGAATGTTCCACTATTTGACCAAGTGCCAGACAAAGCAATATCATAATTTGATGTACCCGAATTAAAACTTGCATCTAAAGTCGTTCCTGACATGATTGTTAAACTTCCAATAATATTAATATTTGAAGCTAACCTTACTGTTGGTTTTGTTGACTGAGAAGTTGCATTTGAAATAATTACATTTGGCATATCAGCCGAAGAACTAATTGTAAACACCTGACTATTTGATGTGCTTGCATCCCCAAATTGAATAGTTCCTCCACTTACGTTATAAGTACCTGAAATATTATAGTAATCTTTCGAATTACTTGTTTTATTTCTAATAATAATTGTTCCACCAGACATATTAAATGTAGATGAATTTGAACTCATATCAAATGCGGCTATACTTCCTGAAGCACTACCATAAATATTTAATAAAACTACTCCTCCACTTTGCGTATAAGTATATGGATTTGCTCCTGCAGATGTAGGAGCAATTCTACCTGCAACATTTAAATTTCCACCTTCAATAATTATTCTAGCTGAACTACCTTTTGTTCTTAAACTATTACCTGTAGAATTACCAATATTCATAGTTCCTTGAGTTATACGAAGAAAACCAGAAACATCCCATGAATCGGCACTTGATGTAATCGTAACATTTGGATTATTTAACCAAAAACCACAATTAGAAAGAATTTCATGCGATTTTCCAGTATAAAATATTTGATTTGAATACGTATAAGTTCCTGAAAACTTAATTGTTCCATTGATTAATTCATTTGAAGTATTTGCTGAATAATGTAAAAATTCTGTATTCGTTGAAAAATTAGTCGGCATAATTTCTAAAATATTTGCACTCGAAGTTCCCATATCTACTGTCATTACATTGAATTTAGTAGTACCACCAGTTCCTGAAATCGTTTGATTTCCATTTTTGTTAAACGTTACATCACAAGCACCATTTGTATAAAAATCTAACACATTATTATTGACAATATTTCCGGTTGTAGTTAAATAAGCATAACCCGCTGAATTAGGAGCATTAAACGTACCTGTTGAAGAAATAGAAATATCTCCAGAAACATCAAAAGACCTACTAGAATTTCCATCAAAACTTAGGGTACCATTTATCAATAAAGTTGAAGCTGTAGCGTCTGCATTAATCGTTATTGTATGTCCTGATTGAATTGTAATCAAATTTGCAGAATTTGTTGGCACTAATGTAGCAGTAATCCAAGATGAATTATCTACTGAAGATTGCCAAGCTGAAGCTGTATTCCAATTCCCTGTCGTATTTAACGATCGATAATAATCTGTTGGAGCAGAACCTTGAGTTACAATCAATGTTTGGTTAACATTTGTAGCTGCAGAATAATTAGAATTTCCACTTTGAGATGCTGTAATAACTGTTGAACCTGCACCTACTATTGTTACAGTGTTTCCAGAAACTGTAGCAACTAGTGGATTTGAACTTGTATAAGTAACTGATAAACCAGAACTAGCAGTCCCTGTTAATGTAAATGCCGCATCACTTGTTGTTTTACTTGCTAATGCTCCAAAAGAAATTGTTTGTGAAGCTTGAGTAATGTTTGCAGAAAGTCCTGTAGGCTGTGTCAAAGTATAATTTCCAGAATTTGCACCTCCTAATGTTGATGTTGATGTTACTGAAATTCCTGTCCCAACATTTGCACTTGCAAAAGTTCCTGTTCCTGTTAAAGTAACTACATCGGGAGAAATGATTCCATTTAAAGTACCTGTAATAGTCGCATTAGTCGTTCCATTATAGATTTTATTATTTGCTGATGCCGAACTAACTGTTAATGCAACTGCAGTGATGGAAGCAGTTAATGTTGGTTGAGTTATCGAATAGTTACTGCTTGGTACTGTATAAGAACCTGATCTAGTTAGTGTTTTATTTGTTCCAACGTTAACATTTGGAAAAGCCCATGTTACAAAATCACTAACCGTAAAAGATTCACTATTCATTAAACCTGAATAAGCTGCAGTACCAGTAATTACTACAGAAGTCGTTCCATCATACGTTTTAGATGTTCCTGACAAACCTGAAATAGTCAACGCTTTTTTAGAAACATTACTTGAAGCAGTTGCAACATTTACGGTAGTTGCTCCTGAGCTAGTCAAAACAACATTACCTGAATAAGTCCCAACAGCGGTAGCAGCAGCTAAACGAATATAAATGGTTGTTGAAGTTATTGTTCCACTTGATTGAGTTAATGTCTGAGTTGATGCGAAACCTGAAGCTCCTCCAGCAGTTTTAGAAACTTCAAATCCTGCAGGCGGTGTTATTAATACATCATTCGTTAGTAATGTGCCAGAAATTGTAAAATTTGATGTTGAACTAGCTGTACCATATGTTGTTGAAAGTGAACTTAATGTTCCTGTTGTTGAAATTGTTGGAGAAGAGCTTGTATATGACGTCCAAGATACGTCATCAATCGCAATCCTACTGCTGGATGTAGTTTGATTAATTACGATTGAAGTTATCGAACTTAAATTAATATTAGACCAAGTATAAGAAACTACAGATGATGTAGAAGCACCTGTAGTAGTTTTTGAAGAAATTGTTGAGCCATTTACGACTAACTGTAAAGCACCAATATCAGGTGAACCAAATGGTGCTTTTGCACTTAAAGTTAAACTCCCAATACCTGAAGACTGTTGACTAGATGTCAAACCAAAAGTTAATGCTCCATTTCTAATCGTTATAGCCTTCGATGTAATTGTCGCATCTGTTCTAGCGTCTGTAGCCGACCAACTTGTTGAATTTGTACCAGTCCAAGTTCTAGTTGAATAACTTGTAGAAGTTGTTGTCGGTATGTTAGAAAAATCTTCACTTCCTTGAGAAAGCACTGAATTGCAAACAATAAAAAGTGTAAAAAAAATGATGAAAAAACTATTTAATAAACCACTGTTCTTTTGTTGTCCTGTTTTCATAATGTTATAAATAAAAATACATTACAAAGCGGTTTCAGTATGGAAAAATCCATCATCAAGGATGCTCACTTTTTATTTCAAAAGCAATATTTCTTTGCTTCACTATTCTTTTAATTTATAAATCCATTTAAAGTTAAATTCAAACTTTTCCTTGACTTATAATTCATTACAAATTTAGTGAATCAAAGTGAATCGACAATATTATTTTTATGTTAAAAAACTGATTATCAACATTTACCGATTTAGTAAATGGATTTACTATGGATATCCCCAATGTTCTTTTGATAACTTAGGACAAAAAAAAAGCACTAGAAATCTAGTGCTAAATTTTCATTAATATTAAATTAACTTATTGTATTCTTTTCACAGTTGAACCATCTGAATAAACATCAAAAACAATTCCTGAATAATTCTTATCGACTTCTTGACCGATTGAATTTACTGTTTGCATAAATTGAGCGTTTTTCTTCGTCATATCAACTGAAACAATTTTAGAGATCGTTTCTTCACCATTGTAATCAGTTTGAATTAATCGATAGTAATTAATTCCATTGATATAATCTTTGTCAATTGTGAGATAATCAATCTTATGAGTTGAATTTCCTGCACCATCTACTCGAGTAATTGGAGAAAAATGAATACCATCAAAACTTCTTTCAATAATAAAATAATCATTATTTATTTCAGCTGAAGTTTCCCAATTTAATTTAACATCATTTTGTTCTGATTTCGCTTGGAAATAAACTAATTCAATTGGAAGTGGAACTACTTGATCTCCTGCAGCACCAAATGAACTAAATGTTGTCAAAGAATTCCATGTCAAAATATTAGAACCTGGGTTAAAACTTGAAGTACCTTGTGCCGTGCCATTTATAAATGTACATCCTGTTGGTTTATACCATGTTCCACTACTTAATTTAACTGGCTCGAAAGTTGTTTCAGAACCATTAATGTCAGCATTATCATAAGTGTAAGATATCGAGTATGTTGGACTTGAAATTCCCGATGGACTCACTTCCCAAAATCTATTTAAATAATTTGTAAGTGACGGATTTAAACCTGGCACTTTAACTGGTTTTGTATACGTTGTAATAGATGCATTCGTTAAAGTTGCTGAAGATAGTGTTAATGATAATGGAGTATAATAGTTTGCATCTCCAACAGGGAAACTATAACTTGTCAATGAATTTACATAGTGTTTTACATTTCCTATAACACCACTATTATCATAAGCTACTACATAAGACGATGAACTTCCACCTGAAATTGTAGCATTCGCAGATGAACTTCCTAATGTTAGAGTATAGCTTACTGTTTTAATCAAGCCTGAAGTTAAAGCTAAACTCGTTTGTGCAGTAATATTTGATGCTAAAGTAGTAAATGCCCCACCTGATTTATTTGTTGCTAATTTATTGAAAACTTCACCTGAATATGCTGTACCTGCCATATCACCTGTAACACTTACATTATCTAATGAACAATTATTTCCAAATTGCGAAGTAAATAAAAAGGCAATCTGCAATGAAGCTTGGTTTTCAGCACCAACTGGTAAAGTTACAGATTGAGTCGACCATCCATTTAATGCACTATATCTTGTAACATTCGAACCTGCTGATGTCCAAACAATTCCATCTGTTGAATATTGAACCGTAACATAATCGTTTGAAGCTGAATAACCATTATCTCTATACCAATCAAAATTCACGACAATATTCGAATAATTCGTAGTAGAAAAACCACTTGTTCTTCTTAGTCTAATTTGATTCCCACTTGTTGCAGAATAGGAGTTAAATTTTGCAAAATATGTTCCTGCCGAAGCTGCAGATACTGTTGGATTAGATGAAGAAGAAACGTAAGTTAACGCTGGAGCTGTTGTTACATTCGTAACCAAAGTTGTTCCCCATCCTGAAGGAATAGAACCTGAGTTCTCAAAACTTTCAGTCAATAAACTAGTTCCTGTAGAACCTCCTATAATAGCTGAAGTTGATGATACTGTTGAATTACCTGTTCCATCAAAAGTGACAGTTCCAGTTCCTTCTGTAAAATAATCTCCAGAACTTGTCCAATTTCCTGCTATATTAATATCAAAAGTACCTTGAGCTAATTTCCCTCCAGATAAAGTTGCATTTCCATTGATATCGATGTTTCCAAAAAGTGTTTTAGTGCCAGATCCACTCGATACAAAATGATTATAACTAGCTGGAATTACTTTCTGTGCACTACCACTATTATAAGTAAATGTCCCATAAAACGTTGGAACTGCATCAAAACCTGAAATCACATAATTTGAGGCACTTGCATAGGTATTATTTATTGCATGACCAGAAACATTCCCCATTGTGAACGTACCTGTTCCAGAAGCCCTATAGATTCTATTGGCAAGATTTAATGTTAAAGCATTTCCAGTTGTTCCTAAATTAAAATTCCCTCCAACTGTTACATCGTTCGGATTTGTAGCTATACCTCCCGCAGTATTTGCATTTGCAATAGTTAAATCATTCAAAACAGTTAAAGTAGTTCCTGATCCAATTGTAACGGTATAACCATTATTTGTTCCAATTTGTAAATTATAAAAAGAAACGGATGGAATTGTTTGATTTTTGGCTACCCAATTATTGCCAGAAGCAAAAATTGTAGTACCTGTATTTTCATTAAATGATGCATCATCAATAGCTATAGTTGCACCTTCAACTCTGAGTGAACCAGTTCGATGATAAAAAAGAGTGGATGATTCTACAGTAAAACTAGCAACATATAAATTAAAGCCATTCATATCAAAACCAGAAGTTCCATATGTATTTTGAATTTTAAAAGATTGTATCGTTAATGTATTGAGTATTTTGTAAAAAGACAACCTATTTAACCCTACACCAACACTCATTGTTGTCATATTACCTGAACCTGAAATTGTAGCATAATTTCCAGAGTTTCCTCCTTCAAAATTGACGAAAAAAGTTGAGGTTTTATTGTAAGTTCCATCAATAATAGCATTTCCATAAATAGATGTATTGTGACCAGTAGTTAATGATGTGAAGTAAAAAAATGCTCCTGAAGCTATTCTTAAATCATACATAGGTTGTGATGTAGAAGCATCTGAAACAGTAGGATAATTTGAAAGTCCACTTGGTACATAAATACTAGAATATCTTGTTGGTATTACATCACCTTCCCAATTTGAAGCTGTACTCACCTCAGTACTAGTTGAACCATCCCATAATTGACC
>Ga0315909_10005092_pt1 | contig 15238 bp, 18 predicted proteins | sample LakEriMetagenome_11_FD_203527 | JGI IMG/M metagenome (GOLD analysis project Ga0315909, IMG submission 203527) | Freshwater fungal communities from buoy surface, Lake Erie, Ohio, United States - Buoy 2 MA125 | ecosystem: Environmental > Aquatic > Freshwater > Lake | place: USA: Lake Erie, Ohio...
TAAATGGAAGATCGTAACGATTAAATGGATGCGTAATAAGGATTGAATATCCTTTTGGAACATTAAATTCAAATGGCTGTATCCATAGATACGGATTATTGTCATATCCATGCGGGTGCACAAAACCCTTCATCGCAGCTGGGTTCCTTGGCGCACGAACTGGCTCCCATGGATTTTGGCGCGGCCAATAGAACGACACGGCACCCTCCCCAGCCCTCTGCACGTCAATATCCATATTGAGCTCTTGAATGTACCCAGAGGTAAATGCATCAAGAACTGGAACACATGCCTTAACTGTGTGCTGTTTTTCTTGCGTAATTGGATTTATCCCCTGCTGCTTATTCACGGTCTGTGGGATTTTTCTATACCAGTCAGGAACATAATATTTTGCCGGTCTTGGTGGAACATATCCAGTTTCGTGAAGCGTTTCATGCTCTGGACGAAATGAAACAAGTTGTGCATTTTTTGCCTTGCGGATGATTTTGCGAAGGATGTTCATTGCTTTTCACCAAGCAACTTCTTGATTTCTGCAAGCTCCGCCTTGATTTCTGCAAGCTCGGAGCCAATTCCTTCTGCCAACTCAGCAATTCCAGCATTGCTCTTATCGTCGCAACCGAGACATGTTCCAGTATTTTCTTCCCGTCGTTCGCGAACCTGGCGAAGAAGGTTTTCGTCTGCCCAATCCTCTAGTCCAGCCTTTTCGTCAAAGAAATCTGTTAGGCCAAGGCGCACCTCAACATCAACATATGCCTTCTGTCCCCAACCAACAACTCGATTAAGGGGAGATCCGTTGTGGCTAAAGATAAGAACCGGGACACCAGAGACACCAGCGGCCTGACTGATATGACCCTTTTCTTCAGTGGAAATCTTTACAACCGAAAGTCCCTTCGCAGTGTATTTCTTTTCCAGCGCTTTAATCCAAGGCTTTGCAAGCTCGCAGTAGTTACATCCAGTATCAAGCAAGAAAAAGTAAAGAACAGATCCCTTGTCGGCATTTGCCTCAAGGATTTTGTCCCATTCGGATTTGTCTGGTTGCTGCTCTGGAATTACCTGCGAAGTAAACTGACCCACTTAGACCTCCCTTTACTATTTGCTATCCGATCATTATTCCTACGCTATCGCCGCCCAATGGTACATACTCAACATTAAACGTGTCAATACTATCAGTTTCCGCTGGGTTGGCAGTTCCAAGAGGGGCCACGCCAATACCGTGCCCAACGGAGTCAAGGTAATCGCTTTGACCGGACGCCTGTGTCCCGGAAGAAAGGACCGAGGTCGTCCAAGATGTATCGCTATACACTTGGGCCACATAATCCGCATCGGTTGTTTCTACATCAATCGCTTGCCACGACTGTGTTGGGCTGGTGTCATCATACAGCGCTGCTGATGTGTAGTGATTTGTTCGTGTCCCAGCGGAGATTCTGTCCACCTTTAGCTTGTAGCGATATTTATAATTATCTGTGCATACCTGCTGCGTTGTTAGGCATGGGTCATAGCAGTTGCCGCAGGTATTGCATGGGTTGGTATTTCCACCAGTTGCTGAGCAGATGCACTCCCTTGTAAATGTTTTTCCGGTTGTCCCACACGATGTGCATGTCTGGTCGTCTCCAGGGCAGTTGGCCCCAGAGCATGGGTCGGTAGCGTTCTGGACGGGGGTGCAGCTTGTCGTGCATGGGCCCGTGTGCGTTCCACCGTCTACACAAACGTAAAATGAAAACTGGTTTCCGCCACCCTCATTCCCACCAGTTGGTGCATTGTAGCTATAAGTGATTGCATTGTAAGAATATGCATTATAGCTATATGTTGGCGCATTGTATGAATATGCGTTGTATGAGGGGGCGTTATATGAATATGCGTTATACGTGACTGCGTTATACGTGATTGCGTTGTAGCCAATCGGGTTATACGTTGCTGGCTCACGGTACAGTTTATTGTATGTTCTCGGCAAGCCTCCGAACTGATTTCCTCCGCTTTTGTAGTTACCACCACCAGACACGTTCCCGCCTTTAAGGTTGCCTGGGTTTATGTTTCCGCCTTTAATGGTTCCTGCTGTTTCCTTAAGGTTTCCACCTTTGAGATTTCCTCCAGATTCATTGAGGTTTCCAGGAACCACAGGATTAAAAAATGTTGGGTTGAAGTCATATTGAATTGTGCATACGTCGGCAACGTTTCCGCTTAGCTGCGAACAGTTTGCATCACCACAAACATCTACTGTCATGTTTACATTTCCGGTACTCCTTGATGGTGTTGCGCCGTCGCACGAGCATGTTCCATATACCGTATCTGTACACCCACAGCCAACGGTAGAAACATAGGAGTTTGTATCGCTTGCAACATATGTTATTGGATTTGTATTTCCGCCACCACACGCCTCGCAGCTCTGGCATGTATAATATCCGCCAACGCATTCGTTATTGCATGTTTGTGAGAACACATATCTTTCAGAATGAACGTATGCAATCCAGTAATTGCTTGCGTCCTCAACCCAGAATGCTGCCCCGACCCCATTGCCGTGTGTTCCACCTGCTCCAGTAACGATCCCAATCGTTGCATCTGGATTTGGAATTTCTACCCATGCAACACCATCAGATTGCGTGTTCTTTGCAGCGTTAGAGTTAATCTCCCAATACGTTGGATTTTGCCACGGAAGATTTCCCGTGTCCGTAGAGCCAAGGGTGCCTTGGGCTGTATTTGACCTATTGAACGTATCGGCGACAGTAGCCATTAATAGGTCGCCTCCACCGTAACGGATAGGTCGGCCCCCGAAGATCCAGCGCTGACAATTTCAACCTGCAAGGTGTCCCCAATTGCCAAAGAAGTTACTGTGCTAAGGCTTGTTGACACCACCGCCTGCCCAACGCTTGCGCTTGTATTTGAGTTTGTTGACCCATTTTTGACGAGTCGGTATGTAACCGCAGATCCGGCATTGGCATATGCTCGAGCAGTAATAAGGGTCATGGCAACAGGGGCAATGAATCGCGGTGCCTTAACCCCGGCTGCGAGCGTTCCTGCAATATGGAATGAGATAGGCATGTGAATTGCATCAACTTTGGTGTAATGCGCAGAGCTCATCGTTCCAGCGGTGGACCCACTTGCCGCGTCAATAGATAAGGTGTTTCCCGTTTTCTGTAGCGGCGCGGTCGCAGTGATTTGGGCGGCACCAGTGAACTGGGTATAGACAACGTTGTCGGTGCCAATCTTTATTGCGCCAGTTGGGTTTGTTGATGTTCCTACCGCAGTCATCACAAAGCCCATGTTGGCATTGGTCGTTCCATTTAAAACAAAGACAAAGTCTCCCTGATTCAGCTCTCCAGCTGGGCTGTTATTTGCATCATCTGCTCGGGTAAGCACCCACGGTGTGCTCCCATCACCAACAGTTGTTACCTTGTATACGCCGTTCTCAGTCGCCGTTGTCTGATTTTTGACCAGAATGCGATCATTAAGCGCTGCGGAGTACGAATCAATGCTAATTGCACCGTTTGATGATGCCGTCAGAATGGCCCCTATTCCAAGTCCGCCAGACGCGTCCGAAGTTCCTGCGGTATATGTCGCAGAAAGGTTTGCGGTCGTTGCGGCCTTCACGGCCTCATGAGCGTGGATTCCGGATGAGATATTGTCGGCATATTGCTTGGTGACAGCTTGCATTGCGCTGCTTGGATCAGCTCCAAGCGTGATTTGGTTAACTGCCGTATTACTGCTGCCGTCCCGAAGAACAATCGTGTTTGCGGTGGAGGATGCCGTTGCGGTGGTCTGGGCATTGAGAACGGTCAGTGTGTTGCTATTTCCATCAATTGTTTTATTAGTCAAGGTCTGCGTGTTGGTTGTCCCAACAATTGCACCCGTTGCCCCGTGCGTTGCAGTCAGTCCAGCATGGGTTGAAATCTGTGATGTAGCGTCTGCGGCAGCTGCTGATATTGCATCAGACTCTGCCGTGTCTGCTTTTGTCTGTGCGCCGCTTGGGGTTTCAGTGGCATAGGCAAGCGAGTTCCATGCCGTTGATCCATCACCTACCTTAAACTGCTTGGTGGTTGTATCAAAAGCAATTTCACCAGACGCCAACGTTGGATTGGCACTAGACCAATTCGCTGACGTATCTCGCCTAGGCTTAATTAGATTTGCCATTTACTTGAATTCTTTCCTTTGCCAGAAGAATCTGCGATACACAGATGCAATATGGGTTCTGAACTTCAATTCTGCGCGCTCATGTCGCTCAAGAGTTTCAGCATCAGCACCAATTTGCATTTTCCATGATTCTCGTTTGAACGGGAATGCTTGTACGACTGGGGTTCCAGCTGGGATAACACCCTCCCACTCCTCTTTTTCAATGACAAATGGGAAATTAACCGCATTGGTGTATACATCGGTATCCACCACGCCTGGGAGTGCTGTGAAATAACCATTAGGATTATTCATTGGTGGCAGGAAAAGGGTGGAATATCCTGGTGGCGTCTCAATTCTCCATGGATTGATCCACTTGTGAACATCCCTGCCGCGAAACAGCTTGGCAAGTGGGTGTTCATTCGCCTGACCAAAAGAATGGCCCTCAACCGCTTTGGTTTCTGAAACGCCTGGTCGCCAAGAGAACTGCCATCCGCCAACATCGTTTGGATCATTGTCGGCTTTTGGCTTGTCAATTTTCACGTATACGTCTTGATGGGTGAGTAAAACGTATCCAAGCGAAAGACTTTCAAGAATAGGAACACATCGCTTAATTGTGGAGTTGTAATCTGCAAGCGATGACACCCGCTTCTCCTCTGGGGCAGCACCATCAAACCCGCCATACGCGGGCATTTTCTTAAACCATTCCGGAAGCTCTTTGCCGATTGGTCTTGGCCAAAATTCCTCAACAACCTTGACATCGGCTACGAACTTTATAATCTTATCTTTAGACACTATGCGCTCCCTCCATCAATGGTTGCGTTGCTAATGTCAATAGCATACCACGAGAGGTTCCCTGCGCCATCCGTCTGAAGAACCCTTCCGTTCATTCCAGTCTGAGACGGCAGAAGCGCATTTGCCGCTGCTGCGGCGGTGGTTTGCCCCGTGCCGCCATAAGCGATGCCTACAGCGGTACCCTGCCAAACTCCGGTGCCAATTGTGCCAACAGAGGTAAGCGATGATCCTGTCACGCCGGAGCCAAGCGTGCTTGCTGACAATACGCTTGTATTGTTAATTTTATAATCTGATCCAGTTGGAAGGTCAAGTGTTGTGTTTGTAATTGTTGCGGCAGTTGCTGGTGATGTTGATCCATTCGGAATTAGCAGCACTTCCATCTTTCCGCCTAGCGCGGAGTCAGTCATGTTCTCAGTGGCTGAAACCCTAATGGTTGCCGACGGGCTTGACCCGTATCCAGTTGCCCCGTATCCGAACGCAGCAACTTCGGCCATGATGTCACCAGATTGTGTTGCGGTTGGCGAGGCGGCTGTCCCGCGAGATACTCGAGAGACAAGCTTGCCGTGTATAGATGTTCCATGGGCATCAAGAACAATTGTCGTATCTTGACCGTCAGCGCTCACCGCTTGGATTCTTGTCTCTGAGGTAAGCCCACCAAGACCTTGTGGGGATCCTGCGTTGTTGTCAATTGTGACAGTGCCAGTCAAAACCGCGTTTGCAGCATTTGGATACGGCGGCGTTAGCCAGCTGAGTCCAGTTGCCTCACCGGAGTCCGCTACAAGGAGTTGCCCGTTTGATCCAACTGAGCGAACAGATAGCGTGTCATTTGCCGTACCTGCGAGAATATCGCCTTTTGCATTAATGATAGTCGGCTGCACTGCCGTAGTTGCAAGCCCATTTGCCGCATAGGCGATATCGTAGGTTGTCTTTACAGCGAGCGGGGTTGCCGCCTCTGTTTCCGATATGCTGCTCGTTGAATTGCTAAACTGAACAGCAACACCTGTGCCATCAATTGTAAGTCCAGTTCCAGTATCAACTGAGACAACTAGCCCACTGACCGTAATTCCGCTTCCAGCAATAACGCCAGTGTATTGGTACCAGTCTAAATCACTTGTGCCAATTTGATGCACTCCAGAGGTTGGCCCTTCTGAAATCAGAACAAATCCAGTCAGGTCATTGGTTGCACCATAGATACAAAAGACAGCATCGCCAGAAGAAACCTGTCCTGCGACATGATTATCCGAGTCTGCGGAGCGAGTAAGAACCCAATAAGTAGAACCGTTCCCTGCCTCTGTAATGTCATAGATTCCATTATGGACAGCATTTGCCTGGTCTTTTACTAGAATCCTGAATCCTTCGTTGCTGTTTGTCATGGTTACTCCATCAATGACGAGAGCACCATACGTTGTTGCAGTCAGCGTTGCGCCAACACCATAACCGCCGGACGCGTCTGCAGTTCCCGCAGCGTAAGCGGGGCTGTTTGGGAGCGCTGCTGCGGTTGCGTAGCTAACAGCCCCGTGCCAGTTCATTTGCGGAGCATATGCGTCTACGTATGCCCTAGTAGCAATGATTGAAGTGTCTACTGCAACCGCATTAGACGTGACGTTAATTCCAGTTCCACCAACGACATCCAGAGTCGCTGATCCGCTAGAGGCTCCTCCGGTAAGTCCGTCTCCAGCGATAACAGCCGTTATGTCAGCGTCTGACCCACTGGGCGTGGTGACATCAACCCAGTTTCCTCCAGAGCGAACGTATATGCGCTTACCCATTATTCACCCACCAGAGCTGTAATCTCTGCCTCAGTCAAGCCAAGAGCGGTCAGTTTTTCGCGCGCGCTGACCCTGTTAAGCTCTGAGCTCAACGAAACAGCAGGCTCTGGGGCGATCCATTCATCGCCATCTTTTTTCCAACCGATGCTTACGCCATCCGGGGCAATGATCATAGTCATTCCTTCAGGCGCAGTCCATTCAGACTCCTCGTCCCATACAATGATATTCTCTACAATATTCTGGTTGTTAATAATTAAAAATTTAGTCATTATTTACCTCACCAAGAAATCACTATGCAATATCCATCTCCGCCAGTCCCACCAGTGGCACCAGAACTGCCGGCATATCCACCAGCACCCCCACCGCCACCACGGAAACCGTTTCCACCAGCACCTGGCGTCGTGGTGGACGATCCACCACCTCCGCCATCTCCAAAACCAGTTGCATTTGATCCTGCGGCTCCAGCAGTTGCTCCACCACCAGCGGCTCCTGCACCAAGTGCGCTAGACTTTGCAAACCCAGCACCACCAGCCCCGCCGCCAGCCGCACCACTACCTGTTGAGGATGAGTTTCCCCCAGCAGCGGGTCCATAGTAATTTGGAATCTGACCAGTTACGTTATTGGAGTTTCTTGCTGCACCCGCTGTAATAGTGGTTAGAAGTGAAGTTGTAGTAGCTGAAGTGCTGACAAGCACACCGCCAAGGCTAATCTGCGACACGGCATCTGTGTTGCCAGCGTTCTTTGCCCCACCCCTTCCACCAAGGGCAACAAGAAGAGATCCGAAAGATGTTTGTCCTCCATCATTTCCATTTGCCTGGTTTCCACCTGTCCCCCCAGCACCAATAGTTACTGAGTAAGATGATGATGGAAGGTCTGCTGCAGCAAACATTCTAGTTGAGACCAAACCGCCTGAACCTCCATTTGCCATTCCGGCACCGCCCTCCCTTCCTGCACCGCCACCACCGGCACCAACAACCATCACATATGCTGCTGACATTCCCGCTGGCTTTGTCCACGTTCCGCTTCCAGTGAACTCTTGCACATCTACAGCGGCTGATGCCACAGCCCATTTAATTCCAAACGCCGCTGCGGAGTCTGCCGTGAGCACATATCCATTCGTTCCGACCTCAAGCCTGCCGAGGGTATCTGCTGCAGAAGCGACGATGAGGTCACCCTTTGCATCTACGAGTGACTTGGCAATCGCACCGTTGGCAAGGTCGTATGCTGACTTGACCGCAGTTGCGCTTGCCGCAACCGTGCTCGATGTGGTGCTTGTTGAGTCGGTGATTGAGGTGACCGATGCAACCTCGTCATCGGAGTCAATCCAGATGTCGCCATCGTTTGGGCTTACTGGAGCATCAGATTGGTAATAAACGCCAGATCCGCCAGCACCAGAGCCGACCTCAACCCATGCCGCCCCCGTATACACGTAGATCTTGTCATCTGACGTGTTGTAGTAGAGGTCGGCTTCCGCCGGGGACGCAGGGGCGCTGCTGTACCGCGGAAGATTTAGTTTGTTAAGTAGCTTTGGCATCGGGCCCTCCTAGCGGGGGTTTACCCGATTATAACAACCCTGTACTGGTTGCTGGTTGGGGCCTGAGCAAAGTCCAGAACAACGGTGCCGTTTGGTGTTCCCGTGGTCAAGCCGACAGTGATGTCTGGGTAGACCTGCTCACCGTTGGAGACCTGGAACACCTGAGCGGTAACCCAAATGTTTCCAAGACCGTGAGACACGGTGATCGTCGTGGCGCTTCCGTCTCCAACAGTGGCGGTGTACTTAGACGTTCCGCCAAGGGCCGCGAGGGCTGAGGAGGCTGTCGTCGCGCCAGTACCACCGTTTGCGATGGCAAGTGCGCCTGTAACCGCCGCGCTCTGCGCGAGGTTGATTGCGCCAAATGCTGGGGCTCCACCGGCTCCTGGGATTCGGAAGACCTGATCAGCAGATCCTGCAGCGGTCTGTGTAATCCCGCTTGTGCCGTTACCGAGCAGTACGCCGTTGCTGGTGAGTGTTGACTGACCAGTACCACCGTTGGCAACTGGCAGTGTGCCAGTGACTTCGGTGGTCAGCGATACGGTGCTTGCGGTCGTAAGTGCATCAGTGCCGCCAGAGGACTTGACGAATCCTGCGGTGAACGTTGCAGCGCCCGTACCACCACGAGCAACACCAAGAGTGCCGCTTGTGAGCTTGTCGGTGCTGTGGTTTGGAAGATCTGAAGCGACAAGTGAGCGGAATGACGGGGCAAGAGGACCACCAGTTGATGGACCAGCGAAGACTAGATTGTCAGCAACGCTGCTTGCACCAGTACCACCGTTTGCAATCGCGAGTGTTCCGCTGACGGTGTCTGTTCCAAGCTCAACGGAGCCAGCCGCCATCTTTGCGGATGTAATGCCGTTGTCCTTGACTTCAATCTGATTGCTGCCGTTGATGCCGATTGTGCTGTTATCGTACTTGACATCAAACTCAGATCCCGTAAGCGAAAGCGCGTCGCCAGCGGTGAATGTTCCACCACCGGAGAATTGCGTGAAGGCAAGTGGGGTCGTCCCGATGGTGATTGTCCCGGTTGTAGTAAGAACCCAACCAGTTCCACCGTTGACAGTACCGTACTCAACAAAAGTGAATGCTCCAGTATCAACCGCAGGCGTCCCATCAAAGTCATCGGCTCGCGACCATGTGCTTGAACCAGAGACGTAGATACCATTCTCTGAGGCAGTGCTCTGGTTCTTGACGAGGACTCGTTGACCAGCTTCAATAGTGTGTCCGTCAATTGTGAGCAGACCGCTGAGGGAGGCAAGGTTTGCAGTCGTTGCAACATGCACTGATTCCTTGACATCAAGACCCTGGGCTACTGAATCAACATACGCCTTGGTCGCAGCATCAGTTGCATTGGTGGTCGTTCCGCTGAGGATGACCATGCGTGCATCAATATCTCGAGCGGCGAAGTCTCCATCGGCATCTCGCTTGACCAGCGTGCTAGCGGTATTGTTATCGGTTGCGCCATTGACAAGGTTGTAATGGGCGGACGACATTGAGCCAGCGCTGTCGCTGTCTGCGGCATCAATGCTAATCGTTGCAACGCCACCGGAAACGCTAACCTGAATCGGCGCGGTTCCCTGAAGACCATCAATTGATCCAACCGACTCCCAGAGGGAGCCGTTGTAAACCATGAGGCCGACTGGGCCGTCATTGATATCTGAGTTGTAGTAAATCTGACCCGTAACCGGCGACGATGGTGGGGTGGCAAGAACCTGAACGGCTGCATTGCGCAGCTCATTCTTCTGTAGGTCTAGGAAGCTGCTAAGCGTTAGACTCGTCAGGACCTTCACGGGCGTCTCCTCAGTTTAGGTATGCATAGCCGCTAAAGGCGGCGGCAAAGGTTACTGTAACCTGATTGTCGGAATCGTACAATACTTCCCCGATCTGGACATTACCCCCACTATCTACAATTGTCACCGAGGGCTTGCAGTTCAGGTTGTGGGTGATCGTCCAGGTGGCCGAGGCGGCTGCTTGGCTGTGGGTATAGGTTCCATGGGGGTTTCCAGCCGCCCCGCTTGAGACCGTCAGGTCGTTGGCGGCAGGGCTGGTTACGGATACGTTGCGGTTGACCTGCGTAACGCTTACTGGGCTCATCGTGTTACCTCCGCAGATACCTCAAAATCGCCGCCAAGAAGCTTGGTAACCGCCCCAGCGCCACTAATGATCTCAAGATCATATACATAAGATCCAGGCGGTATGGTTGAGAGCGCCGCAGCCGTAATGGCTAAGTCAATAACCCCGCTAGCGCCGGTAATGGTCATTCCGCTGGTATTGGTGAATGTCATAACTGGGGTTGCGGAGCCAGCAAACTTCCTCACCTGCATCCTCGATGTGTACCCGGTCAGGTTTACTGCGTTACCGGCATCGTTTGTGTAGGTGATGGTTGTAGCGTAATCGCTACCCTGCTCAACGGACATGTCATAGGTGGAAAGTGCCATGCCGCGATTATAGCCTGAGAGAACCGCCTACTCTATGGGCTTCTTTTCTACGGAGCTCTTGAGCGGGAGGGGGCTTATTGGGCGCAGGGGGCATGATATATCCCAGCATCTGGCAGTGATATCATCCACCCTCTTACCCACGCAAGAATAGCAAAACTTTGCCACCGACTTACGATGCTGGTAGAGGGCGCCCAAATCTTCGGTTGAGAGCACGCTGTTGATGGCGTGTATTCGTGCCCAAGCAATGTCGTCGTCTGTCGGGATAACCCCGCCATAGAAACGCTCCTTTGCCCAGTACGGCTTTTTGCTTCTTGCTTTACCAGCAGCAATAAACACTGCATTCAAACTGACCCCAGCTTGGCTGGCCCAAGCCATGCAGGCCTCTTGGAAACGCTTGGTTTCTGGGCAGTCATTTTTACGTGGCCATTTTCGTCTTGGCATAAGAGAATTCTAGGCGATGCGCAAATTTCTTGCAACTTGCCGTCAAGGGCAGATTATATGGTATAGTGAAGATATGGCACAAATTGGAAGACGCACCAAAGATGCGCAGGCACAGCTTGAGAAAGACATTAACACCCTGCATTTCAGTGGGGTAAGCGCCAGTGAGATTGCACTCAGGCTTGACCTAAAACCAGATACAGTTAAGAAATACATTGCCAAAATGCGTAAGCAGGCCCTTGAGGATGCGATTGGGCCAGTTGACAGCAAGATTGAGCTCATTGAGCGGGCAAATAGGATTGCAAAAGCAGCTGCTGGCGGTCATGCCTCCGCAAGGGAAAACTCTTATAGCGGTCAAGTGGCATTTCTCAAGCTTCAACTTGAGGTCATAGATCGCCTTGCCAAGCTCACTGGTGCATATGAAGCATCTAAGGTTGAGCTTACCGGACCAAATGGCGGTGCCCTGCAAATGCAACTCGTTGACCATGCAATTGATGGACTTAGCGCCGACGATCTTGCCAAGCGGCTAAGAAACTGGGCCGACGCTCTAGAGGAGGGAACCGATGGACAGCAAGCAGTACCGACTGTGGCTGAGGGAACAAGCGAAAACGTCTGACGCCGCCTTTGCGGAATACGTCAGCAACCTTGTATTTCCAAAACATCTCAGGGAGATGGAGCGCTTCCTAGACAAGAACGACCGCGCGCTTGTGCTCATGCCCCGAGGCCATGCCAAGACCACCCAGCTTATCCATCGAGTTGCCCGCCTCATCGGTGTGAGTCAAGGAAAAATACGGGTTGGAATTCTAACGTCCGTGCTGTCTGATGCCCTTGCCCGCTCGCGTGCCATTAAGGCAATTATTGAATCACCGCACTTTGCTGAGATCTTTGAGTGGGCGAGGGATGGGGTCGTCGGTCCTAAGTGGACAGATGAGGTATGGACAATCAAGGGGGCGAACATGGGCAAAGATGCAACATGCTTTGCTGACGGACTTGGATCAATCAAGCCGGGCGCTCGTTTGGACATCCTGATCGGCGACGACATGGTCGGCATGAAGGAGAATGCCACTGCGGTACAGCGACAAAAAGCTGCTGATACATACTGGCAGGTCGTTGACCCAATGCTTGTGCCAGGCGCAAAACGATGGTATATCGGAACTAGGTGGCACGAGGACGACTTTTATAACGACCTCAAAGAGAAAGGCACGCCTGTCATGCTTAGAAGGGCAGTAGAGGGTGAAAGCATCCTCTGGCCAGAAATGTACACCGTTGCTGACATGGAAAAGAAGCGCGAAGAGCTTGGAACGCCAATCTTCATGCTGCAGTTCCAGAACGACGTACAGGCAATGGGTGGAAACATTTTCCGATATGACCGATTTAAGTACGTTGATGCCGTTCCGGCTGGTGCTCGTCGTGTTGGGATTGACCTTGCGTCCTCTGCCTCAGAGCGCAGCGACTACACCTCGTGTGTTGAGGTTGTTGAAGATGCAGAGCACAACCTTTATGTGGTGGGTGCGTGGAGGGCGAGGCTTGCAGAAGGTCATCGTGACTGGTTAACGGGAATCAGTCGTGACGGTGATTTGGTCGCCGATGACGGGCCAAGGCTGCTTTGGCCACAATACCTAGTCCCAAACCCACCTGAGATCAACGATAGCGCAAGAAACCTTGAATCGGTAAACATTGAAGCGGTGCAGCATCAGAGCACATTTGTGCGCGAGGTTCTTGGGACCACCAATCTTCCTGCTCGGGCGGTTCGTCCCGATAAAGACAAGGTAACAAGGGCACGAGCGCTTGCCGCTCGATATGAGGCAGGGAAGGTGTACCACCTCAAAAGCGCACCCGGCATCAGGGATCTAGAGGTTGAAATGGCATCTTTCCCAAACGGGGAGCATGATGACCTTGTGGATGCCCTTGTCTATGCTGCTGACCTCAGTGGCAGCAGTTTCTACTTCACGGCAGCGAAGACGGGTAGTAGGTTCTAATTCCCAATCAGCAAGGAGTAGGCTGATTTCCCATTAAGACGTGCATCAATCAAATAAGGACGAGCTGCTGTTTGCATCATTTTATCAGCAGCTTGTCTTGTTGTAATTCCGTCTCGGCTTGCGATGAATGCAACTGCACCGCTGATTATTGCCGTTGTCATACTTGTCCCGCTCCACTGTACCCTGTCACCGTTTTTATCAACCCCGTCTACCGCTGTTCCTGGCGCCCAAATATCAACACAACTGCCGTAATTAGAGAATATTGACCGAAGATTTGTGTTATCGTACCCAGCCACCGTAATCGCCGCTGGAACCCGTGCGGGAGTTTTCTCGCAGGCATCGGTGCTCTCATTCCCAGCCGCCACTACAACTGGCATTCTTTCCGCAAGCGACGCAACTACAGCATCAACACTTGCTTTTGCCGGCCCCCCCAAGCTCATGTTGACCACTGATGTTTCTGGGTCTGCCATTTCTGCAACGATTTCAACTGCGGCAATAACATCTGCTGCTGTGCCAGACCCCTCGCAGTTGAGGGCTTTGACGCTTACAATATCAGCCGCTGGGGCCACCCCATATTCGGACCCCGCAGCAATACTTGCTACAACCGTGCCGTGACCGTTGCAGTCTTCCTCGCCAACACCGGTATCAATAACATAAATAGTGATTCCTTCCCCAGCATTTTCATTTGCAAGAGGTACTTTATCAAGTCGCCAGTGCACCTGATTTATCCTATCTAACGCCCATCCTTCTTTATATCCTTGTTTCCATGTTTTTACCGCTCTGAAATCTCGTTTTTGAGCGGGCTTGTTTTTAGCGATAACAGTATTTACTGATGATATAGAGATAATCACACTAGCTAATGCAGCAATGACAACCCTTACTTTTGATCCCATTTCTTAATAACCTTCACTTTCTTACATTTGTGGCACATGGCCTTCTTAAATCTTGGGTCAATTGTTCCCGGATAACCATCCATCACTTCATCGGAGATCTTTGATTCGCATTGCGTGCAGTGCCAGCCGTTGAGTGGTCGCCCACGGGAATCAACGACGAGATTCTTCGCGTCCGCCATCTTCCTGCTCCCTTTCATATTCCTCAACAATCTCAAGCGCTCGCTTGAGGCCAGCAATATACGCCAGCCGTGAAAAAAGTTCAACCTTGCCTCTCTGGCTAACGCCAATCCCCCGCAGTACAGGGGTGGTGTCCCCAGAGACGGCATGCTCAACGAGCTTGCGAAGACGTTCAGAGGCGCTCATCGGATACCCCGTCTGTTAATCCATCCAACGGAAGATGTCAATAGGTCGTTAAGGTCTAGTGAGGTTAGTACGACATCGTAGCGTGTCCCGTCAACAATCATCTCCATATCGCTCTCATAGTATGGATCTCCCTGTTGGGGTTCCGTGAGCGTAATCTTGCAGCCATCAACCCCATGCACCGCTGATGCAACCTCCATCATCTCCATGGCGATTGTTTTTAGATCTTCATTGTTGACAAGAGGGATTGTATGTGTGTTGCTAAGTGCAAATGACTTTGCTAGCCATGCTCCGGTTATTCGGTTGGCTGCGGGAGTCGGTTTGCGATATCGGTCAGAAAACCAATCCAGAACGTCGCTGTTCCTACGGCGTCGTCTGCCGTTTGGGCCAATCCGCTTTTTACGACTGTGTCTGTGACCTGATCCCATATCGCCCATCGGTAGCCTACCCCTTCTTCTGCTCGCTCGAGTTTCCAGATTTCATACCGCGCTGTGCTTCCCATCGGTTATACCCAATCGCCTCCATTGCTAATAGGATTCCATCTCGTAGACCACGATGATATGCATCGTCGCCTTCCTGCGCTTGTGCCCATGCTGTTGCTGAGTGCAACGCGCGCATTCCCTCTCGGATCGCGTCAATGCGAGCCTCTTTCCTTGCGGCTTTCAAAGCCTCAATGAACTGAGGATTCACTTCTTTGGACGCTCTGGCAGATCGCGCTCCATTGGTGCCCCCCATAGACCGCGCTGCAGCGCAACGGCGATCAGCGCATAGTTGGCAATATCAAGGAGTGTGTCTGCAAGAGATTCATATGTGCTTTCGTCAAGCGGGTCAAGGATAACTTGACCATCAACGATCTTGCCTTGCATGAACTTGCGCGCGCGGGCAATCTTGTCGTTGCCGATACGGCTAATAACTCCGTGCAGACCAAGCTGCT
>Ga0315909_10005094_pt1 | contig 15237 bp, 15 predicted proteins | sample LakEriMetagenome_11_FD_203527 | JGI IMG/M metagenome (GOLD analysis project Ga0315909, IMG submission 203527) | Freshwater fungal communities from buoy surface, Lake Erie, Ohio, United States - Buoy 2 MA125 | ecosystem: Environmental > Aquatic > Freshwater > Lake | place: USA: Lake Erie, Ohio...
GCTCCGCGAGACGGTGAACACCGTCGTCGCAAACGTCCGCACGCAATTTTACACCGTGCTGCTGAACCGCGAACTCATCACCGTCGCCGAGGAGAGCATCCATCTTCTCGCCGACCAGCTCCGCGACCAGCAGAACCGCTTCGACGCCGGCACCGTGCCGCGCTTCAATGTCCTCCAGGCTGAAGTCGAGCTCGCAAACGCGCGCCCCGATTTCATCCGCGCGAAGAACAACTTCCACATCGCCCGCCTCCAGCTCGCGAAGACGCTCGGCATTGACACCGACGAGGCGCCCGACGTCACCGGCACGCTGCGCATGATCCCGCGCGAGGTGAATCTCTCCCGAGCGCTCACCGCCGCGCGGACCAATCGAGCCATCCTCAAAGCCCAGCAGAACACCGTCGCCAGCGGCGAGCAGCAGATCACCGTCGCGAAGGCAGGCTACAGGCCGAGCCTGAATGCGAACGTGGGCTACGAAATGGTAAATTCGCGCTCCACCAGAGACCTCGCGAAAGTCGCGAACGGCTGGTACCTCGGCGTGAACGGCACGTGGGCCATCTTCGACGGATTCCAGACGAAGGGAAATATGGACCAAGCCAAGGCCAGCCTCGCCTCGGCAAAAGTAGGCCTCGCCGATTCGCTCCAGCAGGTGGAGCTCGAAGTCCAGAAAGCCTACGCGCAGGCAAAGGTCGCCCGCGAAGTCATCGCCAGCCAGGCCAAGGTCGTCGAGCAGGCCGACGAGGCCCTCCGCCTCGCGAAGGAGCGGCTGAATGCCGGAGCCGGCACGCAGCTCGATGTCCTGAATGCCCGCGTCGCCCTCACCCGCGCGCGCACCACGCAGAAGCAGGCGCTCTCCGACTACAACGTCGCTCTCGCCGAATACGACCGCGCGACCGGTGCGGAAGCGATCAGCGATCCGACGATCGCAAAATTCGAAACCGCGCAGCCCACCGGCCTCTTCCACAAGCCCAGCGCGCCGCTCATCCAGTCCGAGTAGGCACCCATGCCCGCGTGCCCCTTCGAGACGTTCCCTGCGCTCTCGCCCCTGCCCGTCCTGCACGCATTCACGGGCCGCGTACCGGGGCTCGATGTGAGAATTGACCGCGCCGTCGCGCTCGATCGTCTCGCGGATCATCACGGCGAAATCCGCGCGCACATCGGCGCAGGCGCGCACCGCTTCATCACCGCCGAGCAGGTGCACGGCGCTTCTGTCTGCACCGTGACCGCCGCGGATTCCGCGCCCGTCGCCGGGGCGGACGCGATCATCACCGACGATCCCGCCGTGTGCCTCGGCATCTACGTCGCCGACTGCGGCCCGGTGTGGCTTGTAGATCCCGTCCGCCGCGCGATCGGCTGCATCCACAGCGGACGGAAAGGCACGGACCTCGGCATCGTCTCCGCAGCAATCGAGGCGATGGTGAAAAATTTCCACTGCGTGCGTGAGGACATCACCGCGCAGCTCGGCCCCTGCATCCGCCCGCCAAATTACGAGGTGGATTTTGCAGCCGGAATCCTCCGGCAATGCCGCGAAGCCGGGCTCGTCTCGGTCCACGACTGCGGCCGCTGCACCGCCGCCGAAGCCGATCGCTACTACAGCTACCGCCGCGAAAAAGGCCAGACCGGCCGCATGCTCGCCCTCCTCGCGCTGCGGTAGCGCGGCCCGTTCGCTCCTGATTTCTTCATTTTGGAGAAACTCATCAAGAACGGTGGCCGCGAACGACGCTGCATTCCTCCGCCGCGTGACTCTCGACACCATCGGCGTGCTTCCGACCGAGGGTGAGATCGCCGCCCTTCTCGCCGACGTCTCACCCGGCAAACGCGCAAAGGCGATTGACCTCCTGCTCACGAGCCCCGATTGGGCGGGTCACTGGACGAGCTATTGGCAGGACGTGCTCGCGAAAAACCGAACATCCTTAGGGGCAACCTGAACAACACGGGGCCGTTCCGCTGGTGGATCCGCGAGGCGCTGCTCGACAACAAGCCGATGGATCACTTCGCCACCGAGCTGATCACGGTGGAGGGCAGCGCGAGCTACGGCGGCCCATCGGGCTTTGCGATCGCTTCGCAGAACGATCTACCGATGGCCGCGAAGGCTCAGATCGTCTCGTCCGCATTCCTCGCGAACGAGATGAAATACGCGCGCTGCCACGACGCGCCGAACCATCCCTTCGAGCAGGGCGACCTTTTCAAAATCGCTGCGATACTCCAGCGCGCGCCGCTGAAGATGCCGGGAAAAAGGACGCCTCTCGGAAAAGCCGAGCACTGCCTTTTCATCTGGCTCGGCGGCGGCATGTCGCACCTCGACGAGACATGCAGTCCTGCTTTCATGGCCTTCTTGAGAACTCGCGTGCGCGTTTGCGCGATGTCGCCTAACATCACCGCAATGCTCGACACCCTGCACCGCCCGCTCCGCGACCTGCGCCTGTCCGTCACGGACCGGTGCAATTTCCGCTGCGGCTATTGCATGCCGAAGGAAGTTTTCGGCCGCGGCTACGATTTTCTGCCGAAGGAAAACATCCTCACCTTCGAGGAACTCGCGCGCATCAGCCGTGTCTTCGTCGCGCTCGGCGTGGAGAAAATCCGGATCACCGGCGGCGAGCCGACGCTGCGCCGCGACATCGAGCGCCTCGTCGCGCAGCTCGCGGCGATTGACGGCCTGCGCGATCTCACGCTCACGACGAACGGCTCCACGCTCGCGGAAAAGGCACGCGCACTCCGCGACGCGGGACTGCGGCGGCTCACCGTGAGCCTTGATTCGCTCGACGGGAAAACATTCGCCGCGATGAACGACATGAGCTTCCCGCTGCACCGCGTGCTTGCCGGAATCGAGGCCGCGCGCGTTGCGGGATTTTCGCCGATCAAGCTCAACATGGTCGTGAAGCGCGGCGTGAACGACGGCGAGGTCGCGGCGATGGCGAAGCGTTTTGCCGGGCCGGATTTCATCGTGCGCTACATCGAATACATGGATGTCGGCAACACGAACGGCTGGCGGATGACTGACGTGGTGCCCGCATCGGAAATCATCGCGCGCATCGGCGAGGTGATGCCGCTCACACCCATTGCGCGCAATTATCCCGGCGAGACCGCACTCCGTTTTCGCACGGCGAATGGCGGTGAGATCGGCGTGATCGCATCGGTGACGAAGCCCTTCTGCGGAGACTGCGCACGCGCGCGGCTCACCGCCGACGGCACGCTGTTCACCTGCCTCTTCGCAAGCCGCGGCACCGCGCTGCGCGACTTCCTGCGCTCCGGTGCAAGTGATGATGCGCTCATGGAAAAAATCGGCGCAGTATGGAAAGCGCGCGAGGATCGCTATTCGGAGATCCGCTCCTCCGCAGGCGCAACGATGTCGAAGGTCGAGATGTCGCGCGTCGGCGGCTGACCGTAGCCGCCGACGGTCAGCGCGGCTTCAGCCGCGGGTGCCCGAGGTGATCGAGGCATTCGATGATCGCCGGCAGCACGAGCGGCAGGCATTCGCCGATGGCGCGCGGGCTGCCCGGAAGATTGACGATGAGAGAAGTGCCGCGCGTGCCCGCAACCGCGCGGCTGAGGATGCTCGTCGGAACTTTGGCAAACGACTGCACGCGCATGATCTCGCCGAAGCCGGGAAGCTCACGCTCCAGCACGGCGCGCGTCGCCTCGGGCGTGACATCGCGCGGCGAAGGGCCGGTGCCGCCGGTTGTCACCACGAGCGCGCAGCCCTCGTTGTCGCACGCGAGCCGGAGTGACGTTTCGATCTCCGCACGCTCGTCGGCAATGAGCACGCGCAGCCATTCAATCTCGTCCGCAAGGTGCTCGGCAAAAAACTGCTCGATAGCCGGGCCGCTACGATCCTCGTAGATGCCCGCGCTCGCGCGGTCGCTGAGTGTGATGCGCGCGAACTTCATTCCTTCACCTTCGCCGTCACTCGGATTTCGCCGATGACCATTCCTTTGTCCACAGCCTTGCACATGTCGTAGATCGTGAGCGCAGCGACGCTCACCGCGGTGAGCGCCTCCATTTCCACGCCGGTCTTCGCGGTCGTGCGAGCGGTGGCCTCGATGCGGACTGCATTGGCGAGGACTTCAAAATTCACATCCACGGAATCGAGCGGCAGCGAGTGGCAGAGCGGGATGAGTTCGTCGCATCGCTTCGCCGCCTGGATCGCGGCGATCTTTGCGACGGCGAGCACATCGCCCTTTGGAAGCGCCTGTTTTATCAGCGCGCGGATCGTTGCGGTGGCGCAATGCACGAGCCCCTCCGCGGTCGCGGTGCGGCGCTGCATGGGCTTCGCTCCCACGTCCACCATCCGGGCTGCGCCAGTGTCGTCGAGATGGCTGAATTTCGCTTTCGGCATCCGCACTGCATCGCGCGGTGCGCGGGAAAAAGCGAGCGCGCGGTGAAGCCCGTAGCTGCGCTTGTGAAAGCGCGGGCACGCGCGCGAAGAAGATCAGCCCGCATCCTGCCGTCGGCGGCTACTGATGAATGGCCCGCGCTTTTACAAGCGCAGCTACAAGGCGCGCACTAGCCTTGCGCTGATCGTCTCGCCGGGCTGCACGGCCGTAATTCCCGCGGGCACGCGGATGAGTGCGTCGAGGCCGATGATTCCCGTGAGGTCGCCGGAGCTTTGCCATTTCAGCGGGAGGAATTTTGCTCCGCTATTTTCCCACGCGATGCGCGCGGGCCACCATGTCTCGCGCGGGTTTCCTTTCAGCGCGACATCGCCGCCGAGCGGAGCTTCCACGAGTGCGAATTCGATCGCGCCGATGGCGAGCATGTCGAGCGCGGCGCGGATGACGAGGTGCCAGCAGACGAGATGCGAGAGCGGGTTTCCGGGGATCACGAATGCGAGGTGCCGCCCGCGCGTGGCGAAGATGAGCGGCTTGCCAGGGCGGAGATTGAGCTGCGTGAAGTGCAGCGAAAAACCGAGTTCGCGCAGCGTGCGCGCGCCGAAATCATGGTCGCCCACGCTCGCTCCGCCCGAGAGCAGCAGCATGTCCCATCTCCCGATGTCGGTGCCGCTGACCGCGCCCACGAGCTGCGCGGGATCGTCGCCGACTCGGAACTGATGCGCGATCTCCGCACCAGCCTCGGCGGCGAGCGCGGCGATGAGCGTGGAATTGCTGTCGCGGATTTTTCCAGCTTCGGGAATCTCGTCGGGCGCAACGAGTTCGCTGCCTGTCGCGATGTGTAAAATGCGCGGGCGCGGCGCGATGAGCGGCGCGCATTTTCCGAGCTGCGCGCAGAGCGAAAGTTCGACTGCACCGAGCTGCGTGCCGCGCTCGATGAGCACGCTGCCCTCGCGCGCATCCTCGCCGCGGCTGCGGATGTTGATCCCCTTCCCTCGCTGCGAAAATGTGACGGCGTCGCCGCTGCGCTGCGCGACTTCCTGCACGATCACCTGCGTCCCGCCCTCGGGAATTGGCGAGCCAGTAAAGATGCGCGCGCATTCGCCGGGCCCGATCGCGCGCGTCGGCACGGTGCCGGCGGGGATTTCGCATACGACGCGAAACTCCGTCGCAGGATCGTCCGCGCGGATCGCGTAGCCGTCCATCGCCGAGCGGTCGAATGCCGGGATGTCCTCGTCGGCAGTGAGCGATTCGCGGAGCGTGCGGCCATGCGCCTGCGCGAGCGGCACGCGCAGCGGCGGGAGGACGTGCACGGTCTGCGCGATGAGCGCGCGGGCTTCGGAGATGCTGAGCATGGCGTGCGTTGTAGTTCGCCGACGGACGCGTGGCACTCGAAAAGCAGGCGCAGCTTTGGACGTTGAGCGTTGGGAGTTGGGCGTTGGGCGTTGAGCCCCGCGCAGCGGCACCCGGGATTCAGGACGCACGTCCTCATTCACACCGCGCCTGCGGCGGGCTCAACGTCCAACTCCCAACTCCCAACTCCCAAAGCAGGATGTCAGCGCGAAGAACCGCTAGTTTCGCTTCCCTTCCGCGAGCGCAAGCACCTTCAAATCGGGATCGGTGCGTGCGAATTCCTTCAGCGTCTTGTCCATTGCGAAACTCACGTTCAGGTGCGCACGGGCCTGCTCTATGTTGCCGAGCGCGGCCTCGTAGCACGCGAGATTATAGTGGTAGGTCGGCTCGGCTTTCAACGCAGCGGGACCGCTGCTCAGGAGTTCGAGCGCCTCGCGGCTTTTGCCCAGCTCGTGCAGGCAAAATGCGGAGTGGATGAAGCCTGCGTTCTTGTCCGACGCGATGCGGCACAGCTCGCGGCCGACTTCGAGCGCGAGCTTCCATCGTTTGGCCTGCATCAGCACGGAGAGGCGGGACTCGACAGCGATGGGGCTGCTGCGCACGTCCTCGGGGAGAATATCCAGTTCGTCGAGCGCCAGCTCGGGAAGGCCGAGCTCGCTGTAGCCCTGGGCTGCGAGCAGCAGCCGCTTGTGTGCAATGTCGATCTCGGAGGTCACGGTTTTCAAAACGCGCGGAAGAAGCGATGCGATGCCCATGCTGGCAAGCCCTGATTTTACGCGAGCAACTGCTCCAGCTCGTCCACGCGGCGCGCAAAAAGTCGCAGCGTCGCCTCGACGGGCGCCGGCGATGACATGTCCACGCCCGCCTCGCGCAGCGTGGGAATCGGGAACTTCGAGCCGCCGCTGCGGATGAAGCCGAGGTAGCGAGTCGCGTCGCCGCTGGAGAGCACCTGCTCGCTGAGCGCGACGGCGGCACTGAGGCCAGTGGCGTATTTGTACACGTAGAATGCCGAGTAGAAATGCGGGATGCGCAGGCATTCGAGTTCGAGTTCGGTGTCTATGGAAAAGTCAGGGCCGAAGTACACGTCGAGCAGTCCCCGGTACGCGGTTCGAATCGTGTCGAGCGTGAGCGCCTCGCCGGCCTCCTCCATCGCGTGCGTGATTTTTTCAAACTCCGCGAACATCGTCTGCCGATAGACGGTGCCGCGGATGTCATCGAGCTGACGGTTGATCAGGTACGCGCGCATCGTACGGTCGTTCGTCTGCGAGAGGAGGTGGTGCGTGAGCAGCTCTTCGTTAAACGTGCTCGCGACTTCCGCGAGGAAGATGGTGTAGTCGGCGTCCTGCCAACTTTGCGCGCGATTCGAACTCCATGTGTGCATCGAGTGGCCGGCCTCGTGCGCGAGCGTGAAGACGTCGGCGAAGACGTCGTCCTTGTAGTTCATCAGGATGTACGGCGGCGCACCGTAGCTGCCGCTGCTGAATGCCCCGCTGCGCTTGCCCCGGCTCTCGTAACGGTCGCACCAGCGCTGCGTCCTCATGCCGTCGCCGAGCACGCGGCAATATTCTTCGCCGAGCGGCTTCAGCGCGCCGAGGCAGAGATTGATCGCCTCGTCGAACGAGGTGTGCTTTTCCACGCTCGGCACGATGGGCACGTAGGTGTCGTAGTGGTGGATCTCCGGGAGGCCGAGCACGCGCTTGCGCAGCGCGTAGTAGCGGAAGAGAGGCCCAAGGTTTGCGCGCACGGTGGAGATGAGATTGTCGTACACGGAAACGGGCACGTCGTCCTGGAAGAGCGCGGCCTCGCGTGCGCTGGGGTAATTGCGCGCGCGGGCGCGGAAGACGTCCGCCTTGACCGAGTTCGAGAGCGTCGAGGCGAGCGTGAATTTGTGGTCGGCAAATTCCGCGTAGAACTGGCGGAAGGCGCGCTTGCGAATCTCCGGGTCGCGCTTTTGCAGGAAGGACGAAAAGCTGCTCTGCGAGAGCGTGCGCTCGACGCCCTTCTCGTCGGTGAGCACGCCGAATTTCATGTCCACATTCGAGAGCTGCGAGAATGTTTCGTCGTGCCCGGCGGTCGCGCTGTGGCCGAGCGCGAGCAGGCGCTCCTCGGCGGCGCTGAGCGTGTGTGCTTTCAGGCGGCGGATTTTTTCGAGGCGGTTGCACCATTCGTCGAGCGCGGGGTCGGCGAGGAAGGCGGCGAATGTCGCATCGTCAATCGCCTGGATCTCCGGCGTGACGAACGACGAAAGCTCGCCGATCCGCGTGAGCAAATTCTGGAGCTGCGACTCGCGCGCGAGGTTCGCCGGGTCGGACGAATCCTCCGCGCAGCGCAGCGATGCGTAGTGATGGACTTTCTCGATGAGCCGGCTGATGCGCTCGTCGCACTTCAGCAGCGCGAGGAGCGACGCGGCGGATTCGCCGACCTTTCCGCGGAATTCCGCGAGGACGGGATATTCCTCCTGCAGCCGCGCGAAGTCGGCGGTCCACTCGGCGGGGGTCGCGTAAAGCGGCGTGAGATCCCACGTGTCCTCGGTCCGCACTTCGGCGCGTGTGGGGATTCCGGAACCGGCGTCGTCCTTGTCGAAAAAGAGAGAGAGCATGACGCGGAACAATGCGGCGCGGCGCGGTGCCGTCGAGGGAAAAACCGGCGGCAGGATGAATGCTGCTGCTGCGCCGCGCTATGTCTCTGTGTTTGACTGCGGCCTCACGATTTCCACAGGTCGCCCTTTTTCCACGGGCTGCTAATATTCTTCGTCCGGCCCCCACAAGTGCTCCTTCTGCCACTTGGTCTCATAGAGCTTGCAGAGGCCGAGTGCGGGGGCGACGCCTCCGCTGTACGTGGCGGAGGTGACATACTGCTTTTCCTCATCATAACAGCCGACGGCGACGACGGCGTGATCGAAGTGCTCGCTGAGCAATTCGATCACCTTGTCGAGGACTTCCTGTTGTGCGGTGTTCATGCGGCGAAGATGCGATGCGAAGGGAATGGTGGGAAGGGGAATTTCCACGGCGCACTGCGCGCGCAAGGCTCACACAGAACGGCTCGATGCGATTGCGTCGCTTCCCAATGCCCGCGCGCTTGCCAACTGCGACCCGGTTGCAAATACTCCTCGCCCTCCTTTCAACCAACAACCAACGACAACCACATGGCACACGAACTACCCGCACTTCCCTACGCAACGAACGCCCTCGATCCGCACATTGATGCGCGCACGATGGAGATCCACCACGGCAAGCATCACAACGCCTACGTGACGAACCTCAACAACGCGCTGAAGGACAACGCCGATCTCGCGGCGAAGAGCATTGACGATCTCTGCAAGAACATCGGCGCGGTGCCCGAGGCGATCCGCGGCGCGGTGCGCAACAACGGCGGCGGACACTGGAACCATTCCTTTTTCTGGAAGCTCATGAAGCCGAACGCCGAGGGCAAGCCGATCGGCAAACTCGCCGAGGCGATCACTGCGACGTTTGGCAGCTTCGAGGCGTTTCAGGAAAAATTTGCGGCGGCTGCGGCCACGCGTTTCGGCAGCGGCTGGGCGTGGCTCTGCGTGAGCGGCGGCAAGCTCGCGATCTGCTCGACTCCGAATCAGGACAACCCGCTGATGGGCGAGGCAGTCGGCGCATGCGGCGGCACGCCCGTGCTAGGTCTCGATGTATGGGAGCACGCTTACTATCTCAACTACCAGAACCGCCGTCCCGACTACGTGAAGGCGTGGTGGGCCGTGGTAAACTGGGCGCAGGCCGAGGCGAATTTCGGAGCGGCGAAGTAGCGCCAACGATCTGCGTTTTCACAAAAAGCCCGGCTGCACGAAATGCGGCCGGGCTTTTTTGTTGCGCGGGACATGCCAGCGAGAAATCGCGGGCACTACATTTTACCCGAGCGATGCAACCGATGCTGATGTAAGCAGCGGGAGCAGCGCGTAGCGGGAATCACGGCGCGGCTTCGGCGGCTTCGGTTCGCGCGTCTGCTGCGGCGGACGCTGCTCCTTTGGACGCGACTCCGCTGTGGGCGCTTCTTGCATCCCGGCCCTCTCGGCAGCGATGTCGTGACGATGATCATCCCCGTGTTCGGCGTGCGCACCTTCCTTGTTGCGCGCGGGCGGGAGCTCGAGGCAGCCGTTCTGGAATTCCACGACGTGGCCGAGTTGCACGAGGTAGTGCAGGTCTGCGGCGAGTGCGGAGAGTTTCGCGGTGTGCTCCTGCTGCGCCTCCTCGGTCGCATCGGCGGCGAGCGTGCCTAGCAATCTTGCGGCGAGCTGCGGCCGCTTCATGCCGGGATGCTCGCCGACTGCGGTGAGGATCGCGCTGATGCCGTCGGAAAAAGTCTGCCCTTCCGGGTGCCGCTGCGGGCGGATGGCGGATGCGTAGAGGATTTTCCGCTTCCACTTGAAGAGCTGCAAGCCGGCCTCATTGAAGTACGGACGCAGCGCATTCACCGTCTGCACGGGCACCTCCCGCTCACGCTCCACGGCGTCGCGCACGGTGAGGCCGATGCTCTTGTCGAGCAGCGAACCCGCGATGGCTCCGCCGACATCGAGCGAATTGCCGCTCTTGACCAGCGTGGGCAGATGCGTCTTGCGGAAGTGCTCCTCGGCTTCCATCTCGCTTTTGAAAATGATCGGCTCCCCGCCTTCCGCGACTTTCGTCCGGTAGGTCGTGGCGCTGCTCGCCTGCTGCTTCCACTGCTCGACGGCGGCGGGGTCGGTGACGTTGTCAATGTTCCGCATGAAATCCAGGAACGACATCCGGCGGGCGTAGCGCTCCTCGTAAAGTTTGCGCAGCGCGACCTGGTAGCCGTGATGGCTGGACGGCCCGAGCAGGGCACCGCTGAGCCGGTCGCGTGCGACGCTCGTGAAATTGCCCTTTGGCGGCTCGCCTTGCACGATTTCGGTGACGTAGTGCTGATCGAAGTTCGCCTTGAACGCCCCGCTCTCGACGGCTGAGCGTTCGAACGAAAGCGCACCGTCGCCGATCTGGTAGATCACCGCCGCAGGATCGAGTGCCGTCACGCGCACGCGGAAACGGTCGAAGCGATCCATGAACATGTTCGCCACGCGGAAGACTCCGCACGCGCGCCCGCTCAATTTGATCTGCTTCGCGATCCCCGTGGCCGCAGCCGGCTCGGGAAAGATTTCGACTTTCACCACAGGCACGCGCGGTGCCTGCGGCTCGGGCGGACGCTGGTCGCGAAAATCACGGCCGCCACGATCGTCACGCTGCCCGCGCGGGCCGCCGAATCCGCCCGGCTTTCCACCGCGGCCACCGGGGCCCGGGGGGCGCGCCCCGCCGCGATCATCGCGACGCGGGCCACGATCGCGTTCGCCGCCCGGCGGACGGGGTCCGCGCCCCGGAGCGCCACGGCCCGGGCCGCGACGGTCGTCACGCTCGCGGCGCGGCTCCTCGCCGGCGAAATCCGCATAGCGGTTCGGCGCAGGCGTCTCTTTGAGCCAGGCGGGCAAAAATTTCAGATCGAAGTCCAAAGGCGAGTCACTCATGTGTCCGGCAGCGTTTACGCTCACGCGCGCAAAATGGCAACAGTCACGACGCACAAACACGCATTCACCGCGAAAAAATCGCCGCGACTGTTCTTCATCGCTGAATGCTTCCGTTTGAAAAATGTGCGGACGGCACAGACGTTCCGCAGCGGAAACACCTGCGGGCGGCGCGAAGATTCCGAGGATCGTGAACCGCGGATCGCGCGGATGAAAATGTTCTCCCGCGAAAAAAATCTGCGCGAACGCTGCGACGGAAATTGTCTCGTACTTCAGTCCGGAACTTTGGGCTGAAGCACGGCCCCCATTCCTGCCCACCACGCCGGCCCACCCAATGCGGCAATTTCGCCCGCGCATTTTCGCGCCCTCCGCGCCCTATTGCGGTGAGACCATCCGCGGCATTTCCGCACGATCATACTGCATGAAAAATTTTCGCACTTTCGTTGTTGCCAACAAACGGCACGAACCATAAAGCAACCGCCCGTTTTAAAAAATCACCACCTAGCCATGTCCGAAAAATCCATCTCAGAAAAAGTCAAAGACATCATCGTCGAACAGCTCGGCGTGAACCCTGAACAGGTCACGGAGTCCGCATCGTTCATCGAGGATCTCGGAGCAGACTCGCTCGACACCGTCGAACTCGTCATGGCCTTCGAGGAGGAATTCAGCGTGGAAGTTCCGGACGAGGACGCAGAGAAGCTCCAGACGGTCGGCAACGTCGTTGATTACATCGAGAAGAAGACGGCGAAGTAAGCGCGCGGAAAAATTTCCCAACAACCCAAGGAGACCCGGCCACACGGCCGGGTCTCTTTTTTTCGCGCCTTTGCGCCGGGCATAGCTCTTGAGAGCAGTGCGGGGATGCCGCCATTCGATGCACAACCTTGGAGAGCCACGCTACGAGCCGCCGCACGGCAGCGCGCACGACGAAAGTTTTTCCGAATTTCGCGCAACTCCGGGATGCAGCCTGTGTTTCTCCACGCCGTATGAAACACTTCACACTCACTCTCAGCGTCGCAGCAGCGGCGCTGTTCACCCTCCACGCAACCAGCTTCGGTGCCGATGAAAAGAAGCCCGAACGCAAACGTCCCGAGGGCGCTGGCGCTCCCGGCGCCCGCTTCAGCCCCGAAGAGCGCATCAAGCGCATGACCGAGACGCTCGGCCTCTCGGCGGAGCAGCAGGAAAAGCTCAAGGCCGTCTTTGCAAAAGGAGCCGACCAGATGAAGGCACTCCGCGAAAAGGGCCGCGACAACCTGACCGAAGAGGACAAGACAAAGATGAAGGAACTCTTCAAATCGCAGATGGAAGAAATCTCCGCGATCCTCACTCCGGAGCAGAAGGAAAAGCAGAAGGCTGAAATGGAAAAGCGCAAAGGCCCCGGCGGCCCTCGCGGCGGTGGCAAACCCGGCGAAGGCAAGAACCCGGAAGCCAAGTAACCGAAACTTCAACCAATCTCACAAAGGGCGGGAGGCGTTTTGCCTCCCGCCCTTTCTTTGTAGCCGCCGACGGCAAGAGCGGGCTGATCTTCCATTCCGAGTCTAATATCCGCCAAATGAAGCGAAACCCTTGCGGTGCGTGCCCGGCCCCTCTACAAGCACGGTCCGCTTTTCACACACGATGAACATCCACGAGTACCAAGCCCGCGAACTTTTCGGAAAATTTGGAGTCGCCACCCAGCCGGGGCGCGTCGCCGACACTGCGGAGGAGGCGGAAAAAATCGCCGCGGAACTCGGCAAGCCAACCGTCGTGAAGGCGCAGATTCATGCAGGCGGACGCGGCAAGGGAACTTTCAAGAGCGGCTTCAAGGGCGGCGTCCATCTTGCAAAATCAGCAAGTGAGGCGCGTGATTTCGCAGGCAAGATGCTCGGGCAGACGCTCGTCACGCACCAGACCTGCCCCGAGGGAAAACTCGTCGGCAAGGTCTTCGTCGGCGAGGCCGTGGACATCGCGAAGGAACTCTACTTCGCCATTCTCCAGGACCGCGCGACGAGCGGCTACACGATCATCGCGAGCACCGAGGGCGGCGTGAACATCGAAGAAGTCGCCGAGCACACGCCGGAGAAGATCACGCGCGAGCACATCCACCCGACGCTCGGCTTCCAGTCGTACCAAGGCCGCAAACTCGCCGCCGCACTCGGCCTGCGCGGGCCGCTGATGAACCAGGCAGTGAAGCTCTTCACGAACCTCTTCAAACTTTTCCTCAGCGCCGACTGCTCGATGGTGGAAATCAACCCGCTCGTCATCACGACCGACGGCCGCCTCATGGCGCTCGATGCGAAATTCAATTTCGACGACAACGCGCTCTTCCGTCACCCCGAGATCGTCGCGATGCGCGACAAGTCCGAGGAAGACCCGCGCGAAGTCGCCGCGAGCGAATTTAACCTCAACTATATCGGCCTCGACGGAAACATCGCCTGCCTCGTGAACGGCGCGGGTCTCGCGATGGCGACGATGGACATCATCCAGCACTACGGCGGCAAGCCCGCGAACTTCCTCGACGTCGGCGGCGGCGCGAGCAAGGAGCAGGTCACGGCGGCGTTCAATATCATCCTCGGCGACTCAGCCGTGCAGGGCATCCTTGTGAACATCTTCGGCGGCATCATGGACTGCGACGTGATCGCAAATGGCATCGTCGCCGCCGCAAAGGAAGTTCACATTAAAATCCCGCTCGTCGTGCGCCTCGAGGGCAACAACGTCGCCGCCGGAAAAAAGACCCTCGCCACGAGCGGACTCGCGCTGCTGAGCGCCGACACGCTCGATGATGCGGCGCAGAAAATCGTCGCCGCAGTCAAGGCCGCCTAACGCGGCACCCACAGCCACAGACTTTCAACTTCCGACTTTTCAAAATGGCCATTCTCGTTGACTCCAACACCCGCATCCTCGTCCAAGGCATCACCGGCGACTTCGGTTCGCGACATGCAAAGCTCTCACTCGACTACGGCACGCAGCTCGTCGCCGGCGTCACGCCGGGAAAAGGCGGGCAAGTTTTTGAACACAACGGACACAAGGTGCCCGTCTTCGACACCGTCGCAGAAGCCGCGAAGCAGACCGGCGCGACCGTGAGCGTGATTTTCGTTCCCCCGCCCTTTGCCGCGGATGCGATCCTCGAAAGTGTGGACGCGGGACTCGATCTCGCAGTCGCGATCACCGAAGGCATCCCCGTGAACGACATGGTGCGCGCAAAAGCCGCGATGGTCGGCAGCAAGACGCGCCTCATCGGGCCGAACTGCCCCGGCCTCGTCACGCCCGGCACCGGCAAGGATTCGCACGGCGGCTGCCGCATCGGCATCGCGCCCGGCTACATTCACAAGCGCGGCAATGTCGGCGTCGTCTCGCGCAGCGGCACGCTCACGTATGAGGCCGTGTGGCAGCTCACCTCGCGCGGCTACGGCCAAACCACGTGCGTCGGCATCGGCGGCGATCCCGTGAACGGCACCTCGCACCTCGACGTGATGAAGATGTTCAACGAAGACCCCGAGACCGAGGCCATCATCATGATCGGCGAAATCGGCGGCGAAGCCGAGGAGCAGGCCGCCGCGTGGGTGAAGGCAAACTGCAAGAAACCCATCGCCGCATTCATCGCCGGAGCGAGCGCGCCTCCCGGACGCCGCATGGGCCACGCGGGCGCGATCGTGAGCGGAGGAAAAGGCACGGCTGCCGCGAAAATCGCCGCGCTCAAGGACGCCGGCATCGCCGTCGCCGAGACGCCGAGCGCGATGGCCGACACGCTGCTGCGCCACTGGGGCAAGAGCGCCACCGCGTAAATTCATCCCGCTCTCCGCGAGTCCGCACGCCGGTAGCTGCGCTTGTCAAAGTGCAGGCTGATCTGCCATTGCCCGATCAGCCCGCGCATTCACATCCGCGGCTACAAACGCATCGCTGCCTGCCTGCCCCCCTCTCGTGCGACCCGATCGGTCGGATTAGAAAAGCTCACCCTGCGGTATGCCGCCACCGAATTCTTTGGACACGGGATAGGGCAACCCAAACACCATGAACCCTGTGCCCAATACCAACACCCACACATCACACGAATCCCTTCCGGCCCCGCCTGCGGCGGCGCAGGGAGGG
>Ga0315909_10005097_pt1 | contig 15235 bp, 3 predicted proteins | sample LakEriMetagenome_11_FD_203527 | JGI IMG/M metagenome (GOLD analysis project Ga0315909, IMG submission 203527) | Freshwater fungal communities from buoy surface, Lake Erie, Ohio, United States - Buoy 2 MA125 | ecosystem: Environmental > Aquatic > Freshwater > Lake | place: USA: Lake Erie, Ohio...
CAAGTAAACCAGATTCAGCTAATGCATTAAAGCCCCATCCACTATTGTTAAAAGTTTGAATAAACTCAGAAATATCTGCTGCATTATCTCCTAAAAACTCAGGTCGATATTGCATAGCACTAAATAAAACAGATAAGAAATCAACAACTTGAGTTTCATCTGTGATATAATTAATTTTTACCATAGGATGCGTATGCCATTTATTAGCCATACGTACTAAATAAAAATAATTATACGTAGATAGATTTGGAGAATTTGCGTTTTGTGTTAAGCTGTTTATATTAACTCCTTCTCTTTCAAATAATTCTTGGAATGTAATAGGATTATCAAAGTCATCAATTGGTTGATATCCTGTTTCAATAGAAGACTCAAATCGAATACCATTTGGTGTTTTCTTAATTACACCAACAACATTTTCTGTACGTATTGTACTAGGAATTATTTGACCATACAATACTTTAGCAACACGAGTTGTTATTACAGAACTAGTAGATTCTAATTTTGATTTTAGATTGCTTAAGTTGTCTTCTGGTTTAGTTGAAGTAAAATCATACTTCATAAATACATTAGCTATATCAATATATTGCTTGTATAAATCAGTAGGTACTTCAATAGCTTCTTCATTCTCACTCATCAAATCTAAAATTGTATTTTTTAGATTTTTAATTCTTTGAACAGCTAGTTTTAAATTATGCAGCTCTGTATCATTTGGTGCAACATACTCATAAGTTTGTGCTTTCTGTTCTTTTGAATAAGGTTTCCATTGAAATAATCTTAAAGATACTTTTAAGATATCTAAGTCAGCCTGACTATCCCAATCTATATACCTAGTTTCACCATTAGGATATACAAAACCTAAATCATCTATACCTCTAATATAATCCCAGTTAATACCTTCTGAATCTGATAAAATTAAATCTACACTAGATTTAGAATTTAAAAAAGTAACAATAGGTTGTCTAGGATTTAATGCTAAAAAGTTAATTTGATTTCTTCTTAATTGATTTTCAAAATTAATATTATACCCTAAAGCTCTTAATCGCTCTACTCTTCTTTTGTTTATCGCACTTCTTCTTCTATCTGCAATAAGTCTTATTTGACTTTGTAGACCAGTGCCTGGCTTTAAATTATCTGCTATTCTTTGATGCCCTGGTTTGTTATCTAATTTAGCATCTTTAGCAACACCTTCTGGATATATTCTTACATTATCAAAATCTAAACCTGAAGATTTTAGATTAGTATTTAATCTTAACAGATCTCCATAGTTATTAACTACATGTAAGTTTTCAGTGGTTTCATAATAAGGCCTTACATAATCATTAGGCTTTACTACATACTCTTCTAATAATTCTAAGTTTGTACCATCGAAGTCTTCAGGTACTACATAATACTTATCATTAATAAATAATGCTTCAATTAAATTACCACTCTCTTGTCTAATTAAGAAAACATTCTTACCAATATTATCAATTGAACTAATGTCTATAAATTCAGTTGATAAAGTAGTGTCTGATAAATTTTCTTTTTCTGTTTCAATAATAGCAAGAGCCGTTGCTTTAACACTAGTATCTTTTTTAGAACTTAATGCTTTAGCAAAATTATCTAGAATTTGAATCTTCTGCTTATTCGAAAAATCTCTTGATTGATTAAGTATTCGCTGAACCTCATTTAAAAGAGATAACACTTGATTACTTTTATCTGAACTATTAAGCTTTACTAGAATATCGTTAATCTTTTGAAGAGGAGTTTTTTCAGAAGGAGTTGGTGCTATCTTTCCTGTAAGCAAATCTTCAAGATTATTTTTTTCTAATTTCATAGGTGCTTTCCCTGCCTCTACAGCACTCTTCTCTTCACCTATACTGAATCCTTCAGCTTTTTCTAATGTACCAAAACGAGAAATGATTCTATCACTTTTTGGAGATACTCTGACAACTACATCAGAATCTTTAATATAAGCTTTAGTACCAGTAAGGACTGTAAATCCTTTGCTTGTTAGTTGTCTTATTTCATTTAATACAATCTCATTTATTTCACCTTTGTGATCATGCTCTACTACATAACGATATATGAAATCACCATCTGTCTCACCTGGATTCTTTTTAAATTCAGGATGTCTTCTTTGCATTTCTGCAATCATTAATTGATCTGAATCAACAACACCAGGATTAGATTTTACAAAAGTAGATTTACCAGCACCAGGAGTAGCATAGATTAACTTACCTCTAAACTCAGGTTTAAGAGTAGTAGGTAATTGTAAAGGAGTACTTGTTGTAGGTGTTTCATCAGAAACAACAGGTCTAGGACTTTCTAATTTAGCTAATTGTTTTTCAGCATCTTCTAAAGTTTGTTTAGCACTTTTTATTGTTTCATCATATTCAGCAATATCTTTTTCTAGTTTTTCTACTAATGCTGGATTTGTTGCAAGATTTTTTCGACTTACAAGACCTTTTCTTTCTTGTTCGTATCCTGGTATAATATCATCTTTATAACTTGCTATAACTGCCTTTAAAGATTCTATTCTCTTTAATGTTTTTTCAGAAACAGGAGAAGGTTCAGCAGGAGGTGGAGTAATCTCAGTTGGAGATTCTGCAACAGGTCCTTCTAAAGAAGCAGTTGTAATTTCTTTATTAGATAAGATATCATCAATACTTTGTAGTAAAACTTTGTAATCTGCATTAGGATCTGTTAACTTATCATATACTAAATCACTAATTTTTGCAGGCAATCCTTCTGTGACAATATCATCTTCTAACTTAAGAGCATTATTATAAGATAACCCCATAAACCAAATAGCATGAACCTTTGCCTCTTCATCTACACCACGAAGATTCATAATACTTATTATTGAGTTTCTATAAAATCTGTAAGTTTCTCTATCAAACTGAAGAGACTTGTCAAACAATTTTTGAAGTTTTTCGTAAGGAATTCTACAAGACATAGTTATATTACATATTACAGTTAAGTCCATTTATAAGATCATCATCTTCAAATGGATTTGTATCTATTTTATTATTTTGATTTTCTTGACTTCTAGTAGAGTCATATTGTGAAAAGTCTAATGCTTCTTTGATTGAAGAATCTGTAAACAAAGTAACAGTTTCACCTTTCATTAAATCTTCAATCTGCACAGCAGTTTCTCTGTGCATTTTGTCATAAGCATCCTTTACGTGCTTTTCAGCACCTTCGATTGACGAGCTTCCGTCATTCTTTGGAGTACTTGGTTGAGTTTTTTTGGTTCCAGATTTCTTGTTAATCTTAGTAGTTTTAGCTTTTTTCTCGCCAGCTTTTCGCTTTCTTGGTTGCTTGTTTGTGTTTTGTTTTCCATCTTTTTTAGAAATAGGATTTATAACAGACTTACTTAGATAATCAAGAGCATCAATTACACTCTTATTTGAAGCATCTAATTTATTTAATTTTTCAACAGCTTTTACAGCCCAGTCAAATAATTTTGTTCTATCTTCTAAGCTAACATTTTTTCTATTTTTAGGAGTAGTGAACTCTGAGAATATTTGAATAATATCAGAAGGAACTTCTGTATCTAATATTTTTTCAATCTCTTCATTTATTTCATCCTGAGTATATGATGCTGTAGGTTTTACTTGAACACCAGGTTTTGGAGATACAACATCAGGTTGACCTGTTAAGTCTTCTGCTAAATCAATACCAGCATCTAACTCTTCTTCTGTAAATTCTTCAGGTGCTTTGTTTTGTAAATCAAGAAATAGTCTTACAAGTGTAAGATACTGAGCATCAATTCCAAAAGGATTCATTGCAGCAACTTCCATGGAAAGTTTATATGGAATGTTACCTGAACTTTCAATACTTATTATTTCACCACTCTCGTTTCTATTTACTGTGTAAGTTACTCCATCTATCTTTAAAGAAGCCTCATCAATATATTCTACATGGTGCTCTCTAACAACTTCTGTATTAGGATTGACACCAGTAATTCTTTTTTCAGCTTCTGTAAGACTATCATCTACTAACTCTACACCAGGAAAATCAGATAACAATAAAGAGTTTGCTTGATCTACTAATATAAACTTTCCAGTTACTGTATCTTGTTCCCAAGTAAATTGCTGATCTACAGAAACATCTGAACCTAACTCTTGAGTACTATTATCTTCAAATTCAATAAAATATATAGGAGCGTCTTTACCTTCTTTTTTTCTAAGGACTCCTTTCTTACCACTAACTAATACTTCTTTATCTATTAGATTTCTAAGCTTCCTGCTCTGAATAATTATCATCTCTTGTTGTTCAGCAGCTTGTTCTTCAGGAGCCTCTTGAGGATTAGCTTCATTGTAAAGTGCTTGTTCTACTTTAGTAGCAAACTGAGTTAATTGAGCACGAGTAATATTTTGAAAATCAAAATCTTCTCCAAAGTAATCTTTTAAATCTTGTTCAGTAAAAGTATGCGTGATTTGATTCTCACCATCCACATCTACATACTCACGAGTTATATCAGTGTTTAGTTCAGTATCCTCATCAAAATTTACAAAGTAGTGATCTAAAATATATTGTTGAACTTCTGCATCATCCATTGCTGCAAGATTAGCAGGTAAGGATCTAGCTAAGTTCTCCATATCTTTTAGAATAGCAGCTCTTCTCTCTGCTTCTTTTTCAAGATCTTCTGCACGTTTCTTTTCTCTATTCTTGTTTTCGTCTTCTGTTAGCTTATTAATTTTTTCAATATGATTATAAACCTTTGCAATAGTATCTAATGTAGCCATTGGTGATCTTGCGATTCTCAATAACTCATCCATATCTTGTGGATTGTTTTTGATATACTCAGCAAACACTTCGCTTTCACTAGCTATGTTTTTATATTCATTATGAACTAATCTTGCAAATGCACCAACTCTTGCATCCTGATAAGCATGCATGATATTAATAGAGTTTCTAGTATCAGAAAGTAAATTAACAGCATCAATGTATTCTCGCGAATCTCGTGTAAGTTTTTGATAATCATTAATATCTTGTAATACACTTTCTACTTCTGTAAGAACTGCAGGATTGTTTAATCCATTCTGTTTATTCTTTATAGTGTAATACTCAGTTAATATATCTCTTAACTTAATTTTCTTTTCTTGAGTTGCTTGTGAAAAGTTAATAGGAACCATTAACTTTTGTTCTGGATCTGTAGGATCTTCTATCTCCTCATACGATTCGCTGTTCCACTCTTCAAGTAATTCTAATTCTCTTTTTTTATCTTTAATTAAATCTAATGTTTGCTGACTCTTTGTTCCAGTAGCTTCTTCTAAGATTTCAATTTCATTCTTTAATATATTAGCTTGAACCTCTGCTGTATTGTGATCAGTGACATTATTAAAAGTAGTGGTAGATGCTTGACCAATTGATTTATTTTTTTCTGAAATAGTTCTTGCAATATCAGCAGCTCTTATTATACCATCTTGTGATTTAGCTTCATTAAATGCAATAGTATGTATTGCATCTTGCAAAGCTGCTTGTGCTATACTATGCTTTTGTTTTGCGTGAGGATCATTTGCAAATGTGTCTATTGTAAAGTATCTAGCAAATTGACTATTATATTTTTCATAGATGTCACCATATCTATCTAACTTATTAGTTAAATCTGCAATAAAATCTGCAGGAGATGTCATACCATATTCTGTAACATTTATACCAGTAGCTTCTTTAAATTCTTCAACACTAAACTCACTACCATAAGCATTTAAGAATTCTTTAAATGCATCAAATGTTCCCATTCTTTTTGCATCAAGAGCATGTGTTATAATTGCAGAAGATCTATTGTTAAAGTATTCGTACTTTGCACCAGACGAACCTGCCTCAACCATTGCTCTATTAAAAGCAGCTTGTTTCTTAATAGACTCAATTGGCTTCTTTAATACTTCATCAGGATCAGCAAGAAACTGATTGTAAGACTCTAGAGTTCGCTTTAAAGCTTCTTTGTGCTCTTTACTTGTCTTCACTGTTTGTGCAACTGCTGAAATACTACCTGTCACAGGACTTGTTATAAATCCTGTTATAGCACCTTGTAAGAAAGTTTTCCAACCTGTCTTAGTAAGTTGTGAACTAACAGCTTCATTAAAGCTATCTCCCCAAGTAGCGACTTTACCATCATACACTTTATTATAGTAGTCTCTCAAATGAACTTGAGAACCTTCTTGAATAAGTTCTTGAACCCCTTCTAATACTTGAAATTTTCCAACACCTCTAACAAAATCAAAACCTAATTCTTTAGCTAAGGTTTTAGCTCCAAATACTTTTTTGATATCAGGTGCATGAGCTAAAGAACCAAAATAACCACGAGTATATTGTTTAGCAATTGTTTTATTAGCAGCATCCTTTCCTAAAACAGTAAAGTATCTTTCACCTTCTTTAGATAAAAGATTTAAATACTTACCATCTACTCCAAGATTTCTAAACATATTACCAAATACCATCTTGTTCATTATAGCAAGAACAGCAACATTGGTCCCAAAATTTTTACCAGCTGCTTCTACAGCTAGTCTTCTCATTTTATCATACTCAGCAGCACTAGGATCTTTACCATTGTTTCTAGGATCATCTCTATATTTTTTTAGATAATCATCCATAAGATCACCATACTGGCTACCCATTTCTATACTTGATTCACTTGCTGCAAAATTCCACTCTCCAAAAGTTCTTCTTAAACCACCAGCACCCATTCTTAAAACTTCTGATCTAGTAAGAGCAATACTACCTGCAGCAGCACGAGCTTGTTCTTCAGCTCTAATCATAGATCCTGTCTCTGCTAAAGCTCCAACAATTGGAATATTACTTGCAACTTCTAAAGCTTCATCAAATGCATCCTTTCCACCAACTCTATTTAACACTCCATTTTGAACAAGATCTCTTGTAGATTCAAGCATTGATTTTTCTTTCAATCCTGAATTTACAGCAGAGCCTGTTTCAACAGCTTGAGTAATACTTTTTGCAGTAGCTCCTGCTTTGAATAAAGAAGGTAACTTTAAAGCTAGTTTACTAACACCTGTTCCTAAAGCCATCTCAGCTCCAAATCCTGCAAGTGTACCAAAAGTAAATCCTGTATTTTGAAGTGCCTCTGCAAGAAAATGTTTTGAAAAAATATCGTTCTCTGTTCCTGGTTGAGAAAAGATTGGATTTTCTATTTGCACTCTTTTTTGTTCATCAGCAAGTATTGCTAATTCATCTTCACTTGGTTTAAGATAAGTAGTGTTTAAGTTAAGCAAAGCTCTACCTGCTCTAGTCCATCCTTTTAAATATTCATAACCACCAGTCTCTGCATTATCTAACATACCAGAAAGTCCAGTAGTTACAGCATCCCACATAGTCCAATTTCTAGCAGCAGCAAGATCACGATTTACAGTTGGATCCATCGATGCATTGTACACAGAAGTACCTTCATATCGAGTTATTGCATCGCTGTCATAACCTTTACTTACATTATGTAGTGATGGTATTCCTGCGCCAGATTGTTGATATGCTGAACTAAATAAATCTGGATTGTCTAGTACTGAAGAATATGTAGCTGCTGATGGAGGTTCATTACTTGTTCTTATTTTCTCTATTTCATTTGTGTTTTCTAAAGGAGTAGATAAGCCAAAGTCTGAAATATTTATACTATCAAATGTATTTTCCATTACTAATTAGTGTTATTGTTATATCCATCTGGATTCTCTGTAGTATTTGCTTTAACACTTCTGTCATGTTCTCTTTTTTGATTTCCAACTTGTTTGTTTATATCATTGATTTTACTAGTCAAAGTTTGCAAAATCTTGTAGCTTTCTGTATTTGGATCATTTCTAAAATTATTGATATCAACACCCATTGTATATTCTTTTGGTTTTCCATTTACTGTAACACCAACATGAAGTCTTCCATCTTGTCCAAATTGAAGATAGCCATCGTCAATAGCATGACCACGTAAACTTGCTGGAAATTTTACAGGAATATTTCTTCCATTGTTTATACCACTTACTAATCCTTCTTCAATCCATTGAGAAGCATTGAATCCTTTATTGAATATAATATCAGGTAATTCTGATAGCTGTCCAAACTTCTTACTTGAGTATTCTTTACCATTAGATGTAAAGTAATTTGTTCCTCTCCACATACCCATTGCATCTTCTTCTTTAACATAAAACGACAAATTCCCATTATCTGATTTAATTAAAGTTTTACCTTTCTTATCCATCTTTAAAGGAAGATTTATCTTCATATAAGATTCACCATCAATGACATACTTACTAGCAGTCCAAGTACCTGCTGAAAATACATTTTCTAACTCTGTACCACTGTTTGCATATTCTTCTCTAATCTTTGCCATAGCATCACTATCAGGACCACTTTTACTATCTTCTGTACCACTAACAAATGTTGCAAGATTAAGAACTTGATCAAGTGCACTGTAAATGTATTTGTTTTTTTCAGGGTTTACATTTATCTCAAATTCTGTATTTGATTGAGCTGTTTGTTTTTTCCAATAACCATAGTTAGGTATAATTCGTTGATATAGTGCATCTCTTTCAACATCACTTAAGTCTGTACGTATAGTTCCATCTGGATTCCAATACTTAGTACTAGCCCACTCTGTACCTTTAATGTTTTTAAGTTTACCAGCATATCCATTTTGACTTTGAACATATTGTTCATAGTATCCATTAGATTGCTTTACAATGCTATTAGCAGATTCCCACTGCTTGTGATCTCCTTTAAATTGACTCACTCCTCTAGCAATAAGTTTTAATACTTGATAAGGGCTATCTATGCTAGATACGTTTCCATCAACTTGTCTTAAGTAAGCCAACGCTGTTTTATATTCTGGACTAGCTTTTAAATCTTTATTATCATAGTTATCAATTACATATCGCAAAGCATCAGCTGTTTCTGTATACTTTAAATCTGTAACTTTAAGACCTGCAGCTGTTGCTAAAACTGTTTCATCAAGATACCCAGCAATACTATTTTCAAATAATCTAGTTTTTGTTGATTGAAAATTATTAAGTGGATCATTTGCATCTTTTTGAATCTCTACACCTGATGCTGTAACAGAAAGTATTTCACCTGTATCTATTGCAAGTTGTCTTTTCTTATCAGCCTTGTCCTGGATTTGCTTCATTTTATTATCATGCTTAATTTGCTCTAAAGCTTTTTTAAACGCATGATCTTCATCCTGAAGTACTTTCTTGTTTACTTCTATTTTATGACCTACTTTAGCATTTGCAAATCCTTCTGCCCAACCCTTAGCTATATTATCTTTTAAAGTTCCTAGCATAGCATATTCAGGATTATTCATAAACTGCTGAAAAGAAGTCTCAAGATCTTGTTCTGTCCCAGACTGATTTGATTTTGCATCTGCTATTTCTTTTTGATAAGTAACTCTTAAGTCTTTTAGCTGATTATACATTGATTCATCATCACTACCTTTTGGAATTTTGTTATGCCAATAGTTGTTAAGATCCTTCATTTGTTTATCAATAGTTGCAACACCATTGTTTAATGAAGTCATATAATCTGTGTAGTTATTATATACTTGAAGTGAGTTATTTTTTGCAACTTGTTGAAAAGCTGATTCTTTAGTCATATTAGGATCACTACCCATTAATGCATCAACTTGTTGTCTAACATTAACTTTACCAGTAACTAACAATTGCTCATCATAATTACTACCTAATTGTGTTCTTGCCCACTGAGTAAAGTTTGGAACAGCTTGTTTACCATTCAGATCTGTAACAATATAAGCACCTGTTAAATGATCAACCTTTATTTCTAACTTTTGTTTAGCAGCAGCCTCATTTAAGATATTCTGAATATTAGCAAAAGGAACAAATCTTTGTACACCTACTTTGTATATACTGCCATCTCCACGCTTTGCATTCTTCATGTCTTGATCATTATAATCCATAGCTCTAGCCATTGTTGGACTATACTGAGATCGAACTTTTTCATCTGTCGACATTCTTGTTTGCTCCATCTTACCACGCTCTGACTCTTGCATCATAGTAGTATTTAAATCAGTAACAAACTCAGAATCTTTGATTAATGGATCCATCAATACATTTGCTACTTGAACATTAGCAGGATTAGAAAAATCTACTCCACTAAGATTATTTAAATACGAATCTATTTTTTTAAAATACTCTGATCTAAATTTTACATTATCGTCAGATCTTATTTTAGCATTAAGTAGAGAATTAATTGTAGATTTATATTTATTAAATCCATCAAGATATCTATTTTCAAGAGAAGCAGCTGCTTTGGTAAGCATGCTATAATCAGGAGCTTCTGTTTGAATATCTGCTATAACTGATGTTGGTCTAAACCCTGTTGCCATTTTTATATTTTTATTCTATGAATTATTTTTAATCGACATCATATGGTGAGTATGCTATATCACCAGTTCCTGCTTTACTTTTAGTCATAGCACCCCTAGCATACTCTGTTGCCATTTTAGCTGCGTCTTTAGTATTACCACCAGTCATTGGTAGAAATCTTGCATAAGCAGCATCCCAAATAGCTTGATAACTTGATCCACCTCCTGTAGGGCTATATCCAATATTTGGTGCTGTACCTCTTACTTGATATCCCCACGGAGACACATCAACATTAGGATACTGAGCTTCTGTTGCAGCTTGCCATAACATACTCTTATGTAAAGGCCCTATTGTTTTAGCAATACCAGCATCTTTCTTATTTAAGTCTCTAGTTAATGCTTCACTGTATGCATTTGCTTTATCAAGATATTCTAAATCTCCAGAAAGATTAATCTTATTAGCTTCATTAAGTGCATTAGCATTATACGCAGCACTCTTTAAATAAATATCGTCATTTAATGCACGATTTTGAGCAATGAGTTTAGTAGCTGCATCTAATGCTTTTCCTACCACTCCTGTCGAAGAAGCTCTAGCTGCAGGGCCAGTACCTTCTCCTTGAACATTTTGAGTTACTTGACTTAAGAATTCAAGGTTAGGATCTTTGTACAAAGGACTTACTAAGCTAGGATACATATCATAATCTGCAATTTCATATCTAGGTATTCTTTGACCTAGTGCTGCTTGATATGCAGCTAACTCTCCAGGGAAAGGTTCTCCTAATCCATAGTATCTGCTTGGTTGAAATTGAGGATTAGGTGCAGTTGCAGAAGTGTTAGTTGTTGTACCATCATCATCTTTCTTTTTCTTCTCAGTCTTAGTTATCGGAGTAACTATAGGCACTCCTTGCACTTTTCTACCTTTAATTTTTCCGCTTGTTGTTAACTTACCAGTAGCATCTCTCTCCTTTGCATCGTTAAAGTAATACTCACCAGTTATTGGCTTGTAATATGCATCATCATAAGTGCTAACTAACCATTCATCAGGATCTTGTCTACCTTCACTCTTAGCCCACTTTTCATAAGCTTCAGGCCAATCACTAGACTCATTTCTATATTTAGAAAGTAATTGTGCATCCTTTACCCATCCATCATATCCTCCTGGATAATTCTTCCATTGATCTTTAAATGCTGGATGATCTTTATACCAAGCTAAAACTTTAGTATCCATATCTGCAGGATCATCACTACCACCAATCCAAAAAGAATTTGGAGTATTTACATACACTTCACCTATGCTAGGATCATTAACTTGACTACCTGCAGCATTACCATAAATATTTAAAAAAGGAGCATAACTTAAATCAAATCCTTTAGCTTTTAATGCATTAATTGTATTTTGAGTTGCATATGGAAATGCATCAGGATCGTGACGATTTGCATTCTTAACTTCTCCTTTCTTCTTGTAAGTAATTAGATTATTCTCACCACCTAGTTTTTTGATTTGATCTGATGATTTCTTTCCTCTATTATATAAATACACTTTACCATCTCGATCCATACTATCAATTCTCGCTTGACTATAACCAATAGCTCTAAGATATTTATCTAGTTTTTCATCATCTGATAACTCTTTTGTAGAACCTTGAGTAGTAGATCCCTGAGTAGTGTCTTTTACTCCGTTATTCTTAAGTGATTTAGATATACTATCTTGATAACTATTAGTGATGTTTAATTCATCCATATCATATGGTACTGGAGTAACATCTTTAGTAGTAGTTGTAGTAGGACTACTTTCGCCATTAGTTGGTATAAACTCACCAGACTTACCAAAGTCTACTTGATCATGATCATCTGTAGCCCAATTATATAAACTACGTCCTGCATTTGAAATATCTTCAGAAAGATAATCACCAACAAGACCTAGACCAGCACCTATTAAACCAAGTCTACCACCTTTACTTCCTAAAAATCTACGAAATGGACTTTGATTAACGTGTGTTAAAGGACCTACTATTGGTTGAGGTGTAAAGGGTTTACGTCTTATTTTATCCCACAAAGGTTGCTTAGTCGTACCTAAAGGTTGAAGATCTTGCCAAGGTCTTTTTCTAAAAGACCAAGTACCCCACTCTAACAATTTTTTACCTGCAGGTTTTAAAAAAGTTTGTGCAATTGAATTAGGAGAATACATATCAAGTATACCAAGTTCTCCAAAGATTGGAGATTTTGGTCCAAGTATATATTTACCACCTCTATATACTTTACCATATGGATTATAGTTTCTAGGTAATCCTGCTGCAGCTAATGCAGCACCACCAATTAAAGGCCACTTATAACCATCCACACTTCTAGGACCAGTTGCATACATAGGAATTGAAAGCATGCCAGGCATAGCTCCCCCTATCATTGTTGGACTATCTGATGTATATGAAGTTGGCTGATTAGGATTCTCTGCAAGTTTTCTATTTATATAATCTTCTGTTAAAACAGACTCATAAGGTTGTTCTTCTTCTCCATAAATAGCTGGTCTTACAATATTGTTATTTATATCAGAACCTATTGACATTAAACCAACAGGACTAAACCCTAATGCTAAATTGTATAAATTAGATCTTTCATTATCAACACCAAATATATTACGAGCAGGATCTTGAAATTGATCTGATAAATTCCATCTATTACCTTGTTGTTGTTTATATTGATCATATGCACGAAAATCTGACATAGTCACTTGACCATCACCATCATAGTCCATTCCAAAGTCATTAGGAGGAGTTGTTCTATCTGCTACAATTTCTGGTCCTTGCATATAGTTTACCCAATTCCCTGTACTAGGATCCATATACCAATGCTCACCTCTTGAGTTTTGAAAGATATCTCCAAATTCAGGATCTGTTCCTACATAGGCTAAGTCATTTGGATTAGGTGTAAATGCTTCAGTGTCTCTACTAGGAGGTAATGCTCTCATAGGAACTTGTGGGCCTTGTTCTGATACTTCACTTTGCTCTGCACCTTGATATCTAGCAAGTCCACCTTTTCTGTATTTTACAACACCACCTTTTCTCATCATTTGTTTTTGACCACCTCCAGATTGTGGTGCTCCTTGTAGTAGAGGCATTGCTATAGCAGGGATACCATCAGGGAATCCTTTCATACCTTCTTGAATAAGAGCAAGTTGTCCCAACTTCTTCATGTTGTTATCAATCATAAGTTGAGCAGTCTTCTTATCCATAGGATCTGAGTCAGGATCATTTAAGATCTGCTTATACCTATTAAGGTCATATCTCTGAGCTACCTTAGCAGGAGTGACAGCCTTTTTACTAGACATATTAAAAATGCCTTTTAACAAGTCTTCATTCTTAATTCTCAACTTACTATAGTCAGAGAATACAAAGCTACCATCAGGAACATTTAAAGGAGTACCACCATGACTGTGTCTTTTACCACCAATCTTGGCATGTTCTACCATACCATCGTTGTCAAGGTCTCCAATAACAGTTTCTCCTCTCTCAGCTTCAATAGTAGCTTCGTCTCTTGGTACAGGAGAAAGTGTAGTACCTACATTATTACTTGCTGTTTTATTTTCGTAGTTCCAAATACTACCTGTCACAAGGCCATAGTTGCGCTGGTCTCCCATGCTACCACCTCTGACTCTATTAATCTTTACTTTCATAAACTTTTAAAATTTATTTTTGTAAATGCTACCTATTTAAATTTACAAATATTTTGTGAAATTATCAAATAAATTCTACACTTCCTCCTGCCGCATAGACTGATCTGATGAAATTATCTCTTTCTTGAGGAGTCATACCATCTAAATCTACTTCAGCTCCATCTTCATAATAGTCTAAGATACTACCACCATTTCTTGAAATGGCATTATTTAGCAATCTAGGCATATAAGCATCAGTAGCAAAGTTACCAGGTTGTGATGTATAAGCTGGATCATATCCTCTTGCATTAGTAGCACCAAGATAGTTAATTGATTTACCAGCTGTTTGAGCATAAGGAGTTCTATTTAAAGTAGTACGATTTTTCATATTTTCATATTGCTGATCGTAAGCATTCTGTTCATCTATTGATGAATTAAGTCCTGATTGAACAGCAAATGTTTTATAAGGATTAGTAGGTGTATAATATGAAAACTTCCAATCATAATCGTTATTCCACATACCACCTGGTTTGTATTGAGTCATACCACCATAGTCAAATGTAGGGTTTCTTTTTCTTTTCGCTCTTTTGTATTTCTCACCCCAACCTCTTCCGCTATAATCTTCTTCATCTCTACCTTGATTGTAATGTCTTAATGCTCTATTTTGATTACTATACAAGTCATTGCTAAATGTAGGATCACCTTGCATAGTGTACATATCAGCAACTCTCATCTCATCATTTGTTCTATCCCAACCTTTTCCTCTATCATATCTTGGACCTTCTTGATCAATACCTTCATTGAAATGTCTCAAAGCTCTCTCTGGGTTATTGTACTTTCTCCAATCAAATATATCAGAACCACCAATCATATTACTATATTTAGGATCAGCGAATTCTTGAAATTGTCTTTCATCTTGCCAACCTTTTCCTTTCAAGTCTCCAGAAAGTCCTCTGTTGTAATGTCTTAGTGCTCTGTCTTGATTACGATAGCGTTTTGAATCAAAACGTGTATCATCATTCATAACACTCATATCCCAATCTTTTCTGTATTGTGCAGAAGTTTCTGCATCAGGACCTGTAGTGTTAGTAGTTGCATTTGGATCAGGAGTTGTTCCACTAGCATTTGGATCAGTGCCTCCTGGCCCTTGAGTGTTGTTAGTGTTAGTTGTATTAGTAGTAGAAGTACTTCCTTGATTAGTTGTACCTGCACCTTGATTACCATACATATCTGACATAGCACCAAAATATCCTGGAACTGCTGCCATTGCTGCAGCACCTTTAGAT
>Ga0315909_10005098_pt1 | contig 15232 bp, 10 predicted proteins | sample LakEriMetagenome_11_FD_203527 | JGI IMG/M metagenome (GOLD analysis project Ga0315909, IMG submission 203527) | Freshwater fungal communities from buoy surface, Lake Erie, Ohio, United States - Buoy 2 MA125 | ecosystem: Environmental > Aquatic > Freshwater > Lake | place: USA: Lake Erie, Ohio...
GCGGAGTCGGGCATCCGGGTGGTCGACACCCTCCCCGCACACGTCGCGGAGTACGACACCTACAAGCTTTCGGCGAAGGACTACGTCGATCGCTACTACATCGGTCACTACAATCCGCGGGGCAACCACTTCTTCGCATACGCCGTGAAGGACGCAATCCGGGGATGGCTCACGCCACCGCCGCCGGCGTACCGCGATGATGGGGAACCGCTGATCCGGTTTCAGGGCTATCTGCCAGGGTGACGGTCGGCGGCGGGGCGATGGCTTCGACACCACAGTCGAATGCCGTGTCCCTGGCCGCGAGCGGCGGCAGGCACGATCCTGACCGGCGCCCCTGCCCTGGAACCGTCACGCAGCCCGCGGCTGCCCCCTGGATGCAGTTTGCCCTCGGCGCTACACCGGCAGATTCCCGGTGATCCCGCGGTCGCGCCCGCAGCGATGATGGCAGCCAACGCGTCGCGCACATCCTTGGCAAAGCCACTGATGGCTGCACGGGCTCGCGTCGACGACGATTGCGTGCGGACGTCAAAGCCCGCGACGGCCGGGAGACTAGTGCGCATCCGGTTTTGCTGGAGCGACGATCCGGCAATCTGGGCGGGAAGGCGAAGGGGGTCGGGGAAAGCTCGACCTTGCGTGTGGCCGCCGCGGCCACAGCGAGGAGACTTTTGCCGCCCCCGAAGCCGGTGCTCCACGTACATCGAATGCGCTCTAGTCGGCACGGAACCCGCACCGGATTCCACGTCGCCGGCATCGCCTGCCGGCTAGTGTCCGGACGTTCCGCGGCGATTCCGTGCGCTGGTATCGCCCATTCGCCACGTCTCCGCAGCGCTCGACGCCGCCGGGGGCACTCCGCTCGCGACCACCATTCGCACAAGGTGTTACTTTTGTCCCCTGCGGATGGGTTGCTTGTAATCCATGGCCGTTGTTCTAATCTTTCGAGTGCTCGTCCCGGGTGTGACACACCCGCGTCATGCACGTTGCGTGCTTGAACCGTACTCTCCAAGGAATCCACCGCGATGGTCGAGAAGAAGCCGGCTGCCGAAAAGAAGGCGTCCAAGGGCGTCAACAAGTCCGCCGAGATCCGCAAGCTGGCGTCGGCCATGAAGGAGAAGGGTGAGAAGCCGCGTCCGGTGATCATCGTGGCCACCCTCAAGAAGCAGGGCATCGACGTGTCGTCGCCCCAGGTCAGCATGGTGCTCAAGCGGATGGGGTTCCGGCCGCGCAAGCGTCGCAAGAACGGCGCCGCCGCGCCGCCCCCGGCCGCCGCCCGGAAGGCCGGCGCGGGCCGTGCGGGCGACATCTCGGTCGAGGACCTGATCGCCGCCAAGCGGCTCGTGGGGCAGTTCGGCGGCGCGGACCGTGCCCTGGCCGCCATCGCAGCGCTCAAGCGGTTCGAGTCCTGACGCCTCGAGCGCGGCCCGCATGCCCGCCCGCCCGTTCCGGATTCCTCCGCCTCCCCCCGGCATGCCGCGGCGAATGCGCGGCTGGTATGTGCTGACCGCGACGCTCGTCTCAGCGGTCGTCGCGGCCGTGCCGATGTGCCCGGTGCACGACCGCCAGGGGCGGCCGCTGTGGCGCGTCGACTACGTGCACGACGGCGACACGGTGACGTGCATCGACGACGCCAACCGTCCGCGGAAGATCAGGCTCGTGGGCATCGACGCGCCCGAAATGGACCAGGCGTACGGCCGCGAATCGCGACAGGCACTCGCCGCGAAGCTCGGCGGCGGACGGGTGCGCGTCGAGGGCGACGCCCGCGACCAGCACGGACGGCTGCTGGGCACGCTCTGGATCGACGACCGCAACGTCAACCGCGAGCTGGTGTCCGACGGCTGGGCGTGGGTGTTCGGCGGCTTCCACCCCGATCCGCAGCTGCTCGACGCCGAGACGGCGGCCCGGTCCGCCCGCCGCGGGCTGTGGGCCGGCGACCGCCCGCAGCCGCCTGCGGAGTGGCGCCGCGACCACCCCTCGCATCGATGATCCGGCGGCACCGCGGCCCGCCGGAAACACCGTCCGCACTCCGCGACCGCGACCGACCACTTCCTGCCGCTTCCTCCCTGGTTTAGTGTGCAGGCCATGAGCCATCCCCAAGAAGTCGTCATCACCGGTGTCGGCGTGGTGTCGCCGATCGGCATCGGCTGCGACGCTTTCTGGCATTCGCTTGCCAGCGGCACCAGCGGCATCAGGGGGATCGACCTCTTCGACGCCGGCGGCCTGCGCGTGCCCTACGGCGGCCAGGTCGCCGGCTTCGACCCGAAGCTCCGCGTGCGGCCGCGAAAGAGCCTGAAGGTCATGAGCCGCGACATCCAGCTCGGCTTCGCGGCCGCGGATCTGGCGATGGCCGACGCCGTCATCGCGGCCGGCGCCCTGGAATCGGAGCGGTTCGGCGTGGTGATGGGCGCCGACATGATCTACGCCGACATCGAGGATCTGGAGCTCACCTATCGGCGATCCGTGGACTCGGGCCGCTTCGATTTCGGCCGCTGGTCGGAGGCGATCCAGGAGGAGGTGCATCCGCTCTGGCTGCTGAAGCACCTGCCGAACATGACGGCCTCTCACATCGCGATCGCCCACGACGCCCGCGGCCCCAACAACACGATCGTGCTCGGCGACGTCTCGAGCCTCCTGGCCGTGGCGGAGGCGGCCAGCATCATCCGCCGCGGGTGGACCGACGTGATGCTCACCGGCGGCACCGGCTGCAGGCTGCACCCGACGTCCCTCGTCGCCCGCGGCGAGGCGCCACTGTCCAGACCCTGCGCCGACGAACGGCGGATCTGCCGCCCCTTCGACCGCGACCGCGATCGGATGCTCGACGGCGAGGGGTCGGCCGTCTTCGTGCTCGAGTCCCGCGAGCACGCCGAGCGCCGCAACGCCCGCATCCGCGGCCGGATCCTGGCCGCCGTCTCGCGGTGCGAGCCGCGCCGGGCCGGCCACCCGCTCGCCGGCTCGTCGCTGCGACTGGCGATCCGCGACACGCTCGCCGCCGCCGCGATCGGCAGGGACGCGCTCGGCCACGTCAACGCGCACGGCGGCGGCACCGTCGACACCGACCGCATCGAGGCGGCCGCGATCGCCGCCGAACTCGGCGACACGCCCGTCACCGCCCCCAAGAGCTTTTTCGGGCACCTCGGCGCCGGCAGCGGTGCGGTGGAGCTCGCCGCCACCGTGCTCGGCCTGGAGGCCGGACTCGTGCCGCCCACGCTCAACTACGACACGCCGGACCCGCTCTGCCCGGTGAACGTCGTCCGCCGCGAACCGCTCGCGGGCAGGCCCGGCGCGGCGCTGGCGGCCAACTTCTGCTCGATGGGTCAGACCGCGACCGTGCTCGTGGCCACGGACGGCTGACGCGGCGGGCCCGACCGGCCCCGCCCCCGGCCGACGGGATCACCAGGATCCTTCGATCCCCATCGACACACCCTGATAGAGGATCTGCCCGCCGGCGTCGATCGAGTTGGGCCGCACGTTGTCGAGGTTGAACTGCCGCGTCGCGGTGGCCACGCCCGCCACCCACAGGAAGTCGTAGCCCGCCTGGATCGCGAAATTCGGCGTCACCTGCCAGCCGGCCAGGATCGTGAGGTCGCCGATGAAGCCCGGCGCCACCTGGTCGGCCGACTGCCGCCAGGCGAACGAGCCCCGCGCCACTTCCGCCTCGGTGGGAGGGGGCGGCAGGTTGTTCACCCCGGCGGCGGACTGCTGGTTGCCGGCGAAGCTGATCGCCGGCGTGACCCGCCCGCGAAACCCCCAGTAGTAGAACTCGTTCTGGCTGATCAGCTCGCCGCCGATGTTGATGCCGGCGAGCCAGGTCTGCGACTGGATGTCGTAGTTGCCGCTGAATTGATCCGCGGCCGTGTCGTTGCGACTGCTGACGAACGTGAAGGCCTCGTTCACGTTCGCCAGGCGGCCGCCGATGATGAGCGCCGGCAGCCAGCCACGCTCGGCGTGCCGGGTCCAGCCGCCGTCGGGCATCATGATCAGCTGATCGCGGCCGAGCCGACGGTGCAGCTTGTAGTTGAGCTCGAGGGAGTTGAAGTCTGAGCTGTTCGTCGACTCGTAGGTCTGCGCGTAGGTGAACCCGGGCATGCCGGGCGTGATCGTGCCGGCCAGCGGCGTCACGAGGAACGACCGCGGCAGGGCGTGGTAGCTGTCGCGGATGAAGAAGCTCATGCCGCCGTAGTAGGTCAGTTCCAGCGACTGGTCGCGGTCCAGATAGTCGCGGCCCAGATAGCGGCCCAGCGTCATTCGCCCCGCCGGCACGACGTTGAACGGAATGCCCGGACTCATGAAGGTGCCGGCGAAGTTGCTGCCGCCCGAGGGGTTGCGGCGGACCGACGGGTCATAGCCGATGACCCGGCGGTAGTTGCGACCTCGGCTCATCCACAGCACCTCGGCCGAGCCGTACCAGCGACCGCTGGAGAACCAGTCGCCCGAGCTGGCCTCGGCCGGCATCTCCTCCAGCCCGAATTCCTGGATCCGCAGGCCGTCGGCGAACCCGGCCGACACGTTGTCGATGAGCTCGGGAGCGACCACGTCCGGGTCCTGCATGATCCGCTCGACTTGCCGCTCCAGCGGCGGCACGCCGGGGTCGTCGGCCGGTCCGTCGAGGACCAGTTCGGGCGGCACGGCATCCTCCGTCGCGGCCAGGGCGGCGGGCACGGGCAGGATCAACGCCTCCTCCTGCGCCCGCGCGGCCACCGCGGCGGTCGCCAGGGCGACGGCGCTGCCAAGCACCGCGGAAATCCACGGTGAGGACCGCCCACTTCGGATGTGTGCCGTGGTGATCACGTGCCTGCCGGGTTCGGGTCGAGGGCCCGCACAATCGCTCCAACCAGCACGGTTCATCGTCACGGCTCCAGCCGCTTCCGCAGTCATTTTCGGCACGAACCGCCTCGACCCCCCCGCCCTCCCCATCTTCACGGCCGCGCTTGCCCGGTCTGCCAGCCCTCACCGGCCTCACAACCGTCGAGTCCAGGCGGCGCGTGCATTCGACCGCCGCCCACGCACGATGGAAGGAAGAAGCGCCGGGCGGAAGGCCCCGGCTGGAGGAGTCGATGGCGATGCTGCGGGTCAAGCGACAACACGTGCTGCTCTTCGGGCTGCTGCTGTTCCTCGCGGGCGTGCAGTTCCGGCTGGTCGACTCGTTCACCCTCAGCGAGCGGTCGAGCCACTTCGTGAGCGCGCAGCTCGGCGGAACGCAGGCCGGCCAGTCGCAGAACCTCTGGCAGAACACGGCGCCGAGGAAGGTCGTGCGGCCGCCGCGCTGGCTGGGCCTGGCCCTGATGTCGCTGGGCTCGGTGATGACGCTCAAGAGCCTGTCGATGCGGTCTGCCGCCTGATCCGCGGCGGGCGGGAGACCGCCGAGCAGGGTCGCCCCGCCCAGAGCCGGCGTCAGGCCACGACGTCGTCGATCACGTGGCCGTGCACGTCGGTCAGCCGCATGTCGCGGCCGCTGAAGCGGTAGGTCAGCCGCGTGTGGTCGATGCCCAGCAGGTGCAGCATCGTGGCGTGGAGGTCGTGGATCATGAACTTCTTCTCCACGACGCGGTAGCCGAAGTCGTCGGTGGCGCCGGTGACCGTGCCCCCCTTCACGCCGCCCCCCGCCATCCACATCGAGAACGCCTGCGGGTTGTGGTCGCGGCCGTCCGAACCCTGGGCGAAGGGCGTGCGGCCGAACTCGCCGCTCCAGACGACGAGCGTGGAATCGAGCATGCCCCGCTGCCGCAGGTCGCGGATGAGCGCGGCGATCGGCTGGTCCACGGCCCGAGCGTTGTTGGCGTGCCCCTCCCGCAGATTCACGTGCTGGTCCCAGCGGTCCGCACCGACGTTCGGACAGGTCAGCTCCACGAACCGCACGCCGCGCTCCACCATCCGCCGGGCGAGCAGGCACTCGGCCGCGAAAATCCGGGTCGGCTCGTAGTCGGATTCGAGGCCGTAGGCCCGCTTCGTCTCGGCCGACTCGCCCGCGAGGTCGAGCAGGTCGGGCACCTGCGTCTGCATCCGATAGGCGAGCTCCTGGTTGGCGATCGCGCTCTCCAGCGCGTCGGGCGCCGCGCCGGCCCCGGCGAGTCTGGCGGCGAACTCCCCGTCGAGCCGCCGCGCGAAGTCGACCTTCGCCCACTGGTGCGCGGGCGACGCCTCGCCGCGGCGAACGTTGGCCAGCCCGACCGCGCTGGGCTTGATGACGGAGCCCTGGTAGGTGGCCGGCAGGAAGCCGTTGGTGAAGTTGTCGAGGCCCCCGGGCGGGATCAGGCCGCCGTTGATCACCATGTAGCCCGGCAGCTCGTCGTTCACGCTGCCGAGGCCGTAGGTCGTCCACGCCCCCATGCTCGGCCGGCCCTGCAGCCCGCTGCCGGTGTGCAGGAAGTAGTTGGCGTTGGTGTGCTCGGGAAACTCGCTCGTCATCGAGCGGACGATCGCCAGCTCGTCGACGATCGAGCCCATGTGGGGAAAGAGCTCACTCACCGGAATCCCGCTCGCACCGTAGGGCCGGAACGCCCACGGGCTCGGCAGCAGCGAGCCGACGTTGTTGAACTGCGTGGCATCCACCTTGAACAGCGCGTGCGGATCCTTGCCCGCGTGACGCTCGAGGACGGGCTTCGGATCGAAGCTGTCGACCTGCGACACGCCGCCGTCCATGTAGAGGAAGATCACGCTCGTGGCCCGGGCCGGATGGTGCGGGGCCGGCAAGGCGCCGCGGCCCGCCGCGCGGGCGCGGTCGCCGGCGAGCAGCGCCGCCGCGGCCACGGCGCCGAAGCCACAGGATGCCTGCCGCAGCGCCTCCCGCCGCGACAGCGGGGGGGCGTGCTCGCGGCCGCAGGGGTACGCGCGTCTTGTCATGGCACGAAGACGAACTCCTTGGCATTGATGAGGGCGTGGGCGAGGTCGGCCCAGGCCGCCTCGTGCCGCGGCTGGTCCGCGAGATCACCGCCGTGCAGCCGCGCCTGCGCGGCGAGGAAGCCCACGGCGGCGGCCCGCTCGCCCGCCGAGGGCGGCCGCGCGAACGCCTCGAGGTACATCCTGTCGATCCGCTGCTCCGTCGAAACCGCCTCGTCGGCGACCGCCTTCCGCGCCCAGAGCGTCGCCTGCTCCACCACGAACGGGTCGTTCATCAGCGTCAGCGCCTGGGCGGGGACGTTCGTGACGTTCCGCCGGCCCATCGCCTGGAACGGCACCGGCATGTCGAAGGCGGTGAGGAAGCTCGGCAGAAAGTTGCGGCGGATGCGGGTGTAGATGCTGCGGCGGCCGGCGCCGTCGACCGGGCCCGAGGCGGGCTTGCCGCGGCCGTCGTGGAACTCGGTGATGAAGACCTCGACGCCGGGTCCGCCCACCGAGCGGTCGAGCCGGCCCGACACGGCGAGGATCTTGTCGCGGATCGCCTCCCCCTCCAGCCGGCGCAGCGGGTGGTGGTGCCAGAGCAGGTTGAGCGGATCCGTCTCGACGGCCCGTGGATCGCGCGCGCCGCCCATCCGCCAGGTGCTGCTGGTCACGATCTCCCGCACCAGCCGCTTGACGCTAAAGCCCTCGTCGCGAAACCGCACCGCCAGCGCGTCGAGCAATGCGAGCGCCAGCGGATCGGCCGCCGCCTCGCCGAGCTTGCCGAAATTGTCGGTCGTGGGCACGAGCCCGCGGCCGAAGAGGTGGTGCCAGACGCGGTTGACCATCACGCGGCTCGTGAGTGGATTGGCGGGGTCGAGCACCCGCTCGGCGAGCTCGAGCCGGCCCGAGGACACGGCCGGCCAGGCAGGCTGCTGCGGCCCGTCGATCGCCTCGAGAAACCGCCGCGGCGACAGCCCGCCGGGACGGGCCGCCGAGCCCTTGAGCAGGACGTACTGGTCGACGCCGTTGCCGTCGAGCGCCGCCGGCGCGATCGCGGAGACGAGCCGCACGTCGGCGAGGATCGCGTCTCGCGACGCCGCGAGGGCCTCGGCCCGGACGACGGCGGTCCGGGCGGCGGCCGCGGCCCAGTCGAACCGCGGGTCGGCGAGCAGCCGGTTGACCTCCGCCACCGCGGCGGGATCGGCGCGGCGGGGCTCGTCGGCCGCCGCCACCACCTCGGCCACGTCGGCGGAGCCCGCGATGGTCGCGTATTCGACGTGCACGAGATGCCCCTTGTCCCACGCGGTGTCCTTCCGCATGTCCTGTCGGATCCAGCGCCACTGCCCCTGCGTGTCGACAACGGTCATGAGATGGCCGCCGTAGATCGGCCCGCCCGAGAGGAGCACGTGGCCGTCGACCACGGTGTTGATCTGCATCCGCCCGCGGACGCGATGCCAGAGGACGCCGCCGGTCATCCGCACCTTCGGCGTCCGGAGCACGCGGCCCGCGCGATCGACGGCACCGAGCGGCCCGGGTTCGCGCTCGCCGACGGAGACGGTCGTCGACCAGACGGCATCGCTGTGGGCATGTCCCACGGGCTCGAGCCTCATCTCCCGCGGCAGCCCTTCCACGATCGGCTCCAGGAGCGGCGTGCCGGCCGCCACCGGCTGCCAGGCCGCGCCGTCGGCGATGATCGGCGTGCCGGCCTCGGCGGACGTGTAGTCGGCGATCACGACGACGCCGTCGGCGGGCGGCCGCGGCTCGTGCCGGTCAACCGCCGCCAGCGCCGCGCGGCCGGCGCCGCCGAGCGGCTCGACGAGCAGCCCGAGCAGTTCGGCACGCGCCTCCCGATCGGCGTCCGCGAGCCGCCGGGCCACGAGCCGGTTGGCCTCGAGCGTCTCGAACGGCACCTGCCGGTAGCTGCTCGACATGACCATCCCGGCCAGGGCGTAGTAGTCCTCGTTGGAAATGGCGTCGAACTTGTGGTCGTGGCAGCGGGCGCATCCCAGCGCCATGCCCAGGAACGCCTTGCCGAAGGTGTCGACGCAGTTGTCGATCCTGTCGGCCTCGTCCTGCGCGATGTCGACCGGCGCGTGGACGGCCTCTCCCAGGAACCAGAAGCCCGTGCCCACGACCGACTCGTTGCCGCCGGTCGCGTCGACCCGCGGCCGGGAGACGATGTCGCCGGCGATCTGCTCGCGGACGAACTGATCGTAGGGCAGATCGGCGTTGAACGCCCGCACGACCCAGTCGCGATACCGCCAGGCGTTGGGGATCGGGAAATCGAACTCGTGGCCCCGCGCCTCGCCGTAGCGGACCACGTCGAGCCAGTGGCGGGCGAACCGCTCGCCGTAGTGCGGCGACGCGAGGAGCCGGTCGACGTACCGCTCGAAGGCCGCCGGATCGGGGTCGGCAGCGACGCTCGCGACGTCGGCCGGATCGGCCGGCAGTCCGGTGAGGATCTCGCTGGCCCGCCGCACGAGCACCGCGCGGGAGGCCTCGGCCGCGGGCGCGAGCCCTGCCGCCTCCAGCCGCGCGAGGACGAAGCGGTCGACGTCGCCGCGGCACCAGGCGGGGTCCTTGACCGGCGGCGGCGCGGCGGGACGCGGCGGCTGCCAGCACCAGTGCTCCGCCCGCCGCTTCGCGATGTCGAAGCCGTCGCCAGCGGCGGCCGCCTTGCCGTCGTCGGGCCACGGCAGACCGCGGCGGACCCATTCCTCGATCGTGCGGATCGCGGCGTCGGGCAGCCGGCCGTCGGGAGGCATCTGCAGGTCGCCGTCGTAGCGGACCACCTTCACGATCAGGCTGTCGTCCGGCCTGCCGGCGACGGCGACGCCCTCGGCCGCGCTGAAGTCGGCCCGGGAATCGAACGAGAGGCCCCCCTCGGGATCACCCGACTTGGCGGAGTGGCACTCGGCGCAGTGCTCGACCAAGAGCGGACGCACCTGCGACTCGAAGAATGCGGCGTCCTCCGGCGAGATCGCTGCGGCCGGTCCGGCGGCCCAGGCCGCGCAGCCGAGCACGAGCAGGGCCAGCGGCGGCCGCCGCGCACGGTCCGAACGCAGGCGTCGGCGATGGGGCTGGCCGCTGGTCATGGATGCCGGCACTCCGAGGACGTCTCCCCCATTGTACCCGCCCGGAGAGGGTGGTCGACACGATTCCTGCGATGATCCGTGAGGGGCTGCCCGTGTCACGAGAGCCGGCGTAGCTGACAAGCGCAGGCCGGGCACCGATCCGCCACGGGCGGATTGGTCGACCGAAGCGGAGTCAGCTCAGAGTGAGTGGAGGGCAGGATGCCCGCAGCGAACATCCGGCGACGGGGCACGGGTAGCCCCGAACGGCGGCGCCCATGCCGGTCACCGCAGCGGCGGCCAGGGCAGGCTCGCCCCGTCGACGGCGACGACGTGGAAGTGGTGCACCGCCGGCACGTCGGCCTTCCACGCCCACACCACCCGCTTGTCGGGCGACACCTCGAGCATGCGGACGCCGTCGGCGCCGATCCGGTAGCTGGCGATCATCGTGTTGCCGTCGGGCAGCCGCTGGACGCCGCAGGCGTCGCTGATCGCGTCGCCGGTGTCGGCGGCGGTGACCTGCCAGCGCACGCCGCCGTCCGGTCCGTACTCGACCACGCGGTTGCCGTTGGTGAGCCCCGCCAGCACGCCGCCGTCGGCCAGCGCGATCGCCGTGAACGGCCAGCTCTTCGCGTCGGGCTCGCCCGGCACGTGCGTGTCGATCCGCGAGAGCTCCCTGCCGGTCGCGTCGTAGCGGATGATCGCGAAGTCGAGCAGGTGCGGCACGAGGTAGCTGCCGTCGGCCTGCTTCCGCGCCATCCGCGACTGCATGTGGGCGTTGTGCTTCTGGCAGGCGAGCGGAAACTCCACCTTCACGCTGCCGTCGGCGGCGATCTCCCGCAGCCGCGGTTCCGGCCCGGCCTCCGTGAGCACGTAGGTGCCCTCGGGCGTCTTCTGGATGCTGTTGACCTCGTCCTGTGTGCCGTCGTACCGCCAGACGACCTCGCCGCCACCGGCGGCGGGCTTCACTTCGACGGCGGCGCCCCGCGGACAGTCGGGGCCCTTCGACAGCGCGAGGAGCACGTTGCCCCCGGGGAGCACCCAGCCTTCGCGCGTGGCGGCGGGCCACGACCACTCGACGCGGCCGGCCGGATGGTCGGGCCCGATCTCCACCAGCGCCGTGCGGCCGCCGCAGACGAGCACCCGTCGCGTCGTGGCGGCCGACCGCGGCAGCCGCTTCAGTCGGATCCGCCGGTACTCCATCTGGCCGCGATCACCCTCGAGGCCGATCGGTCCGGTCGGCGGCACCTTCATGTCGGCGGTGAGCAGCTCGCCGTTGCAGGTGGCCTTGGCGACGCCGGCGGCGACCGTCACCTCGAGCTCGTTCCACTCCTGCGGCCGGTACTTCTCCAGCGTGTTCCACGGGCCGGCGAGCGTGTAGTCGCGGCACTGCAGCTGCGGCTCCCGGATGAAGACGCCGCTGTCGGCGTTGGGCGTGGCCCGGAATTCGAGCCGCAGCACGAAGTCGTCGGGAAACTCCCGCTCGGTCCAGATCTGCTGGATCCGGCGGCCCTCCGCCGGCGTCTTCACGACCAGCCGGCCGTTGATCGCGGCGTAGCGGCCGTCACTCGACACCGTCTTGCCGGCGAACGAGGCCGGCTCCGTCACGTCGACCCACACCGGCGCGTCGGGCGGGGGGTTGGGCTGCGGCTGCCGCGGCGGCGTGGGCCGGAAGCCCCAGCCGGTCAGGTCGCGGCCGTTGAAGAGGCTCTCGAAGCCCTCCTCGGGCACGAACGGATCGGCCGCGGTCTCCATGAAGCCGAGCGTGGCGAAGAGCGGCACCAGCGCCGCGGCCCAGCGGTCGTAGCCCGCGGGGTTGAGGTGCAACAGATCGGGGAAAAACTCGGGCCGGGCGTCGCCCGCTGGATCGGCGAAGAGCGTCCAGGTGTCGAGCACCGTGATCTGCGGGTCGCCGCGCACTGCCGCATCGATCAGGCCGTTGAGACGGCGGATCGTGTCGGCCGGCCGCTTCGTCCGCTCGGAGCTCGGCAGCACGCGGCAGAGGATGATCGGCGTCGTCGTGCCGCGCCGCGCGTCGCGCTCCTTGACGGCGGCGACGATCTTCCGGACGTTCCGCACGATCGCGTCGGGATCGATGCCGACCTCGACGTCGTTGGTGCCGGCGAGCAGGACGATCGCGGCGGGATCGAGGGCCAGCACGTCGTCGGCCAGGCGGATGAGCATTCCGCGGGTCGTGTCGCCGCCGATGCCGCGGTTGACCGGCTTCATGCCTGGGAAGCGGTCGCGGAATCCGTCGCCCCAGCCGGCGGTGATCGAGTCGCCGAGGAACACGACGCCTCCCTTGTCGGCCGCCACCCGCTGCGACCAGGCCCGCCGCCGCTCCCGCCAGGCCTGCACGTAGCCGTCGTAGCGGCGGAGCTTTCCCTCGCCGGGCAGCCCGTCCTCGACGGCCGGCAGTTCGAAGGAGTCCGCAGGGGGCTGGGCGATCGCCACGGGCGCCAGCGCGATCGCCGCCAGCCACGCCCCCAACACCACCGCGCCCCGCCTCGCGCCGTCACGCGTCGCCAGCTGCATCGATTGCACGTCGCCCTCCCGTCGTTCACTCCAGGTGCGGTCCGCCGCGGTCGGGCATGATACCCTGTCGGACCGGCCGTCATGCCGCCTTCGCGGCCGCGGTCGCCCGCTGGAGACGCGCCCATGACCACCCCAGACGCCCTTCCGCGACGCGCCGGCCCGCGTCGTGGCTTCATCCTCGCGATCGCGGGCATGCTCGCCGGCCTCGCGGCGCCGGCCGCGGCCCGCGGCGCGGAACCCGTCGACATCATCTTCGACACCGACATCGGCAACGACGTCGACGACGTGCTCGCCCTCGGGCTGCTGCACGCGCTGGAGTCGCGGGGCGAATGCCGGCTGCTCGCGGTGACGATCACGAAGGACAGCCCGCTAGCCGCCCCCTTCACGGACGCGGTCAACGAGTTCTACGGCCGCGGCTCGATCCCGATCGGCGTCGTCCGCGGCGGCGTCACGCCGGAGGTGGGGAAATTCCTGCCGCTCGCCGAGGCCCGGGACGGCGACCGGCTCCGCTACCCGCACGATCTCGTCGACGCGGCGGCGGCGCCCGAGGCGGTGCGGTTGCTGCGGAAGACGCTCGCCGGGAGGCCCGACCGCTCGGTCGTGCTCGTGCAGGTGGGATTCTCGACGAACCTCGCGCGGCTGCTCGACTCGCCGGCCGACGACGTCTCGCCGCTCGGCGGTCGCGACCTCGTGACCGCGAAGGTCCGGCTGCTCTCGCTGATGGCGGGGGCGTTCGTGCCGATCGAGGGCAACGCCCGGTACGGCGAGTACAACGTCGTCATCGACCTGCCGGCGGCCCGCAAGCTCGCGGCGGAGTGGCCGACCCCGATGCTCTGGAGCGGCTTCGAGATCGGGATCGCGATTCCCTACCCCGCCGCGAGCATCGAGCGCGACTACGGTCACGCCGGCCACCACCCGCTGGCGGAGGCCTACGTGCTCTACACCCCTCCGCCGCACGACCGCCCCACCTGGGACCTCACCAGCGTGCTGGCCGTGGTCCGGCCAGACCGCGGCTACTTCGGGCTGTCGCCGCCGGGACGCGTCACGGTCGGCGAGGACGGGCGGACGACGTTCGAGCCCGCCGCCGACGGCCGCGACCGCCACCTGACGGCGACGCCGCAGCAGGCCGCCCGGGTGACGGAGGCGTTCGTCAACCTCTGCAGCGCGCCCGCCTGCCGCCACTGATCGCCCGCGGCCGCCGCGGCAGCCGTCGCCCCGTTGCCCCGGCGGCGCTGCGATCGTAGAACACGACTCGCCGCGACGATCCACCACCGGACCCGCAGGAGTCGTTCCATGACCGACGCCACCCCGCAGCAGCGACTGGAGCGCCTGGGAATCACGCTGCCGCCGGCGCCCAAGCCGGCCGGTGTCTACAAGCCGGGGCTCGTCGTCGGCCGCCATCTCTACGTCTCGGGGCACGGCCCCCTCCTCGGCGACGGCACGCTGATGCAGGGCGTTGTCGGCCGCGACATGGATGCCGACGGGGGCAAGCACGCGGCGCGGCAGGTCGGCCTCGCGATCCTCGCGACGGTGATCGCCACCGTGGGCAGCCTCGACAAGGTCGGCCGGGTCATCAAGGTGCTCGGCATGGTCAACTGCACGCCCGGGTTCGACAGGCATCCGCACGTGATCAACGGCTGCAGCGAGTTGTTCGCCGAGATCTGGGGGCCGGACGCCGGCGTCGGCGTCCGCAGCGCCGTCGGCATGGGGTCGCTCCCGGCCGGCATCGCCGTGGAGATCGAGGCGCTCTTCGAACTGGCCTGAGGGCCCGCGAATCGGCCCGTTTCGTGCGGTGAACGCGGATCCTGCCGGATGCTCCGGACGCGTTGCCCCACCCACGGGCATGACGTATCCTTGATGAACCGGTCGGCGGTCCCTGCCGGGTGCTCATCGGCACCAGCGCCACCGGCGTGTCGCGGGCGGGTCGAGACGCGTCGAGGCAGCCCCATGCAACCTGCAAGGACAGCCCGGCGACACCGCGCGGCCATGGCGTGCGTCCTGCCCACGGCCTGGCTGCTCGCGACGGCGCTGCCGTCCGCCGTCGCCGCCCCACCGGACGCGCCGCCGACGGTGCCTCCCACCTTCTTCACCGAGCGGGTGCAGCCGCTGCTCGCACGCCGCTGCGTCGAGTGCCACGGCGGCGACGTGGCCGAGGGCGGACTGCGGCTCGACTCGCTGGCCGGTCTCGCGCGGGGCGGCCGGTCGGGCCCGGTGCTCCGCCCGACGGCGGCCGAGCAGAGCCTCTTGATCCAGGCCGTCCGCCGGCTCGACGAGTCACTGGCCATGCCACCGGAGCAGCCGCTCGGCGCCGACGAGATCGCCGTCCTGGTGGAGTGGATCGCCGGTGGCGCCCCGCATCCCGACGGACCGATCCCCGTCGTCGCCGCGTCGGCGGCCGCGGGACGGGGTCGCGACTTCTGGTCGCTCAAGGCTCCCGTCCGCGCCGACCCGCCGCCGGTGTCGGCCGCACACGGCGGCGCGACGGCCCATCCGGTCGACGCCTTCATCCTGGCCGACCTCGAATCCCGCGGCCTCGAGCCGACGGCCGTGGCGGACAAGCCCACGCTCATTCGCCGCGCCACGTTCACGCTCACGGGCCTGCCGCCGACGCCCGACGAGATCGACGCGTTCGTGGCCGATTCGTCGCCCGACGCCTTCGCGCGGGTGGTCGACAGGCTGCTCGCCTCGCCGCACTACGGCGAGCACTGGGCGCGGCACTGGCTCGACGTCGTCCGCTACGCCGATTCCAACGGTCTCGACGAGAACATCGCCCACGGCAACGCCTGGCGCTACCGCGACTGGTGCATCCAGGC
>Ga0315909_10005099_pt1 | contig 15226 bp, 26 predicted proteins | sample LakEriMetagenome_11_FD_203527 | JGI IMG/M metagenome (GOLD analysis project Ga0315909, IMG submission 203527) | Freshwater fungal communities from buoy surface, Lake Erie, Ohio, United States - Buoy 2 MA125 | ecosystem: Environmental > Aquatic > Freshwater > Lake | place: USA: Lake Erie, Ohio...
TTCTTCGTCTTCAATCTCCTCAAGCACCCCGTCTTCGTGGATCGTGAGGGTCGGTCGCGTTGGTGTTGACGAGACTTTGCCTGACCAGCGGAGGTATTCCTCTTCTCTATTCATCTTCGTTTCCCCACCTGCGACCGGCGCTATGGAGAACGGCCGTCGTGCCAAGAATGAACACGGTGATCGGCCACACGACTCCACCGACAGCGCCAAGCATCACAAACACTGCCTTGTCCTCGCGGCGCAGGTCGCGGCCGATGTCAATTGCGCCTTGAACAAACCACTGATAGGTGAGGTAGCCGGTGATGACGGCTACGATTTCATACGTCAGTTCTGGGATTGTCATTTGTCATTCCTTTGGTCAGCTGTCGGTACTCGCTGCATGCTACGCACATGCAGAGCTGGTCCTTGTCAAGATACTTATGGTGCTGGTTGTAGTACCTAAGCGCGATCTTGGCCGCGTCGGGCTTACTCAGTGTTGTGCTACGCCGGCTCATTGTGGTACTCCTTTTCAAACCTGTGGCAAACCTCGTAGAAGTCGAGTCCGTGACACTTCATCAGCCTCGCCATTTCATGCGCGATGCTTCTGACCCTGTCGCGGTCCTCGGTTACTCGCTCTAGACTTACCTGTAGATCGCGAATCGTTGCGTCGTCGCTCACTTCATCTCCCTTATGTACAGAACAATTTGCTTTATTGACCAACCGGCGAAACCCCACAGGATGACATCAACTATCAATGTCATCTTCCAGGTTCACTGTTTTTTCGTAGATCTCGATGATCGCCGCCGTCATGTCGCGGATCACCGTGAGCGTGTTGAGCATCGACTCGATCATCATCTTCTGTGAGTCACAGTGGTCCTTGTACGCAGCCGCGATGATTGCAATGCCTCGAGCATGCCCCGCCGAGGGGTCATTGGCAAGGGCGTTCACCCAAGCCATGACCTCCTCTTCGTAATCATCGCTGGGCATCACAGCGTGGCAATCTCCAGCGCTGCCATGAGGTCGTCCGCGTGGTAGGAGCAGATGCTCGATGCGCCGGCTGCGATGAGAGCCGTAGCCTCGGCCGTCTCCTGAGTGGAGCTGGTAGAAAGCACGTCCTCCATGTTGATGATGAACCCCTCGTAGTCAGGTGCCCACTCGTCGAGCGCGTCGCACGCAACGCTCATCATCTCGAACATCTCTGCGTCGGTGTAGGCCCAGAGGGACGGAACGCTCTCTCGAGCCGTTGCAATCGCCTCCGCGGTTGATACACCGAGGTCGTCGGCGGGAGGAGCCGTGCTGGTGGGCGGGTCGGTGGCGGGCACCTCTCGGATCACTGTCTCCGTGGTGCACGACGCAAGCGTCGCCGTTCCAAGAATCGCGAGCGCAAGTGTCGTGACTGTCTTTTTCATTGTGTTGTTTTCCTTTGTTGTTTGTTGTTGTTAGAGACTGGCGGGACGCGGAGTGCTGCGCAGGTGGCGCTGTACTCCGTAGTAGAGCGGAGCGGCGTTGCTGATTCCAAGACCCTTTGCGATCTGCCCGAGCGACACGCCGTTCTCGTAGTACTCGGTTGCGAGCTGCTCATGATAGCGAGCAACTCCCTGCGCCTTCGCCTCGCGAACGCGAGCGACCGCTGCCTCTATGGCCTCGGGCCCAAGCTTCTTGCGAGTGGCGCTGTTCTTGACGGCGGGAACGTTGGCGGTGAACACGCGGCGGCGGATTCCCGAGTAGGCAACTCCAAGCTCCGTCGAGAGCTCCATAAGACTTCCACCCTTCTCGGTGAACTCAACGAGAAGTTGCGTGTACTCGCGGCTGGCGCGATGCGCGGGGGTGTTTTGGTTCTTTGCTCCATAGGCCTTCTGGGCCAGCGAAACTAGCGGCCGAATCTTCTCAGCATATTCCTGAGTGAGTGGCTTAGCCATTGTCATCTATCTCCTGTATCTGTATCGTTAGTTACGATGCTTGTTCATTATAACTAGCGACATTCGGAAAAGATGAAACTACTTAGACTTTTTACCTGCCGCCTTTGTTGCACGTGTTTTAGCGGCGTTCTCGGTTTTGGCAGCCTTCCGGTGGGCCTCCCAGATCTCGAGGTCCTCGGGAAAGTCGAAGTCCTCGGTCCAGTCATCAATCTCGACATAGCGGTTGTTGGCGAACATGTCGCCGCCGAACACCGGACCAATCATTGCCTTGTATAGCGACCAGCCAGCCTGGACATTCATTTGACCGCGTGAGATCTGAAGCAGCGTTGTCTGTGAAACCTGGTTGTTCATGTGCGACTTGAAGGCGATCGCGAAGATCTCCTTCCACCGAGCGCCGGTGGTTTCATTTGGTCCCTTGCGAAGAAAGAAGCACAGCTCCTTGTCGTCGGTCATGATCGCCTTCACCGCGTCGTGAGTGAAGTAGACATCGCCGAATACAAGAACAGTGCGACCGTTCGTGCTCCAAAGAGGTTTGGACGACATGATCTTGGCGCCGTCCTTCCAGTTCGTGTTTGGAGACTTGATGATGTAGAGGGACGTTCCGTCAACCTTGTATCTCTCATCGAGACCGATGACCGCTACGTCGTTTGTGTATTTGAGGAACTGCTTGCACGTGCGATGAAGCAGCACCTCGCGCTCGACGGTGACGAGGTGCTTTGTGGTATCGCGGTAGTTTCCCCAGCGTGAGCCGTCTCCGGCCGCGAGGATGATGACCTTTGTCTCTGCCATCCAATCATTATACGCCTAGGGTGGTCAGTCGGAGTCATTCTCCAGCATGACATAGACGTAGTGGATGAGGACCGCGAGGGCGGTGGCGACGATCGCGATCCGCTGGGTCTCACCGGACAGGGTCACAAACATGATCGCGCTTCCTGCAAAGGTGAACGACAGGGCCGCCGTTTCCTTGAGGAACTTCTTGATGAATCCGAGGATGCTAAACTTCTTCATGCCATTTTCTCCGTAGGTAAAGATGCTGTTTCGTGTGTGGTTGTTTTTCTCTCTGTCCTCGGGACCCTCGAGACCGCCCGCCTCTTCTTCCTCCTCGTCCTCCCGACGGGCAGCCTTATTGGCGTCACTGGGCGAACCGCCCGTGCTGCCGCCCTGAGATGATCCAGGAGCCGCTCCAGCCGCCGCTGCGGTCGTAAGTACAGTCGTAACCGCTATGACAGATCGGCGCGTGCCAACGTCAATAGACGACCCAACGGGGACGTAGTCATCGAGTCCTTCGCCGTAGACGTCAACGGTGTCCTCAAAGGTTTCCTTGACGTCTGTCGGTGCGTTTGTCAAAGCCTCGACAAGCTCGCTCTCCTGCTCCGCTGACAGCTCGTCAAACGGAACAGCGGAGAAGATCTTCTCGAGATCGTCTTTCGGTAGATCAACTAGCCCTGGGTTGGCGATGACGGACACCGCCTCGTCTGGGCTGAGCTCAACACCTGAGTCGATGTCGTCTATGACATCGGTGATTGGTGGAGCTGGTGGGGCTGTGGTCGTTGGCGGCGTAGTTGGTGGGGCGACAGGGATGGTTGTTTGCGGCGGTGGATTTTCCGGCGTGGTCGCACTTGGTGGCTCCGTTGTTGTTGGTGGCGGAACTGTCGTTGTGGGTGGCGGAGGTGGTGGTTCTGTAGTTGTAGTTGTAGTTGTAGTTGTCGTTGTTGTGGTTGTGGTTGTGGTCGTCGGTGCAGTTACTACGGTATCCACCAGCTGCTCTGGCCCATAGACACAGGGGTCGGCTGATGGAGCAAAGCAACCGGCGGTCCCTGGACGAACCTTGAATCTGACGTCTCCGAAGTCGGTCGTTCCAGACCACATCCACGGGCCAAACGTGAAGAATGTTTGGTCTGTCCATATTCCCCAGCCACCAGACTCCGCGCCTTGGTTGAGGTCAAAGAAGGTGATCGAGTATCCGTAGATGTAAAGGTTGCTCGACTCCGGCGCCTGCCACGAAAGATCAGCGCCGCCGTCGGGAGTGGAAGTAGCGACCAGGTTTTGCACTGGGTTGAGGTACGGAGCGGTGACCTCGCCGGAGAACGCAGACGCCGGGACGATTTCCCAGGGACCTTCATTGACGGACCACCACAGCTCAACCCACGCGCCGCCACCGTTCTCGTAGTACCAAAGCTCAAATGGCTTGGCAACGCCGGCGGTGAATGGCACCGGTTCGGAGATCGTTCCGCCGCCGCCCTTGTCGTACCAGTCGTAGGTGACAAGGGTGTCGTCAATGTAAAGAATGGTCCCGTCATCGGCCATGGCCCAGAAGCGAGCCGAGCCGCCCTCGGGAATCGTGATGGTTCCCTCGTAGTGAACGATGAAGTCCTCGTAGAGGTTGAAGACGGGCTGCCAGTCAAAGTACTGAGCGACGCGATCAATCGTGTAGGTCCCAACCGGGCTGGACGCCGGCGGCAGCGGCGGCGCGTTGTTGTAGCCCCAGTTGTTATAGGCCGTCGCGGTGATCCCGGTAGTCGGCTCCTCGGCCGCTGCCGTAGGTATGAATGGCGACACAATCGCCGCAATAAACATCGGGATGAGAGCTAGGACGCCTCTGCGCCTTACTCCTCTTGCCAGTCTTCCGCCCCTTAGCCACCCGTCCCCACGGGTCGCTTGTGCCGTCACCTAGCTCAGATGTCCTCTTCTTCCTCGGGCCCAGGAACCGGCGTGTGCTGCCATGCAATCCCGCGACACTGATCGGTGACGTAGCTCGCAACCTCAATGAGGTTCTCAACGGCGATGAGAAGATCCGCGCGCTGATCAACCTCAAGAGGATCCTGAAGCTCGTCTACAATCGAGTAGAGCGTGTGGGTGCATGACTTCAACCTACGAAGCGTGCGCTCGTGCTCGGTCTCCTGAAGAAACTGCATGCCTAGATCATAAACTACTTTTTCGCTCGTGACGGTATCTTCATCGCGCTTTTGCCTCGCTCCCGCGCGCCTCCCGCGTGCCCGACGACACAGTTCTTCTTCTCCGGGCGGAGGCGGGGGTGGGGGAGGGGTGCATTCTAAGTTCATTTTCTCCGCCGCGGCGATGGTAGCAGCGAGGGACGAAGCGAGCCGAGAGGGAGAGAGCGAGCCGGGAGCGAACGCTATTTTTCCGCCGCGTTGATTGTTGAGTTCTGAGACGAAGGGGGTGAGGAGGCGGGGGAGAGGGGGTTGAGATGCGCTTTTTCCGAGCGTCGGTATGGTTGTAATGTACTACTTAGAGGACGAGAGAGGGAGGGAAGGAGAGGGTGAGATTGGGGAAGGAGGGTGTGTGAGGGGCTCGGGGAGGGCTCAAGGGAGGCGGAGGCCGCTCTTCTATACTTAGCGGAAACGACTTCGCAGAGAGAGAAAGCGTCTTAGTATGTCCTAGATTATGAATTAGTAAATACAAATATGAATCGTTCTTCTAATACGTGTATGCATCTGCGTGGGTGCCATACGTAAGAATGATTCAGTTTGTTATTTCAAGGAAGTTTACTGGTAGTTTTGTATTTCATAGGCCTCTACCTGGTATAGTCATCTGCACTGTGTACAAATGAGAAGTTCACAGCGGAGCGAAGGAGAGAAAAGTTGAGTAGCAACGACGAGAGAAAGTGGATCTCTGGCGTCGAGGCACTGGCCATGATGGGCATCACGCCCGAGGACGTGGACCAGGCTGACGCGGATCTTGCCGAGCAGAGAAAGGCGTCGGCCGCGATTGATCGCCACGTCTGTGCGTGTGGTCATGGGATCGCGAGGCACACCGTGGTTCACGGGATCGTGATGTGCAAACCGGCGCGCATGGAGTGCCCATGTAAGAAGGCGCGGCCGGTTCTCGTTGCGCAGGACACGCGGCTGTTCATTCGCAAGACCACGGGCGGCGGACCAGCCCATGCGCTTACTCGAGGGATCCGTGAGTCGGTGACGAAGGGCAAGTCCGTCGAGTGGCTCATCGACCTGGTGTGCGATCGCTGCGGTCAGGAGAGCGACAGCATCGTTCCCGTTCCGGTGACCCAAGGCGGCACGGCGGCTTCTCGGGCGACCGGGTACGACGCCCTGCTTTGCCCCGAGTGTCGAGTGGCGGTCTGACCCATGAGCTTCGGACTAAAACTTGTTACCGTGATCCTCGCGGCAGGAGCCCTGCGGCAGCTCTTTGGGAGGTGATGAGATGCTCAACGCGATTGTTTGGTACGGCTTTGTGGCCGCGGGGCTGTACGCGATTTGGAAGCTGATGCGCGATGACTGACGGCAAGATTCGGAACCTCCTGGAGTTCAAGGAGCAGCAGGCGGCCACTCGAGATCATTACGATGTTCTCATCGCGACGCCCGGAAAGTTGATCCACTCCGAGTACGTCAAGAGCCTCATCAAGACGATCAACGCATTTCCCGGTCTCAAGATCGGATTTCTCGGACAGCAGTCCTCGTTTGTGGCGACCGCCAGAGAGCTGACCGCCGTTGACTCCCCGACGCACGACTACTCCACGAATGAGATCGCCGGCGGACGGGTCACCTACAAGAAGATCTTCTGGATCGACTCGGACATCGAGTGGGAGCCCGAGGATTTTTGGAAGCTCTACGAGGCCGATGAGGACATCATCTCTGGGCTCTACGTTCTTGACCCAGCCGGGACCGTGGCCGTCCACGTTCCGAACGCTCACGGAGTGCCGACCCGAGTCAACAAGGTCGAGTTCGTGCTCCATGAGTCTCCCGTCGAGGTCGGTGGAGTTGGGTTCGGCTTCGTCTGTATGAAGAGCGGAGTCTTCGAGAGCATCCCGAGACCTTGGTTCCTGATCGGTCGAGTGCAGTGGTCGCCTGAGTCTGAGATGCGCGTCAACGTCGGGGAGGACTACTCCTGGTGCGGACGGGCTCAGATGAGCGGCTACAAGATCTGGGTCGATCCCACGGTCAAGGTTCGCCACCACAAGGAGACCGTCTACGAGGTCTAGGAACTTGCTGCCTAGAAGCGGAGCTTGGGCGCAGCAGCAAATCAAAGTAAAACCTAGTCACAGGTCTTCATTTGGTATATAGTTTGAATATGAACAACTGCCAAAAATGCGGAGCAGCGACAGCTAACGCAAAGTACTGCTCACGAGGCTGCTCAAACTCGGTCACAAGCTCTCAATACCCAAAGAGAAAGAAGACTAGAGGAGCGGTGGACTGCCTGGCCTGCGGAGCTGCGACAATGAATCCAAGATTTTGCTGCCAGCCGTGCCAGCATGCGTTCCAGAGCAGGGGCAAGGTAGAGCAGTGGCTTAGCGGAGAGAAGACCTACGAGACAGTCAAGTGGTTCATGAGAACCTGGCTTCTCGAGAAGTCAAACAACGCATGCTCCAGGTGTGGGTGGGACAAGAGGAACCCGCTGACGGGGAAGAGCCCCCTTGACATCGACCACATCAATGGCAACCGCAAAGATAACAGAGCGGAGAATCTCAGGGTTCTTTGCCCGAACTGTCACTCCTTGACTGAGACCTACAAAGCTCTCAACTCGGCACCTAACAGACGAAGAAGATCGCAGAAAGACGACCGCAGCCCAGTATAATGAACCTGCGCCCTTGTAGCTCAGTTGGCAGAGCGCCGCTCTTGTAAAGCGGAGGTCGTCAGTTCAATCCTGACCGAGGGCTCCACACAAAACACGGAGAGACACAATGAATAAGAACCCAGTCACGACCATCGTCCTGACCTGCATCTTCCTTCTGGGCGTCGTCGTCACACTCGGAGCTCAGGACATTCGGGACGGCAGAAAAACGCAGACCGCCGATACCACGACCGTCCCGGTCCCGGAGGTCATTCGGCTGGTGGCCGTCGGCGACATCTCATGCTCGCAGGGCCAGCGGGAAAGCGGCAAGTACGACTGTGCCGATCCAAACGTCGCGGACCTGGTCCGGGCGATTGGCGACATCGACCACCTGCTGCTGCTTGGTGACATCCAGTACCACAGTCATACCGTCAAGAACTTCAGGGAGAACTTTGGGCTCATCTGGAACGACCTTCTCCACAACGCGCTGCCCGTCCCCGGCAACCACGAGTATGTCGAAAGAGGAGCCAAGGGCTACTACGCGACCTGGACCAAGTTCCCCAAGCCGGGCTACTACTCGGTGGAGCTCAACGACGACTGGCGGATCATCGCGCTCAACACCAACGACAACTGCACGGACGTGCCATGCCGTGAGGGGTCCGAGCAGTACGCCTGGCTCAAGGCAGAGCTCGAGGCCAACCCCGGCAAGTGCACGATTGCGATGATGCATCATCCGAGGTTCTCATCCGGGTCTCATGGCTCGAGTAAGTCGGTCTCTGACGTGTGGAAGCTCCTCGAGAAGTACAGCGTCCCGGTTGTGCTCGCCGGTCACGACCACCACTACGAGCGGTTCAACACCAAGCCTGCGCAGTACGTCGTGGGTACCGGCGGAAAGAGTCTTCGGTCTACGCGCAGAACGCCTGAGACCGGGTCGGTGACTCGCATGTCCGACCACCACGGAGTCCTTCTTGTGACGATCGAGGACCGCACCGTTCATACCGAGTTCATGTCAATTGACGGATCGGTGCACGATTACACGACGACAGAGTGTCACTAGCAGACCGCTGGATCTAAAACACTTTACAAAGTTATAATGAACCTCACAAAGTCCATTGTTTCTAAAAGCTTCTGCGAGAAGGTAGGCGTTTCTCCCCACTCTCGCAAAAAACTCTCTAACCACCGATCCGTTGTATACTTACCGTGACCCCTAACTCGGAGGCAAACAACAATGGAACAGCTACTCAACAACAAGAACAAGGCGATCCTCGCATCGTATGCACGCTCCGTGCTCGGCGCAGGCGTCGCTACGTTCGCGGCAACGCAGGATTGGAAGCTCACGCTCAACGCACTTTGGGCAGCGGCCCTCCCGGTGCTCATGCGCTACCTCAACCCCAAGGACACGCTCGGCATGTCCGACGAGGAGATCGCCGCGAAGGCGAAGGGCTGAATAGATCTCAGGTAAAACTGAGTATAGTAAATAACAACACAGAAAGACACCACCTCCATGCCAGATAAGACATCGGCCAAGAAGGCAACCGCCAAGAAGGCGGCGCCGGCCAAGAAGACAGCAGCAAGGAAGACCGCAGCTCCCAAGAAGGCAGCCGCGGCCAAGCCTAAGGCGATGACCGGCGCGGTGACCCCGCCCGCTCAGCAGCCGGCGGTGAAGAGACAAGGTCTCATCGCGCGCCTGTTCAAGCGCGGCTGACCTTCTGCCATCGATCGAGGGTCCGTCGGTTAACCCGCCCTCTCCCCAGCCGGCGGACCCTCTCGATCCACAAAGGATTTCACCTCATGTCAAACTCAGAGCTCGTCTTCGAGGATCCCAATAGCGACCCCGAGAAGCCAGAGATTCAGCTCGAGTCTCCAATCAACCTTCGCCCAGATCTCTCGGCTCTCGGCATCGACGAGGTCGAGCGCGGCGTATGCCAGGACACCTTCGAGAACCGCGCGATCCTCCGTCGCAACAAGATGGGCTGGGACGCGGTCTACGCATCCAACGGCGTTCCGACCGGGCTCATTCAGGCCCGCTCCGAGGAGATGGCTCGCGCTCGGCGCGTCATGTCGCTCGCGGAGAAGAAGCCGATTCTCGTCGACCCGGACATCCTCAACTCGGACTATGTAACAGGCTACGATCTCCTCGCGGAGAGCGCCTCGGACTACCTCGTGCCCCCGTGGGTCATCGGAGCAACCAAGTCCTGGATCAAGGAGCAGACCGAGGGCCCCGTCTCCTCTCGACGCAAGCCAGCCGCTCTTCCCACCCGCTGCCGAGCCGTCAAGGACGACGGCATCCGGTGCATGCTTTGGTCATCGGGACGCCCGGCGGATGACGGCTACTGCCGCATTCATCTTGGCTCGATTCAGCGCAAGCCCGGCGAGGACATCGAGCGCGCTCGGTCCAAGCTCGTTCAGGCCGCTCCCTACGCGGCGGACACGCTCGAGGATCTCATGGAGAACGCGGCCAGCGAGCCGATTCGCCTCAAGGCGGCGACCGAGATTCTCGATCGCGCCGGCGTTCGCGGAGGCATCGAGATCGACGGAAACGTGAACGTAAACGACGGGCGCTCGCCCGCGCAAATTGTTGCCGAGAGACTGAACCGTCTCGCCGGTGGAGCTGTTACCATGGCAGCTCAGTTGGCCTCCGCGGGAGTGGAGGTCAGCGCAAGTGACGAAAGCGACATTGAGGATGCTGAAGTTGTTGAGGAATAATGACCGCCGATCACATCAAGGAGATCGCGCACGAGCTCGTGCAGCGGCTCAAGGAGGACATCTCCAAGGCGGTCACCCGCGAGGAGCATATCCGAACGTCAGCGCGCGCGAACGAGGCGGACCTGCTTCTCGAGAAGCTCAGCGATTTTTTCTCGCCGGCGACAACCGAGCAGGAGCAGACCGATGATCCTGAGAATGACCGAGGCGCGTCAGCGGCGTGACCGCTTTCTCGAGGAGGCACGCTCTCATCTCGGATACCGCACGCGACCGGGTGGCCTGAGCGATTTTGGGCAGACGGTTGGCTACTCGGGGCACGATATTCCGTGGGCCGGCGCGTTCATCGACGTCGTCGCGCGGACGGCCGAGGTTTCAATACCGGCATGCGTCAACACGACCTCCGGCCTGGCCGAGCTTGTGCACAGCAGACGGGTCGTCTCCACGCCTCGGCCCGGTGACCTGGTCTTCTACAGCTTTCCGACGCTCGGCCTGTGGGGTCAGCCGCACGTTGGGATCGTGACCGGCCTGGGAGAGGATTTTGTGCAGACGGGCCGCTTTACGGCGATTGAGGCGCAGACGGGTTCCGGCCTGCCCAAGGACATTGCAGACCGCTCCGGAGTTTTCGAGCGCACGCGCTGGAGGTACGAGGTGATTGCCTTCGCGCGACCAGATTTTCGACGCAGGCCCGGGATAGGAGCAAATATGCAGACGGACAGCGTTTTGGTCCGTCTCAATCGACTCAGGCCTGGGAAAGGAAGCGCCGACGTGCAGACGGTTCAGGTTGCGCTCATGCAGGTCGCCGGTCTCGGTAGGCACGAGGTTGGAGTACTCGATGGCCCGACCCGCGACGCGTACGCGAGGTGGCAGCGAATGATCGGACGCGTGGGACCCGACGCCGACGGAAAACCCGATCCGGGGAGTCTCGCTCGACTCGGCCGGATCACCGGACTCTTCGAGGTCAAGGACTGAGTTCTCCGGAAGATACAGTACCGCTCGTGACGACCATCAACGCAGCGACGTGTACCAATTGCGACGCCCCGATCAAGTCAAGCTACGGCGCCACCGAGTACGTGCCCGGAGACTACTTCATGGTTGACAATGGGCTGTGTCTCGACGTGGCCGGACACTACGGCGGCTTCGTCGACACTCCTGGCTCTCCCGGCACCGGCGGCAGGCGCTACGCGTTTCTCTGCCACGACTGCTCGGCTCGGCTTGCCGACGCGCTGCCCGGCGTCTTCTCCGAGGACCTCGGCAGCGGACATCCGGTCAATAGCAGCGCCGAGCCTCCGTGCTGCCGCTACTCGTGGAGCACCGCCGAGGTCAGTGACCCAGAAAATCCAAACAAGGTCTGGGAGACGCTCATTCCGCGCGAGGATCTCTCGGGCTGGCAGCTCCGCGAGAGTGATCTTTGAGACTTTGACAAAAGTACACCGAACCGGTGTATAATGAAACCAAACCTAGGACAGGAGACAAAATGACAGATATCACCAGACAGCGCAACCTCGAGAAGGCTCGGGCACGACGATCGTCTCTCGCCGAGACGCGCAACCTCGAGCTCGCGGCGGCGATCGAGAAGACGGGCCAGCCCCTGACGGTCAACGAGGTCCGCGTTCTCAACAAGAAGCTGACGGGTCGGCTCGTTGATCAGTCCGCGATTCGGGCCCGGTTGGCGCGCATGGTGCAGACGGGCCTGCTTGTGACGCGGCCCGAGACCGACGAGGAGCGCATTCTTCGCGGCGGCGGACAGACCGCCCGCGGCACGGCCGGCATGTACTTCGTCGCAGCGTCAAAGCCGAAGGCCCGCCGTACGGTCGAGATCGCGGTTGACGGGCATCGGTTCGACCACGCCTCCAGCCGGCGACTGCACCGCCCGCGAAAGAACGCAGGCCTGCCTAGAGCCAAAAAGGTGCAGACGGGCTCGGTTGACGAGATCATCGCGCGACAGATCTCCGAGCTGCAGGCCCGGATAGACGAACTTCGAAAGCTGCAGACGGGCATTAAAAACTCGTAACCTGATAGCGTGATCACGTGATGCACTTCGCGTTGTACGTGATCGAGGACGCCGAGGACGCGATCCTCGCCGGCAGGAACGAGGTCTTCGACTTCGTGATCGATGGCAGCGAGTGCGAAAGCTGTGGAATGATGATCGGCCCATCCGGGGACGTGTTCTTCCCATGCGTCGTGATCGTAGATATTGACGACAACCTCGGCGAGGATCGCTGGCCGATCTGCATCGATTGCGCCGCCCCGCTCGTGTACCCGAACGAGTGGATGTTCGAGGCGGAGCTGTAGACTCAGTTCTCCGGAAGATAGGATGAGCTCGTGGGACTCTTCACGGCATATCTGGCTTATCGCTACGGCAGGACCCGAGGCGAGCTGAAGGCGGCGCGGGATCGCGTCGACGATCCGCTCGAGCGCTGCCGCCGCTGTGGTCACCTGCGCCTCGAGCACGCGACTGACTTCTGGGAGTCGTGCCCGGAGTAGATTCCCCGGACGATATAATGACGCCACAACCTACCGAAGGGACAAACTGACATGGGAATGGAACTGATCGAGAGCCTGGACTTCAACATCGACGTCTACGCCGACTACGACGCACTTGCCGCGATCGTGCTGCGAGACAAGGTCGTCGTGAAGAAGTTCAAGGGCGAGACAGCGCATCACGACGCGCTGCGCTACGGCCTGGACCTCATGTTCGCCAAGCAGAACGAAAGCTGAGCGAAGCCAATTCTACGGAAGTTATAATGACTTCACAACCTACAACGAAAGGACAACACAATGGCACGTAAGCCAACCCAACACTTCAGAGATGACGAGCTCATCGACGCCTTTGAGCTGAGGAGCCCCGGAAAGCTCTTCAACGCGACGTTCATTCCAGCCGGCGACGACAATCGCGTCGACAACTGGGACATTCGCGTCTTCCATGCTTTCAACAAGGCGGACGCCGTCAAGATCGCCCGGGAGTACGGCCAGAGGATCATCAACATGGACATGGTCTACGTCTACCTCGGCGGAAAGCGGAGCTGGAGATAGTTCTCCGGATGTTATAATGATCTCACCAGCTGCGGCTGGTGAAACGAAAGGACAAGAAATGACAAACGACAAGAAGACACGCCAGCGCGTGGTGATCGAGAACAGCGAGATTCGCGTCGAGATCATCGAGCGCTCGGTGCCGACCTGGAAGTACAAGATGTCGATGCGTGACCACAACAGCGACTGGCGCGAGTACCACCAGGCGCCGCGGATGTACGTCTCGGGCGGCATCGAGGAGAACATCCTCGAGAACCTCGCGAACCGCACTCGCCGGCCGTACACACTGTGGAAGAAGACGCTCCCCGGAGCGCTCGCTCGAGCGGGAATCAGCCTCCGACTCGAGGGCTGGCGCTGGTCCAGGAACGCCGGGTGCACGATGTGCCCCTGCTCGCCCGGATTCGTCATCCCGACGCAGACGATCGGAGTCACGCCCGGTCGCGAGCCGGTGCGCAACTTCGACGTCTGGGTGACGCTCAAGGGCGCGCCGTCGATCGACGAGCGGAAGCCGGCCCGGGTCATCTGACCCGGGTTCGGTTTCCCCGGACGTTATAATGGCACTGTCAACAACGACGAAAGGACAACACATGAGCACCATCACCTACGACCTCGCGAGGCACTCGCACACGATCACCTACGAGGTGTCCTCCCGCAAGGAGAATCACCTCATGGTGGTCCCCGACACTGCCTGGATGCTCCAGGCAGAATGCTCGGAGTGCGGGTGGCTCCACCACCAGACCATCACCAATCGCGGAGAGAACCCGTTCACCGAGTACCACCGCGACGTGGCCCTGAGCCAGCACCACCTCGGCATCGGAATGTTCGTCATCCCGAAGACTGAGGGCGTCGGGAATCACCTGTTCGTCAGGGAGGCGGACCAGTCCTACTGGAGGCTGACCTACAGCAACGGTGACTGGACGAGGACCCGAGTCGAGAACGAGAACTGAGTTCTCCGGAAGTTACAATGGCATCGTCAACCACCTACACCGAAAGGACATAACGACATGGGAGATAGAGCAGTAATCGGATTCAAGGCGAAGCGCGAGAGTGCTCCGGTCTGGCTGTACGGCCACTGGAATGGCTACCGTCGCTACGCCGACCTGGGTCTGGCACTCACCGCCGCGGAGCCCCGCTGGACTGACGAGTCGTATGCAACCCGCATCGCGATCTCGACAATCATCGGCGAGGACTGGAAGGGCGAGCTGAACTGGGGTCTCACGACCAGCATCGACATCGTCGAGGCGGCCGAGTACGAAGACGTCCCCGTCATCGTCTGGGACGAGGGCGTCATCGACATCACCCTCCGCGGTGGCGACCCGGTCGCGACCATGGACTTCAGCACCTTCCTCGAGGACCTCGAGCTCAACGGAGACGGAGATCTCGTCGAGGGCGGCATCAAGTTCGCCGAGCTCACGCGAGGCCTTCAGCTCTAAGATCTCGGGCCGGTCAGCACCTCCCCACCTTGCTGGCCGGCCCGACCCTCCGGGGCTCAAGTTCTCCGGAAGATACAATGAACTCAACAACCTACGACAAAGGACACACACAATGACAACCAACAACGACACCACCGTGATCGGCCGAGCGGTCTACCTCGAGATGACCAGGGACGCCACGGTGCTCCAGATGATCATCATGCCCGAGGGCTACTCGAGGTCGCAGAAGTTCGTCCCGATGACGTGCTTCCGTCGCCGGCTCAGCCCGGCAACTCCTCGTCGCTCGTGGCGGATGATCACCGCCCACACGACCTCGCCGGCGGAGCGCGTCTCCGCGTCGGGCATCGTGGGCGATGAAGATCGCAACAAGGCGATCGCCGACAGGATCCTCCGGTTCCTTGACCCGACGTTCTCGAGCCTCGTCGCCAATGGCTACAAGCTCAAGCACGACCCCATCGTGGTCGACGTCACAGCCGAGGACCTCGAGTCCTCGATGACGGCGAAGACCCCCTACAAGGTCGTCGGCCGAGTGACCAAGGTGCGCAAGGCCATGGGCATGCCCAAGGACGTCGTCCCGGTCCCGGTCAGCTCGGTCTGAGTTCTCCGGAAGATACAATCAACAACACAACCTACAAC
>Ga0315909_10005100_pt1 | contig 15223 bp, 18 predicted proteins | sample LakEriMetagenome_11_FD_203527 | JGI IMG/M metagenome (GOLD analysis project Ga0315909, IMG submission 203527) | Freshwater fungal communities from buoy surface, Lake Erie, Ohio, United States - Buoy 2 MA125 | ecosystem: Environmental > Aquatic > Freshwater > Lake | place: USA: Lake Erie, Ohio...
AAGTTTTGCAAAATTATGATTTTGATAAATCACAATTTGGCTTGTAATTCATTTAATATTGGTTTTTCAATAATTAACTAAACTATCTCAAAACTACATATTTATTGGTATTGATATAAACTGTGGAGTTCTATTTTGTCTGATTGGAAAAAACTTGTAGTAAGCGGTAGTGACGCACATCTTTCTTCTGTGACTGCTTCCAATGGTAGTGTAATATCGGGTTCACTTACCATGAGTGGATCCATAAATAATGTTGATCACCTTAATTTTTATACAACATCATCTGCTGCTACTACAACCGGCAGATTGGTTTGGAATGATGGCGATGGAACACTTGATTTAGGATTGAAAGGTGGAACGCTTGCATTGCAATTAGGACAAGATTCATTTGCTAGAGTTTACAATGCAGAGGCAACAACACTCAATAAAGGGGAAATAGTTTACATATCTGGTTCACAGGGCAACAGAATTTCTGTAAAAAGAGCCGATAATGATATTGAAGCGGGATCAGCAAATACTCTTGGTATGGTTTCGGAAAACATATCATCTGGTGCAGAGGGATTTGTTTTTACAAGTGGTATTGTCAATGGATTAAATACCGTTGGTTTAACTGCAGGTGCTACTTTATATTTAAGTTCTTCTGGACAGTATACACAAATACCACCTGTTGCACCCAAGCATACAGTAATTATTGGTTTTGTTGAAAGAGTTAATGCAGTTGTTGGATCTATTTTCGTAAAAATAAATAATGGTTACGAATTAGGTGAACTTCACAATGTATTAACAAATGGTGCCAATTACGGTGACCTGTTAATGTATAGTGCAAGTCTATGGACTCACTCAAAACAATTATCTGGCTCTTATGGATTAACTGGTTCACTGCAAGCAACATCATTCACCGGTTCACTTCAAGGAACTGCAACAACCGCATCATATGTTCTTAATGCAGTTAGTTCATCATTTGCAACAACTGCTTCGTATGTATTGGGTGGTGGTGGTGGTGCCTCTGTTACAAATCCTGGTAACAACTATCTGATAACATCAGATGGAACGGCCGGTGGACTTGTTGGTGAAAGTAATTTATCATTTGATGGTTCAAAACTCGTAGTTACAGGAAGTGTTACCGCAACATCATTTACTGGTTCATTGCAATATTTTGATTTCAATGCAAATACTAATACGAGCAATGGAATTGGTATTGGTTTAGGAGCAACTAATAATTACAGCTTAGGTGTTGGTATTGGTTACAATGCAACCAATAATTACAACTACGGTGTTGGTATTGGTCAAAATGCATTTAATAATTACACCTACGGTGTTGCTATAGGTGCGGGTTCAATCTCTAATTACGAAGCCGGTGTTGCTATTGGTTACAATGCAACCAATAATTACAACTACGGTGTTGGTATTGGTGCAACTACAACCAATAATTACAACTACGGTGTTGGTGTTGGTGCATATACAAATACCAACACAAAAGGAACAGGAACTGTTACTATTGGTGCATTTTCAAAAGCCGAAAGACAAAATGAATTTGTAACAACTGCAACTGACAATACAATAAATAAATCACAGTCTATAATACAAAAATTTAGAAACAAAACACTTGCATCTTCTGGTGGTATATGGCAAGAAATTTTCACCGATGCATCTTCTGCTAGACTAACAATACTTGCAAGTTCAGTATACCACTATCGAATACAAATAAATGCTATTGGTGCGACCGGTTTTCTTTGTAAAACTTGGGAAATAACTGGTGCTATAAAGAGAGATGCTTCAAATAATACAACAATGGTTGGTGGTGCTCCAACATATGTGATAACATCGGAAGATACTTCAACTGGAAATTGGGATGTCCGAGTAACTGCTGATAATACAAATGAGGCATTAGAAATAGAAGTAAAACACGATTATGCAAACAATGTTACATTTTCTGCAACTATTTGGGCAACAGAAACAAGACTATAAGGAGTTAATAAAATGGCGTTGATAAACCCAACAACTGGTGAATATGTTAAAATATACGATGTTCATATTGAATTAAAAAATGAAAACCATAATTATCAATATATCATATTTGCTAACGAAGAACAACGGCAAAGATATGATAACGGTTTGAGTGATTATGAAATGGTTAAGCGAGGTATGTATAACAGTTCTGTTCTTATCAATAACAAATTGAACGAATTATCCGATGGTGAAATATCTATAAAGGATAATCTGATTACTGCAGGTTATACTGTTATGAAATTAGATGGGATTTTTTCAAATTGGATTGATGGATAAATTATGGCATTCAAATTAAAATCGAGTGGTAGTTATTATGCAACATTTGATGATAGTGGATTAACTGCCAATAGAAAATATACATTACCAAATTCAGATGCTACACTAGGTGTTTCCATAAGTGGTCCAACAACCGGTTTAACATCATATTACGGTAATGGAACACATTATATGTTGGTCTATAATGGAACCACTAACAATATAACTGGATCTGACATAATTACGATAAATCCAGATAATGAAACACTTGATGTACAAGTTGGAATTGAGATGCAGGGTGGTGCCTCAATAACTACATCCGGTACAATATATGCAAATAATGGGTTTTATGTTGGTGGCAATGGTTGGACTGAAACTAACATATCAGCAACTGCATCATACGCCGCAACTGCATCTCGTGTTAGTACCCTAAATCAAAATGTAACGGTATCTGGTTCTATTTTTCTATCCGGTTCACTACATACTCCAGTTCTTGTTGATTATGAAGAAAAATATACAACAATAAATCATTCTTCTGCCGGTGGTATAACATATGATATTTCACTTGGAAATATATTTTATGTAAATCAAAGTGATAATATCACCAGTACAACCATAACCAATCCACCAACTGCTACTAATCTCGGTAGTTTCACGGTAATACTTGATAGTGGTACAACATATACTGTTGCTTGGCCTGCATCTGTAAAATGGCCAGCCGGGATTGCTCCTCTTTTAGAAGGTCCTGCTGTAAATATTGTTAGTTTTATTACGCCGAATGGTGGAACCGATTGGTATGGATTTGTAGGTGGTCTTGCATATTAAATTAAAAGGTTAATTATGATAAAGGATGTAATAGTAGCTGCACAAAAAACACCACCTGTTCCACCAGTTTATTTCAATGAAGTGTGGACAGTTGGTAACAACGGCCAAGGAGAATTGGGTACAAATGAATCTATTTTTGCACGTTCATCGCCAGTCCAAGTTGGAACAGACACGAATTGGAGTATTATATCTGCAAATAATAGTATCACATATGCAATAAAAGCAGATGGGACTCTTTGGGCTTGGGGAGATAACTCGCAGGGTGCACTTGGGGACAATACTACTATCAGTAGGTCATCACCTGTTCAAATTGGACCGGATGTAAATTGGGCATTAGTTAATTATGCGCTTGCATTAAAATCAGATGGAACGATTTGGACTTGGGGTAGAAATGTAGGTGGAATACTTGGTGTTAATGATACAATAAATCGATCGTCACCGGTACAAATTGGAACCGATACAAATTGGTATGATTTTATTAAAGAACCTTTTGTTGTAAACAATAGAGCTGCTATAAAAACAGATGGTACACTTTGGGGATGGGGAGATTCAACATATTTAGGATTATCCAGAGATAATACAAAGGCAGATATTGTTTATGGAAATATAGACAAAACACCAATAAGAAGCTATTCCTCTGTTGCTATGGGACAATTTTTAGGTTATGCTATAGGATTTGATGGTACACTTTGGGGGTGGGGACATAATGCTAATTTTATGTTAGGCGATGGGACGAGTGTAGATAGAACACTTCCTGTTCAAATTGGAACTGCTACAGATTGGTCCAAAGTTTCAGCAGGTGATAGTACATCTATTACTGTATCTAATCATAAAGTTGGAATAAAGACAGATGGTACACTTTGGGGGTGGGGACTAAATAATTTTGGACAACTTGGATTATTAGATGTAACTTCACGATCAATTCCAACTCAAATTGGTCCAGATACAAATTGGAAAGAAGCTGTTGCTGGTAATTCATTTACTATTGCAATAAAAACAAATGGAACTCTTTGGTCATGGGGTACTAATACAAATGGAGTATTAGGTTTATTAACAGCAGCAACTGCACATAGATCATCTCCTGTTCAGATTGGAACTAGATCAGACTGGACACAGATTTCTTCCGGAACATCGCATACTATTGCAATTAGATCAGATGGAACACTGTGGGCATGGGGCAATGGAAGTCTTAGACAATTAGGGATTACAACCACTTTTACTGGAAATAGATCATCACCAACACAAGTTGGCGTTAGATCCAATTGGACACAAATTGCAACAGGTAGATCTCATTCAATGGGTGTTGCATCCGATGGAACACTGTGGGCTTGGGGTGGAAATGTGAATGGACAGCTTGGAATATCAACGGCAACTGGTAGATCTTCTCCAGTTCAAGTTGGAACTAGATCAAATTGGTCACAAGTTAGAGCTGGATCATCAAGCACTTTTGGTATACAAACTGATGGTACATTATGGGCGTGGGGATTTGGAACACAAGGTGAATTAGGATTGGGTACACTTGTTACGCGTAGTTCTCCAACACAAGTTGGTACTCTTACAAATTGGGTATCTGCATCTATGGGTACTAATCATTCTGGAGTTATGGATAATAATGGTATAATATACACGGCAGGAGATTGGGGTACATTTACGTCTAATTCAAAATTAGGTATTGGGAGATTAGTTGTTGATGATACTATTAGATCAAGTCCTGTTCAAATTGGAACAGACTCAAACTGGAGTAAATTTTCTGGACAAGGAATGGTATTGAGAAAAACGGATGGAACTGAATGGGCTTTTCAATATAGATCAAGTCCTGTACAAATTGGAACAGACACAAATTGGGCAACAATTTCCGCAGATGCTGGTGTTCCAAAATTTGGCATAAAAACTGATGGTACATTATGGCGATGGACTTCATCAACTTTAACATCTTACTCACAATCATTTGGTGCCGATACAAATTGGAAAACTCTTTCATATTCCGGTAATGGTCCGTATGCATTTTTTACCAAAACTGATAATACACTTTGGTTTTGGGGGAGTAACTCAAATGGACAAGGTGGACTTGGTGATACAATATACCGATCATCTCCAATACAGGTTGGTAATTTATCATCGTGGATTTCTGCATCTGCTGGTATCGATCATTCTGCTGCAATAAAAAGATATACTTAAATTTGCTTATTACAAATAAATTTTGTATATTTGTTAGTTACATATAAAAATAAAAAGGTTTTGTTATGTTTGAAAAAGAAATTCATCCATTGGATATTGCTTTAAGTCATGCAATAAATGGACAACCGGAGATAAGTGAAAAAATTCTACGTGAACAATCACAGGATGATTTGAGAGTTCTTTTTAATTTGGGATGGCATGAAATGCGTAACAGAAATATGTTAAAGGCATTTGAACATCTTAATTATGGTAGATTTATCAATACATTTGGATTACCTGCACTTCCTGGAAAGATTTGGAAAGACGAACCGCTTGAAAATAAAACACTTCTTTTTAGATGCGAAGGTGGGTTTGGTGATCAAATTCTAAATTTTCGTTTTGCTAAAAGATTTGAAGAAATGGGTGCTAGAGTTTTGGTATCATGTGCATCCGAATTGAAACCTTTATTTTCAAGACATGGATTTATTTGTGTTGATAATGAAGTTATCATGTGTGCTCATTATGATTATTGGGTTCCTGCTATGTCTGCTGCATATGTTCTTGGAATGGAATACGATGATTTGGATGGTTCTGCGTTCATCATTCCATCTGAACCAAGAAATTTGTTTTCAAAATCAAACCATCTTAAAGTTGGCATTCGTTGGAGTGGTTCTCCAGAATTTGAAGATGAACAACATCGAAGGTTTCCACCAGAATTGATGATTGGTCTTCACGATATTCCAAATACAACATTTTATTCATTGCAAAGAGACGAAAATCTTGTAGATGGATTACCTTTTGGTGATATGCGTGAACAAATGAAATCTTGGGATGAAACTGCAAACATAATTGCTGGTTGTGATTTGATAATAACATCATGTACATCAGTTGCTCATCTATCCGGGGCTATTGGAAAACCAACATGGGTGGTTACGCCTATCATGCCATATTATACATGGGTTGTTCCGGGAGATACTTCTAATTGGTATGATTCTGTTAAATTATTTAGACAAGAAAGATATGGTGAATGGGATGCTCCATTCATAAAAATTCGTGAAGAACTTACTAAACTCGCAGAAGGATATGGTAAATGATACAACATTATTACTACAAAATTCCAGGTTGGTTTGTTCAAGAAAAACTTTTTACACAAATGGTTTTATCATGTAATGATACTGACGAATATCATTTTGTTGAAGTTGGCAGTTGGAAAGGAAAAAGTTCAATCTATATGGGGGTAGAAATACTTAACAACAAAAAGAAAATTCGTTTTGATTGTGTAGATACATGGTTAGGTTCGGAAGAACATAATGATAAAAAAAATGATTCATACGAACCGCTTTTAGAAATAAAGGATGGTCTTTACAATGAATTTATTAAAAACATTGAACCCATAAAATCTTTCATAAATCCAATCAGAATGAAATCAGTTGATGCATCAAAATTATATGAAGATGAAAGTTTAGATTTTGTTTTCATAGATGCCGCACATGATTACATGAGTATTCGTGATGATATAACAAGTTGGTTTCCAAAAATTAAAAAAGGTGGTTATATTTGTGGAGATGATTATACTTGGCCAGAAATAAAAATGGCAGTTAATGAATTTTTCAAAACAGATAATGATATAATTTCAATTCGTGCTGAGGCATATGGAGGCGCTGAACAAACATGGTTAGTGAAGAAAAATTAAGTATAGATATTGTATTGAGAACACATAGTTTTATAGACATTCATGCAAATCCAACCCCAAGATATTGTGGTGTTGATAAAACAACATTGGTTATTAAATGTGTAAAATCATTGGTTCAGTCTGCAGAACAATATGATGGAAATATTCATTTTGTTTGGTTCGATGATCATTCATCACAAAAACTAATAGATTCATTGCATGAAATTTTCAAAACATCAAGACATAGTTATGAATTTAATCCATTAGAATTACGTGGATGGAACGCATCTGGTCATGCTCAATTCGATAGAGGTCGTTCATCTACTGCAGATTTGGTTTATTTTGTTGAGGATGATTACCTACACTATCCAACATCAATAGTTGAAATGGTTGATGCATATTCAACATTTAAGAAAAATTTAGGATCAGAAGTTGCAATCCATCCATATGATGATCCGGATAATTACATGGCAAAGTTTATAGATGAATCAAGAATTGTTCTTGGTAAAAATAGACATTGGAGAACAAACAAATATGCTACTTTCACTTTTATGTGTAATCCAGAAATTGTCCGTAAATTTTGGAGTAGATTTTACACTTGTGCAACTGAATATATGACCGAATGGGGTGAAGCGAATCAAATTCAAGAGGGAACTACAATAAATCACATTTGGCGTTGGGAAATGACTCTTTTCACCCCAATACCATCACTTGCATTGCATATGGGATATGAAAGACAACTTGATCCGTATATTGATTGGAAAAAACTATGGAATTCGGTTGTGTAATCATATTTATTTGTATGTAAACAAATTTAGGAATGTTTGATGAAATATGCATTAGTAGAAGACGGTGTAGTAAAAGAAAGTAATAGAGTGTTGCCAAGGAATTGGAAAAACATTTCAAATTTTTATTTGTTAGATCAAGAAACATTAAAATCATATGGTTGGTTTCCATATAGATTTGAACCTGCATCTATTCCTGAAAATGGTATTTCTGACGGTAGTTATTATGAAATAACGGAAGAAGAAGTTGTTGAAATACAAACATATAGAATAAAAACGGATTTAGAAATTGAAATTGAATTAGATGGTATGTGGTCTTTTATTCGAGAAAGACGAACTGTAAAATTAAAAGAATGTGATTGGACTCAATTATCAGACAGTCCATTAACTCCTGAAAAAAAAGAAGAATGGCAAATATATCGCCAGGCACTTCGAGACATAACATTACAACCAAATCCATTCAATATAGTTTGGCCAGACGAACCGGAAATATAAAATGAATAACAAAATTCTCAAATTGATAAAAGAAATGAACCTTGACATATTCAATGAAAATGAATTAGTGGACAAGGATATTGTTGTTTTGTATCCTGGTAAATTTCAACCGATGGCAATTTATCATCGTGAAGAATATGAAAGAATTTGCCGTAAGTTTGATAAAGATACTGTTATTATTGTTACAAATGATATTACAGATCCGATAGAAAAACCATTAACTTATGACGAAAAATTTTCAATAATGCGTCGTCATAATGTTAAACATATACAAAAGTCAAATACACCATTTCATGCAACTGATGTTATTGAACAATTTGATGGTGATGCAACAGTTGTAATTTATGCAGTAGATAAAGATGATGTATCAAAATTAAAAGACTACAAAAGACTGATGAAGTGGAATGGTAGTAGTCATTTACCTTACAAAGATATTCAGAATCCATACGTTTATTATATGGTGATTAATCATGTCCGATATGACATTCCATCATTTGGCGAAATGAACTCTAAATCAATTCAAACTGCATTAAGTGATAGAGAGGCAAAATTATCAGAATTAAAATCACGTTTCATTTCTATATTTGGTTGGTTTGACGCTGATATATTCAATATGGTTGTTTCAAAATTTAATACCAAACGTGGTAAAATGAAAGAAAATAAAAAAGATGTAAATGGATTAAGACCATTGCATATGATAACAAGAAAATTTTGGAATAAAGTTTACAACGAAATAATAAAATAAAAGGTTATGTTATGGATATTAAAATTGAAAGTCTTGAAGACGTTAAAAAACTTCTTGTAGGTGAACATGAGAGTCAAAATAAAGTAACAGTTGGTTATACAGAAACAAAAAAAGAAGACTCAATATCAAGACAAGTTGGTGAAAAGTGGTTTGACACTGATGGAAATGAGTGGGAACAGAGAAATGGATATAAAATAAAACTTGGAAAAGAATGGCAACAGGAATTACATGATTACCTAAATTCATTTCCAAATTGTCCAAAAGAAACTTGTACTTGTGGTATGCCAAAAAGACTTGACCAAAAAATGAAAAGTATTCACGGAATGTGTTTTGATTGTGTTGTTGATATGGAACATAAAATTCGTCTCGAAGGAAAATGGGATGAATATGAAAAAAGAAAACTAAAAGAAAACGCATTATCTTGGTTGAAGGAAGCAGAAAGAGACAAAGATATGATTGCTAGTGAGTTATCAAGATTGGAATTTACAAATGATTTTGGTGATAATGAAAAATGGAAAACTCCTTTAAATAAGGAAGAACTTTTGGAAAAAATAGAAAAAGAGTTTGAAGAATTTAGAAATAACTTTATTAAAAAGTTAGAGGAAGATTTGGGAGAAAACATTGAAACCACTTAGTCCTGTTTCAGAAACTTTTAGTGGAATACGAGGTAGGTTATCATCAAAAAGAATGATGATGTTTTTTTCTTTTCTTGTTATGATATTTATGGCAGTATTATCTACTTTTTATGAAAAAAAGATAGAACAATTTATATTCGATGGATTTCTTTACATAGTAGTTGGTAGTCTTTTCTCAGTCGCATCGGAACAATTTGCAACTAAATATAGAAAAATGGAAGGTACTGATTATTATGAAGAATTAGATGATAATGATATAGTCGATGAAAAACCTATTCGTAAACGGAGAAATAGATGAAAAGTATAGTTGTTGAAAGAGCAGTTCCTACAAATAAAAAACTTTACAACAGTATAAAGGCAAGAATTAAGAGAAAGTATAAAGTATGGCCAAGTGCTTATGCATCGGGTGCAGTTGTAAAGGCATATAAAGCAGCTGGTGGTGGGTATCGTAATGTTAAGGAAGTTATCAACAATCCATCATATCAGCTTGAAGGGTATACAACCAATTCTTGTGGTAAAATAACAGAATTACATTTTAGTTTACAAGAAAGTGAATCAAACATGATGAATGAGGCTGAATATCGCGGTAGAAAAGTTTCTCTCGGTAAACCGTTCAGAACACCTGGAGGTCCAAAAAAGTTTTCCGTATATGTTAAAAAACCAAATGGAAATATTGTTAAAGTAAATTTTGGACACAAAGGGGAAGGTGGTAAAAAGACAATGAAAATTAAAAAGAGTAATGCTGCTCGTAGAAAATCATTTCGTGCACGTCACCGTTGTCATTCTCCTGGACCAAGACATAAAGCTAGATATTGGAGCTGCCGTTTTGGATGGCCTTCGAGTGGCAAAGGTGCAATAGATAAAACATAATAATATGAACTATCAAATATTTTATGATAAATTAACAAAAGAAGTTGGAAAACCTCACAATAAATCAGTGAGTCAGGTTGCATCTGCTTATGCGGACGCTTATGATTTGGCTTGTAAAGGAAGTTGTAAAACCATGTTTGGTGCGGTTTTAATGACTGGTGATAAAAATATTTTGAAACAAAAAATTGAAACATCATTAAAAACTTCAGCTAATATAAAAGACGCATATTCTCCAGGTGTAGGATTCAGATTTGATAGTGCATATAAAACAATGGCGGAGGGTTTTAATAAATATTGGGTAAATTCAAAATTTACACCAATGCCTCCTTCACCACCGTGTATCAGTTTTGATCCGCAATCACAAAATCCAGGTGTAAAAGTTAGTCCAAATCCACCACCACAACCAACTGCAGTTGGGGTGGAATATTATTCTCTTGCTTTCGGTAAATATAATTTTTCTGATAATTTAAAAAATGTTTGGCAAATAAAAGATTGGAAAAAATTTGTTGATTCTTTTTATGACACATTATTAGAGTTCCATTTAACGCTAAATGGAACATATAATGGTAGAGCCGTACTTGTACCATCCCCTAGTCCTGTTCCACTTTCTGTTAAATGGTATGGTATAGTTGGTGGAACTAGAAGAAAATCCTTGAGTAATTATGACATAGCTCTATCAAGTCCAGTGCCGCATGGTAGAGGTACTGACATACCTTTAATGCGGGATTGGGAAGCAACATTTAGAGTTGCGGATATATCAGCAGATAGAGAGTATATGATTGCAATTGATCCAAGATCTCCGGATGAACTTTTATTTTTACAAGGTGGATTTGAAGCTTCTGCTGCACCATTGAATCCTTTTAATTGGGATAAAATGAAAAAAGCACAAAATGTTATAGTTTCTCATGTCCATCCTTGGAAAGAACCCAATACACCAATACCATCGCCGTATAAAACCGGTTGGCAGATAATTCCAGATAAAGCTGGATTTTCTCCACAAGATATATGGTTTACTATTCATAATAATCTTGCAGAAATGAGGGTGTCTAATAAATTTTATACATATGTATTACAAAGGCCTGCCGGTGGTTGGTCTACGTATAGAGTTGGTGTAGCGGGTAAAAGAAAACCGGATGGAACCTTTAATAAAGAAGATACTGGAATAAATCCAGCAATAAGAGTTGCAATCGAACTTGAATTTGATCAAATCCGGAATTTAAAAGAAAAACAACTTGATGCTATTTATGATGATCCCGTAAAATATGATAACTGGGGTGAATCTATACATTATGCAAATAGAGTGCTTTCAAAAAAATATGGATATAAATATGAACGCATTCGAGTAGAAGAATTAAGACTGCGGGGTAAATATAAGAAAGAATATGATGTTGCTATGCAAGCAGAATTTACAAACAAGATTCCAGCAGACTTTGATGTTAGATCGATACGAACATGGTTGAATAAACTTTTGAATAAAAACTTTTAAAAGTATTAACATGAGAAAAATATGGCCGATGTTAGTGGTGAAATACCAAAAGAAGAATTTATAGACATTTTATCAACACCGTATAAAGAAAATAAAGAACAAGTTTCAGATAATAATAATCAGAATATTGTAAATGATGATGACATAAAAGTATACCCAGTAGGTGGATATGGTAAAGATATTAAAGTAATAAATGATTTTGAAATTAAACAAAGATTCAAATTAACAGAGACTGCATTGTATACCAATCTAAGAGTTTCTTGGAAGATAGAAAAAGTAGGTGATCAATCAAATACACCTGGATTAACTCAAAAAGAAGCGAAAATATATTTAGGATTGGAAGATAGAATATCAACACATAACCACCCTAAACAAAATAATGCAGATGGTGGATCTTTTTCTCCTGATGATATAACGAGTTTTATATTACAAGAAGATTTGGAACTTAGAGTGGTTGATTATTATTATGCATATGTAATGCAAAGACCAGTTGTTGGATGGGATGTTTGGAAAAATCAATATCCAGAAACTATTGAATATAAGTTAGTAAATGGAACACCAGACTTTACTGGTAACCCATTGTATCAATTTTTTGACCAAGTTTTTATTGCAAATAGAAATAAACTAAAACTTGCTGCTGAAAAAGGAATTGGTAAAAACGATCCTAGATCTTGGTTTGAAGATTCATTGCATGTTGCAAATCTTTTAGTTTCACGAAAATATAGAATACCATATGCAAGATATATTGATAATAGATAATTTATTAAATGGTTTGAGATAAAATGGCAGAAACAATCAATATTGATGATTCGTATTTAAAAAATGCAGCAAAAAAATTAATTTCAGACGAAGTAATCGATGAAACATATATCAATGATCAATCAAATATAAATGAAAAGCGTTTGCTTCGAGAGGCAATAAGTGTATATCCAGTTGGTGGATATGGATCAAAAATGGATATAATTAAAAAATTTGAAAAAAAATATAGAAAAAATCCTATTGAACATTTACTTATTACTAACAAAATGGAAGATGAATTTAAAATAATAAAGGGTGATAATGAACGGGTTGTAATCAGCTCTGATACTAGATCTTTTATTTTAAGTCTAAAAGATGGAATAACGGTACACAATCATCCACCGAATTATGAAGATGAAATAAATTTTACAGGTCGTCAAACTGAAATTTATGGATCATTTTCTCTGGATGACATACTTACTTTTATAGATGATCGAATTGTGGAAGATAGAGTAGTTGATGCAAAATACACATATGTTATGCAAGAACCAAAAATTGGTTGGGATAATTGGTTGGGCATATATTCAAATTACAAAACCGATATTTCAGACTATCGTGAACAAAAAAAAGAAGAAATACAAGAAAAAATTGAATCAATATTCAATACATATAAAATAAATGAAGATGAATATAAACAATCAGACTGGATACATGGCGAATCAACACACGGAGCAAATTTAGAAGTATCGAAAAAATTTAAGATACCATATGCTAGATACGTATTTACTTGACATACTAATTCCACATATTGATTAAAAATAATTAAACCTATATTTATGTGTATGAATAAATGCACAGAAAATATTGTTAGAGAAATAATCAGAGAATACTTTCGTTCGGTTCTGATTGAAGGAAAAAAACCCAGTGGTGGATTAACCGGATGGTTTAGAGAAAAATGGGTTGATATTTCTCGTAAGAAAAAAAGTGGTGGCCACCCTCCATGTGGCGCTTCTGCTGGTAGTAAATCCAGAAAAGGTGGTAAGAGGGCATATCCAAAATGTGTTCCTGCATCAAAAGCCGCTTCAATGTCATCAAAACAAAAAAGAAGTGCAGTAACACGAAAGAGAAAGAAGGGTGCAACTGGTCGTGGTAAGGCAAAAATGGTTTCAACTTATACAAAGGATTGATAATGGAAATTGATAAAAAAATACAAATGGTAGTTAAATCATTTGCTGTATTTGGTGCAATCGGTGTTATATTATTCATATTCATAGCTACAAAAATCGAAGGTGATAATGTAAGACAGTATACGAAAACCAAAGACAGTTTGGAAGCATTGATAAACAAATATCAATATGATTACATCGAATTGAAAAAAAAAGCCGATAAAATGGATTCCATATTGAATGTAAAAAAAGATAAATTGGAAGAAGTAAAAGGATCTTTCAACAAAAGAAGAAAACCCACCATAAAAAATTCAAATGAAGCAATCAAGTATATCAATAAATTTTTAAGTGAGTAAATTATGAAATATGTTTTGGCGTTAATCTTTTCAACATCGGCTTTATTTGCTACTGAAAAAGATTCGGTTTATTGTTTTAATAAAAAAGAAATAACATTACTTGCAAATAAAATACAGTTACTTCGTGATTCAATAGATTATCTTCAAACGGTAGTTGATGTTCAAGATACTGTTATAGACCTATATCAATCTAGATCTGATATGTTTCTGAAACAATTAAACAATCGAGATAATGTTATTGATGCTTGTAAAAAAAGAAGTGAAGAACTTGAAAAAATAAATGAAGAACTACAACCTCGTTGGTATGATAATAAATTTTTATGGTTCCTAACTGGAGCTGCTTCTGTTGTTGGAATAATTTTAGTAGTTCAATGAGCCAATCGAATAAAAATCTTAAAGACATAATAAAAGAGGAATTTTCTAAGTGTGCATCTAATCCAGTATACTTTATGAAAAGGTATGCAAAAATTCAACACCCAACTCGTGGCAAAATCCTTTTTGAATTATACCCATTTCAAGAAGATGTTGTAAAGGAATTTAACAATAACCGATGGAATATAGTTCTTAAATCTCGTCAGTTGGGTATATCCACACTTATTGCTGGTTATTCTCTTTGGTTGATGTTATTTAATCAAGATAAAAACATTCTTGTTATTGCAACGAAACAGGAGACTGCGAAGAACTTGGTTACAAAAGTTCGTGTTATGTATGACAATCTTCCAAGTTGGTTAAAGACCGGAGTTCAAGAAGATAATAAATTGTCACTTCGTTTTAGGAATGGTTCACAAATTAAAGCGGTTTCTGCTGCAGCTGACTCTGCTCGTTCTGAGGCACTTTCACTTCTGATTATAGATGAGGCCGCATTTATTGATGACATTGATAAGATATGGGCATCTGCACAACAAACTCTTGCAACTGGTGGAACCGCGATTATCAATTCTACACCAAACGGTGTTGGTAACTTTTACCATAAACAATGGGTAAAGGCAAAACTAAAAGAAAGTGCATTTAATCCGATAGAATTATTG
>Ga0315909_10005105_pt1 | contig 15217 bp, 14 predicted proteins | sample LakEriMetagenome_11_FD_203527 | JGI IMG/M metagenome (GOLD analysis project Ga0315909, IMG submission 203527) | Freshwater fungal communities from buoy surface, Lake Erie, Ohio, United States - Buoy 2 MA125 | ecosystem: Environmental > Aquatic > Freshwater > Lake | place: USA: Lake Erie, Ohio...
AAATCCAGTGACGCCCGCAATGCGAACGCCATCAGCGCTATAACCACAGGGCATTAAATTCATGCCAGGATTTCCGATGAAATAACCCACAAAGGTATGCGCGGGTGCTTCAAATAATTCTTGTGCTGTACCAATTTGCACGACCTCACCTTCGGTCATCACAACGACCTGTTCAGCAAAGGTGAGCGCTTCTATCTGATCATGCGTTACATAAATCAGGGACAGTTTTAGTTCGTGATGAATTTCTTTAAGTTTGCGACGTAGTAGCCATTTCAAATGCGGATCAATTACTGTGAGAGGCTCATCAAACAGCACAGCAGCAACATCGGGGCGCACTAAGCCACGGCCTAAAGAAATTTTTTGTTTAGCATCGGCAGTGAGTCCACTGGCGCGATTTTTCAGATCCGACGACAGCTCTAAAATTTCAGCAATGTGCGCCACACGCTTTTCTATATCCGCAGTTTTCCAGCCGCGATTTTTTAATGGAAAAGCGAGGTTTTCACCCACCGTCATCGTGTCGTAAATAACCGGGAATTGAAACACCTGTGCAATGTTGCGAGCTTCAGTAGGCAAGTTGGTGACATCTTTGCCGTCAAACAGCACCTTGCCTTGTGAAGGCCTGACTAGCCCGGAAATAATATTAAGTAGTGTGGTCTTGCCGCAGCCTGATGGGCCAAGCAACGCATACGCACCACCATCATTCCACGTCATTTCCATAGGACGCAGCGCGTAGTCCGAGGGCTCGGAAGGATGCGCTTTATAGCTGTGCGCGAGTCCGGCAAGTTCTATGCGCGCCATCTCACTCTCCCGTTGCTTCCGGTGCGCATAGCAATGCGCCGTCCGAACTAAAAATAAACAAATCACCCGGGAGCAAATACACCGTCGTTGCTGCGCCTATATCTAAGGTGTGCACGCCCGTCAGTTGCGCAACCAGGGATAACTCCCCTCGGTGTAAATGCACGTAGGTTTCAGAGCCACTGATTTCAGACAGATCAACGGTCGCACCGACTGCGAAATCATTGCCCTGCGAACTAAGTCGCAAACTGTGCGCGCGCACACCGAGCACGACTTGGCTGTGTCCGGCTGCTTTAGCGCGTTGGCGCTCCGACAGCGGCATTGTTAAACCTTGCGCTAAATGCGCTACGCCTTGTGCATCAATACGCGCATCCATCAGGTTGATGGGTGGATCACTAAATGTGCGCGCCGCTTGCAGTGAAACGGGCGCATTAAATACAGAGAGTGTGGAGCCATGCTGCAGTACACGACCTTCATGCATCAATAGCGTTTGTCCACCGAGTTGCAGTGCCTCGAGTGGCTCAGTGGTGGCATACACCACGGTGGTTCCGCCTGAGGCAAACAGATCGGTTAATTCGCGGCGTAGTTCTTCGCGTAGTTTGTAATCTAAATTCACGAGTGGCTCATCGAGTAACAACAAGCCAGCATCTTTAATCAGTGCGCGTGCCAGTGCGGTGCGTTGTTGCTGGCCGCCTGAAAGTGCAGCAGGAGCGCGGTCCAGATAATTAGAGATATGCAAACGCTCTGCCATCTCATGAACTTTTTTGCGTATTTCATCTTCAGTGAGTTTGCCCGCAATTCGCAAAGGCGAAGCGATATTTTCAAAAACGCTCAGTGATGGGTAATTGATGAACTGCTGATAGACCATGGCCAGATGGCGCTCACGCACTGGTACGCCAGTCACATCGACACCATCAGCAATGATTTTGCCTTCTGTAGGACGATCGAGTCCCGCCATCAAACGCATAAGCGTCGTCTTGCCCGCCAGCGTAGGGCCTAGCAATACGTTGATGGCTCCGGCCATCAGCGCGACCGAAGTCGTATACAGATGCGTATGAGCGCCAACGCGGGCGCTTACGCCTTGTAATTCGAGACGCACTCTATCTCCTCCGAGTGTGTTGCAGGAGCTATCAACCCACTGCAACCATCAGTTTGTTATCTTTTTTATACCGCTTTGCGGCAATCCACTGATCAATTTTCTGCGCCGTTCCATCTGGCACATGTAGCCCCAACTTAGTGCGCCGCCACAGTATATCGGTGCTGGACGACGCCCATTCAAAATTTATTAGGTACTCTAATTCAGCCGGATACAGTCCTTCGGCCAAGGGTTCACCCATGTCGTGCAAGGTATGACGACGCGCAAGTAGCGTATGTATGCGCGTGCCATACGTGCGCGCATAACGCGCAATCAGCTTAGGCGCTAACCAGGAAAATTGCTTCTGCAATCCATGAACGTACGCATCAAATTCAAGTACGGATCGATTTTGTGGTTCGCTGCCAAACAAGTCACCACCCGGAAGGCAAGCATCCGCTGTCCATGCGCCACGGTGGTTGCCTAACTTGGGCGCAATCATGTCGACGGCTTCTTCAGCGAGTTTGCGGAAAGTCGTAATCTTGCCGCCGAATACGCTCAGCATGGGTGCGACATCACCCTCTATTGCCAGGTTGTAGTCGCGCGTAATATCGGATGCATTGGATGATTCATCTTCTAACAGTGGGCGTACACCAGAGTAAGCCCAGACCACATCTGCAGGCTTAAGAGGTTTGCGGAAGTAACGCTCAGTCAGAGTGCACAGATAGTTAATTTCGTCCTGATCTATTTCTACCTTATTGGTATCGCCGTGATATTCAATATCGGTGGTACCAATGAGAGTGAAATCCTGTTCATAGTCGATAGCAAATACGATGCGACCATCAGGGTTTTGAAAAATATATGCAAAGGGATGATCAAATAATTTTTTAACGACGATATGGCTACCCTTAATTAAGCGCAGTGATTTAGCGCTAGGGCGGTGCAAGGCATCTTGCAAAAATGAGGCTGCCCATGGGCCAGCGGCATTAATTAATCCGCGTGCATTAACAGAGATGTGTTCTTCATCTGCAGTTCGCAGCTCAGCGGACCAGTGTTCGCCGTTACGCGTAGCCGATACACACTGAGTATGCGTCAAAACCGTGGCGCCTTTTTCAGCAGCGTCTAATGCGTTTAAGACGACCAGACGTGCATCATCGACCCAGCCATCAGAATAAATAAAGCCTTTGGTGAACTCTGGTTTTAGAGGTTTGCCTGCGGCATGCATGCGCAAATCTATGCTGCCCGAACCCGGTAAAATTTCGCGCTGCGCGAGATGGTCATAAACAAGCATACCCGCGCGAATTATCCAGGCTGGCCGCTGTCCTTTGTCGTGCGGCATAACAAAGCGCATAGGCCACATGATGTGGGGCGCGGAGCGCAGTAAAACTTCGCGTTCAATCAGCGCTTTTCTTACTAATCCAAATTCGTAATGCTCTAAGTAGCGCAGCCCGCCATGAATGAGCTTGGTAGAGGCCGATGAGGTGTGCGATGCCAAATCATCTTTTTCACACAAAACAACGGATAGGCCGCGACCAGCTGCATCGCGTGCGATACCAGCGCCATTGACGCCGCCGCCGACAATCAGCAAATCACAGTCTAGGGTGGCGGAAGAGGAGCTCATTAGCTAGCGCAAGCGACGTAGTGAGTTAGGGTGGTTACTGATTGATGCTTAGACTGAATCAGCCTCTGGCAACAACATTGTCGGTATCAAGATGATCGACGCCGGTTTTGCTGTGTTCAAGAAAAGCCGATAACTTTTCCTGTTGGAATTGCCAAGCGTACTCAGACTGAAGATAATGCCAATCAAAGATAGACGTTAAACGAACAAAAAGCAACACTTTGGACAGCGTTTCGGTTCGTTTGTTTTCATTATGTGCCTTTTTGCCGTGCCCCGGCCTGGTGTGGGAGTGTAGTTATGACCTTAAACCCGCGACAGCGGCGATTGCTCGAAGCCGTGCAAAGACAGGTGACCATTTCGGTGGAAAACTTGGCTCAGGAGCTCGCTGTTACGCCCCAGACAGTCAGGCGCGACGTCAAATTAATGGAAGAAGCGCGCCTTTTGGCCCGCTATCACGGCGGTGTTGGCCTGCCTTCATCCGTAGAAAACATCGATTACACCCAGCGCCAGATACTTAATATAGAAGGCAAGCGCCGCATTGCCGCCGCCGTTGCCCAGCGCGTGCGTCCTGGCTGTTCGCTACTCATTAATATAGGAACGACCAACGAAGAGGTGGCGCGTGCGCTCATGCATCACCAGGGTTTGCACGTGGTGACCAATAATCTGAATGTCGCCACTATTTTGGCGAGCCAGCCCGGCTGTGAGGTGATTGTTGCCGGCGGCGTGGTGCGTGGACGCGACCGCGCCATCGTTGGCGAGGCCACGGTCGATTTCATACGCCAATTTAAAGTGGATATAGGCATCATCGGTGTATCCAGCATAGAGCCCGACGGCACCCTGCGTGACTTTGATCCGCGTGAAGTCAAGGTGGCCCAGGCCATTGTTGATCAGTCGCGCGAGGTGTGGCTGGTGGCAGATCAGGCTAAATTCGACCGACAGGCCTTAGTGCGCATTACCCATCTTTCCCAAATCGATAAATTGTTTTGCGACGCGCCGCCGCCGCCCGGTTTGGCCAGCATATTGGCCGAAGCCCAGGTGGAAGTGGTGGTTGCACCCTGATATACGGGTAAAAAAGCCCCGCGTCGCACAGCTGCACTCGCACGCAAAAAATTCGCACTAAATAACCATCATTCTAAAACTGCGGACTAGCCTGCCCTTTCGGCGATAATACGGCCATCCGAAAATAGCTCCGAGGAACAGGATGTCTAACGCCTACGCGCCACTCAAAAACGATACTTTCTTGCGTGCTTTGCTACGTCAACCGACGGATTACACGCCGATGTGGTTAATGCGGCAGGCTGGGCGTTATTTGCCCGAATACCGCGCTACTCGCGCCAAAGCAGGCTCGTTTATGGGGCTGGCTACCAATCCTGACTACGCTACCGAGGTGACGCTACAGCCTCTGGATCGTTATCCGCTGGACGCAGCGATACTGTTTTCTGACATTTTGACCGTGCCTGATGCCATGGGACTAGGCTTGTCATTTGCTGAAGGCGAAGGCCCCCGATTTGCCCATCCACTGCGCGATGAGAAAGCCGTTCTTGCCCTGCGCGAACCCGATCTCGCCAGTCTGCAGTATGTCTTTGATGCGGTTACCCAGATCCGTAAAACGCTCAACGGCCGTGTGCCGCTAATTGGTTTTTCCGGCAGCCCCTGGACGCTGGCCTGCTACATGGTTGAAGGCGGTGGGTCAGATGATTTTCGACTGGTTAAGGGCATGCTGTACGACCGCCCGGATCTCATGCACCACATACTGACGGTCAACGCAAAATCCGTGGCGTCTTACCTCAACGCCCAGATAGACGCGGGCGCTCAAGCCGTCATGATTTTTGATACCTGGGGCGGAGCATTGGCTGATGGCGTGTATCAGGCGTTTTCTTTGCACTACATGCGCGAAGTTATCAAGGGTTTGAAGCGCGAGCACGACGGTCAAAAAATTCCGTGCATCGTATTCACCAAGGGTGGCGGCTTGTGGTTAGACGAATTGGCCGATAGCGGCGCCGACGCTGTTGGCTTGGATTGGACCGTGAATCTAGGCAAAGCGCGTCAACAAGTCGGCCACAAAGTGGCGCTGCAAGGCAACCTCGATCCCAATGTGCTGTTTGCCAAACCCGAGCAAATTCACGCCGAAGTTGAAAAACTACTGAACTCATTTGGTAAACCTGGCCCGGGTACTGGCCATGTATTTAATTTAGGCCATGGGATTTCGCAATTCACCCCGCCGGAGTCAGTCACCGCCTTGGTTGAGGCAGTTCATGGCATTAGTCGCCGCTTACGCGGCTGAGAAAAGTTACCGTAGTCATATGGAAGTCAAGCTGTGATGTTGATCAAAATGGTGCAGTTATGCACAAAACCAGCAGCCGATCAAAAATCAAGGACTTGCGCAAAATAAGCAGACCTCACTATAAAAATTATTTCTAACTCATTGATTTGTATAGAGGCTTAAAATTTTTGCATTTGTCCGATCATCGGCACAAGATGACAGAAATGGCCAAGAGTTGTTAGAAACGGAGATTATTCACAAAGATATCCACAAGCCAGTGGACAACTTTTGTGGTGGATATGTTTATTTATGGGGCGTTTTGTAGCGAGCCAGCATCAGCCTGCTAGCGGCGGCCAAGCGCACGATTAGTCTCAAAGCCATGCTGCCTAAGCGGTTTTGCTCTGATCTTGGTTAAACCGCACTTATTCACAAATCGTGGATCTGTCAAGACACTAGAAAAAAAATTTAAATTTTTTTCAAATGTAGCGCCAAATTCCTAAGTCATTGATTTTATTGAGCCCAGTCAGCTGCCTTACCTCTGAGCAAATTGTTTGAGGCCGCGCGCAATAAGGGTTTTCGCTTGTCAAGCGGCACTTGTACACAAAGTTATCCACAATTTTTGTGGATAGTCTAAAAATCGCTTTTGGAATGGGTAGTTAGCGGGTCTTCTAAGGAATCACTTTAAGTCGCGTCACGAAGCCGGAGAAACTATTTTTTTCTCATTCTTGAAAAAAATAATATTTTTTTCGTCATATAGTTGTTACACAAACACTGTCATAAATTTTTCTACTCACGTGCACAACAGAATTCTGCAAGTTGCGATAGACACACCGCTTGATACAACATTTGATTACCGATGTTCTGTATCAGAAGTAACTTCAGAACAACCGCATCGCGGGCAATTCGTTCGAGTACCGTTTGGCAAACGTGAAGTTGCCGGATTGATTGTGGGTGTAACAGAGCACAGTGATGTACCCATAGAAAAAATGCGTGATGTCATTGAACTACGACATCAACTCTCACCTTTGTCACAGCAGTGGATGGAATTGTGTGAGTTCGCTGCTGATTATTATCAGCGCCCCCTGGGTGAAGTCGCCTTGCCCGCTGTACCCAAAGCACTACGCGATGCAAAACCCGGTGCCATAGATCGCGCACTCAAAAAAATAGCGACACAGGCAGCATCCATTCAAACCCATGCGAGCGAGGTAGCGGCAACTGCTGCACCCGTACTCAACACAGAGCAGCAGTATGCCGTTGATGCCATCGCCGCGACGACAGGTTATGCCTGTCATCTATTGTTTGGTATTACCGGCAGCGGCAAGACGCAGGTGTATTTGCAAGCCGCTAAAGCGGTGCGTGAGAAAACAATTGCTCTCGGTGAGCGCGCACAAGTACTCATACTCGTTCCAGAAATAAATCTCACGCCACAACTAGAAGATCAGGTACGCGCTGCGTTTCCTAGCCTACACGTCGTGACTCTGCATAGTCAGTTGTCCGAAGGAGAGCGACTGCGTCACTGGTTAGCCGCGCATGAAGCACAAGCAGATATTTTGCTGGGTACACGATTGGCCGTGCTGGCATCGATGCCCCATCTCAAGCTCATCATCATTGATGAAGAACATGACGCGTCATACAAACAGCAAGAAGGATTGCGTTACTCAGCGCGTGACTTAGCTATCTGGCGTGCGCGGCAATTAGCGATTCCTGTCGTACTAGGTTCGGCAACACCTTCGATAGAAAGTTGGCATCATGCTGAAACAGGTAAGTATCAACGCCATGCGCTCACACAACGAGCGGCAGCACTAGCGACGGTGCCACGCGTAGGACTAATCGATACCGAGCGCGAAAAAGCAACCGAAGGCTTATGCCCGTCGCTACTCAATGCCTTGCGCGAACGACTCGCGCGCGGCGAGCAATCGCTATTATTTTTAAATCGACGTGGTTATGCACCCGTCATGCACTGCGATGCCTGCGGCTGGATTAGTAATTGCCGTCGTTGCACCGCATTCATGGTGCTGCACAAGCCCGAGCGACGTTTGCGTTGCCATCACTGTAGTTTGGAATTACGCATACCGTCGTCGTGTCCCACCTGCGGCAATGTAGATTTACAGCCGCTAGGGCGAGGTACACAACGTGTAGAAGAACATCTGCATACGCTTTTTCCTGATGCGCGCATCCTGCGGATAGATGCTGATTCAACGCGTCGTAAGGGAAGTGCACAAGAAGCATTTGAAGCGGTGCATCGCGGCGAGGTTGATATTTTACTCGGCACGCAAATGGTCGCCAAGGGGCATGATTTTCAACGCTTGACGCTTGTCGGTGTCATTAACCCGGATACCGCTTTGTTTTCGCAAGATTACCGCGCCAGCGAACGACTCTTTGCGCAGTTAATGCAGGTGGCGGGAAGAGCAGGGCGGGCAGCATCAAGTTTGGGCAGTGTAAGTGAAGTATTGGTACAAACACGCTATCCGCAGCACCCGCTGTATCGCGCATTAATGAATCAGGATTACACAGGATTTGCCGCCAGCGTAGTGGAAGAACGACGTAGTGCAGGCTTGCCACCCTTTGTGTTTCAAGCGTTGCTGCGCGCAGAAGCAAAACTATTGGCGAGCGCATTGGAATTTTTAAATACAGCCAAAGAGTTGATGCCACACGAAGGCATCATCATTAATGATCCCGTGCCTATGACTATTACGCGGGTAGCTGGTGTGGAACGTGCGCAGTTATTACTGGAATCATCATCACGCGTGGTGTTGCAGGCATTTCTAAAGCCTTGGCTACACGCGTTACGCGATACGAAATCGCGGCTACGATGGTCGCTCGAAGTCGATCCGGTAGATATTTAAATCAATCGTAGCTAAAAAAGGTTACTGTAGCGGCGCGTCAAGCTGGCCTTCCATGGCTAACTGCCGAATCACGCGCACAGTGTCAATATCAGATTCTTTGTAGGCTTCACGCCGAAAATTATCGTAAAACTCGGCCTCATTACCTTCGGTTGATGGTTGGTGATCGTCATACTCAAATCGCACAAATAATGCACCCGAAGCGGGTTCTTCTATGGTCATCGTTAAATCCGATGTGGGAATATCGTTTTGCTCAGGAACGTGATAATGAACCAGCAGTTGCGAAACAAACCGCACTTGGTCATGAATCATCAGATTACCGAATTGCAGTGTGCGTGATACGCCGTGTTCAGAGCGTTCTGTCACTTCGCAGGAATCAAGGCCAAGCACAAATAGGGTGGGTCGCTCCGCTCGTAGCACCAACCCATGCCAGAGTTGCGTCCGACTCAACGGGGCCATCAAGGGGTTGTCTATTGAATTGATTTCTATCAGGTGAACAAATTTCATAAGCTGTATGTAATGTAGTACCAAATCACTTTACCACGGACATCGAGTTAGTCGCGCGGATTCGTTACAATGCATGTTGTGCACACTGTGGTGCAAATAACCGCGTAGTAATACGCATAATTAATTCACATTTATTGTTTTCTGAATGCCGTCTGGCCTGAATACGCCGCAGCGCGCCGCTGTGAATTACATCGAAGGTCCATGTCTGGTGCTGGCCGGCGCAGGCTCAGGTAAAACACGTGTCATCACGCAAAAAATCGCCCACCTGATTCAATCCTGCGGTTATGAAGCAAAAAATATTGCGGCACTTACCTTTACCAACAAAGCCGCACTCGAGATGCGTGAGCGTGTTGCTAAACTACTGCATGAGCCTGGTCAGGCAAAACAACTCACGGTTTCTACATTTCATTCGCTAGGCGTACACATACTGCGTCGTGAAGCAGCCAGCCTAAAATTAAAAGAACGCTTTTCCATCATGGACAGCAGCGATTGTTTTTCGCTGGTCCAAGACCTGGCAGCCACTACTGACAAAGCCGTTATTCGACGATTACAGCAATCGATCTCATTATGGAAAAATGGATTGCTAACGCCCGAAGAAGCGCTAAACAATGCAAAAGACGACAATGAAGCACAGGCCGCGCGACTTTATCGTAACTACGTTGCCACGCTATCAAGTTACCAGGCGGTCGATTTTGATGATTTGATACGTCTGCCAGTGGAATTGTTTCGCACCGATGAAGCAGCGCGTGATCGCTGGCAACGCAAACTGCGCTATCTGCTACTCGACGAATACCAAGACACCAACACCTGTCAGTATGAGATGGTAAAGCTCTTAGTGACAGGCCCCGGTAAAAAACCTATGTTCACCGCCGTGGGTGACGATGATCAAGCCATCTATGCCTGGCGCGGTGCAAGTATGGAAAATCTACGTACGTTACAGACTGATTTTCCTGATCTTAAACTGATCAAACTCGAGCAAAATTACCGTTCCAGTACACGTATTTTGCAAGCAGCGAATGCGGTTATAGGAAACAATCCCAAGTTATTTGAAAAAGTATTGTGGTCCGAGCATGGCGCGGGTGACCCCGTCAAAGTGCTTGCGATGGACGATGATGAAGCTGAAGCTGATCAAGTGGCTATCATGCTGTCCGCCCATAAGTTTGAGCGCCGCGCCAAGTTTTCAGATTATGCAATTCTGTATCGCGGTAATCATCAATCGCGCAGTATAGAAAAAGCCTTGCGACGTGAACGCATTCCGTATGTGATGTCAGGCGGGCAGAGTTTTTTTGAGCGTGCTGAAATTAAAGATATCGTGAGTTATTTACGGCTGATTGCCAATGCCGACGACGATCCTGCTTTTATTCGTGCTGTTACCACACCACGCCGTGGCATAGGTCAGGCAACCCTAGAAGCTCTGGGAGAGTTTTCAGGGCAATGGCAATGCTCATTGTTTGAGGCAGTGTTTAAAGGCGGTATCGAGGCTCGCCTGAGCGAACGTCAGCTGTTTCCCCTGCGCGAATTTTGTAATTTCATTAATCAACTCGAATCACGTGCGGCGCGCGTGGGTGCGGCAGGCACAGGCGAAAATGCAGCGGCGGTACTCGACGATATGATGAAAGTGATTGATTACGAACCCTACCTGTATGGTGCCTTTGATGATCACCAGGCGCAGGAAAAATGGCAAAACGTACTCGACTTCATAGGCTGGCTTAAAGAAAAAGGTAATGGTGGTCGTGAAGGCGCCGATGTAGAAAAATCGCTGCTCGAATTAACGCAAATGGTGGCATTGATGAGTATGCTCGAAGGCCGCGATCAAGATCCCGATGCTGTACGTATGTCGACGCTGCATGCTGCCAAGGGGTTAGAGTTTGGTCATGTGTTTATGGTGGGCGTAGAAGAAGGCATCTTGCCGCATAAAGGTGATCCAGACGCCTCGCCTGAGGTGTTTGCTCAGCGTATAGAAGAAGAGCGGCGCCTGATGTACGTGGGTATTACACGCGCCCAGCGTAGCTTGACACTGACCTGGTGTAAAAAACGCAAGCGCGTGCGTGAAAGTATAGTCTGCGAGCCGTCACGTTTTATTAAAGAGATGCGCATTGAAGAAGGCGATACGCTGCCCGATCAGGACGAAGCGGTTACTCCACAAAACAGGCTGGCGAATTTAAAAGCGCTGCTACAAAAACCCAAGGCAGCTTAAGCTCGCTGAAATCACATCGTGAAACCTTTTCGCAATCCACATAATTTGCCGGTGAAGACGTGTGAAGCCTGCAAGCGGCCTTACACCTGGCGCAAAAAATTGGCGTTGAATTGGTCGGAAGTTCGCTATTGTTCTGATGCTTGCCGCAAGCAAGGTGCTCCGCGATCTGGCGCCTGATTGCAAGGGTATTTGTCGTTCAAAAAATTATTTCTTAAAATACCATGACTATCGAAGATCAACTGATTGCTATTGAAAGCAAACTTGCGCACCAAGAGTATTTGGTAGAGGTGCTCAATAAAACTGTCTATCAACAGCAAAAACAAATCGATGAGTTAGACAACCTTAGTAAAGCACTGGCTAAACGATTGGGTGACTTGCAGGCGCGCGAATCAGACGCCATGCTGCCACACGAAAAACCACCGCATTATTGATGCTGTAATCATCATGACGCATGAAAAAATTCTGGCTTCATTGCGAAGCGAGCTCAATGAACAAACCGCGCAAATGCGGTGGACGGAACTTGAACGGTTTTTTGCTAGCGGTAGCGTCATTAGCATTGCACCAGAATTAGATTTAATCGATGTAGGCGCTCATATTGCAGCTGATGACAAATCAAGTATAGAGCGATGGATGAATGCGGGCTTGTTGTATAAAACAACCGATGGCGAAGCCAGCACATGGTTAAAGCACGATACCTTGCTCTGGGTAGTTGTTGTCAAGCCGTGGATACTTGTTCAACATGAACGCATAACACCCAGCGCGCCCAAACAGTAAATGCTTGCCTATTGATCTAACAACGTATTTAGTTTGTTCGTATTTGTAAACAGCGACTACCGAACAAAACACCATACTTAATTTTTAAAAATTGCATTGAAATCATTCATGCGATTTATACATTCATAAACGGCGATATAAAGTCACAACAGTTTTATCTTCATCGCGGCAAGATGCGCTAAAAAATTGACCACCCTGTATCTTTCGGTTTCGAATTACGCCAACGATCAATATCAATCAAATTCACTATTTACACGTACCAGTGTATGTACGCCAAACGTATTGTGTGCAATTTATGCCGCTTTAGTTGGCCGCTTTAGTTGGCCGCACTAGTTAGCCGTTTCAGTAGCTCTGACAGTCAGGGCGCACCTTTTATAAAGAATAAACCCACAAAAGCCAAATAACGCGCATTTGATTACCAAATGTTTTGCTTCACGCTGTACTCACATCGGCTTTGCAAGGATTTCTTGCTTCACAGTTCACGTTAAGTTTTTTTGGCTTAGCCAAACAAAACATTATCAGGTGTCAGCAAGGGGAGATAGTAATGCGCAGGTCGTATATAGACGAAGTCGATCAGCCTGATCAACTTTTATATTGGGCGCTCATGTTTGCGTTGTATCCTTTTTTTAGTGATTCGTCGCATTACGCGTTGAACCGAATACTCGCTAAAGAAGGTGCGGTGCGTGGATCACCCGGATGGGAAATCGACTATATCGAAGATGACTACGGTGATTACGTTTACCATGTGTGGGCCGACCCCGCCTCGAGTGGTATTGATCAAGCCGAAGGGCGATATAGCGTAGAGCAAGTACGCGATGCAGTTCGCGAATCCCTACTATTCATGGGCCGCGATTTCCCAGAAAAAACGGGCGACATCAGCAAAGTGATTATTGATTACAAGCTTAGATAACAATTAACCTCTAGGCTATACAATCGCGAGCAACCCATCGGCATATGCCCTGACGCTACACTTCATGACTACCTACTGGTTACTAACCAATGCACTGGCCGCAGTGCTGTTACCGCCGACTCTGTTTGTTATTTTAGGATTAGGTGGTTGGCTACTGGCCTACCGTTATCGTTCTCTAGGTCGTGCCGTGATGATGATGGCGATCGCTTTGTTACTAATGCTCTCTACTGCTGTTGGTTCTGCCTGGATTATCCGGCCACTCGAACAGCAATCATTACCGCTTTCATCCACTATCCATCACAAAGCACAGGCAATTGTCGTCTTGGGCGGTGGGCGCGCACACCTGGCATCTGAACAAACCAGCTACGATCAAATTGGCCCCATTACGCTCATGCGCCTACGCATGGCCGCACGCTTGCAGCGGCAAAACCATTTGCCCGTGTTGGTATCCGGTGGTGCGCCTGACGGCGCGGGCGACAGTGAAGCTAGCTTAATGGCACGCAGCGCCAACGATGATTTTGGTATTGCTGTGCGTTGGGTAGAAGATCAGGCGACCGATACCTTTCAAAACGCTCGCTTGTCAGCAGATGTATTACGAAAAGAAAATATCCAGCACATCATTTTAGTTACCGATGCTATCCATATGCCGCGGGCGCGATCAGCCTTCGAACATGCGGGTTTATACGTCGAGCCAGCACCCAGCATATTTATTGCAGGTAATGGCTACCATGTATCGCGCTTCATACCTAACGCACAATCGCTCAAACACAGTCATTACGCAATACACGAATGGCTGGGTTTGTTAGTGTATGGGCTACGCTACTATGCTGCGCAGTAGCTGATGGACAGGGTAGCTGACGTAAACGCTGGGGCTTTACCATACTCGTACAGGCATACGTTATGATCTTTATGTCAGTGCCAGTTTTCCATCACCACCTCACAGGAGATCGACCATGCAAGACGCCAATATGCAAGCAGTACGTACCGACTTAAAAAACCTCATGCGCGATGCCCAGGCATTGTTTGCCGAAGCCACCGCAGCCAGCGGCAGCAAGGCCGATGAACTACGGGCCAAAGCCATGAAAATGCTCGATAACGCCATTGATCATGCGCATCAACTTCAACATATCTCCATAGAAAAAGGCAAAAAAATCGCGCATGACACCGACACTTACGTGCATGAACATCCATGGCGCGCAATTGGTATGTCAGCGGCGTTAGGTGTATTGATCGGCATGCTGATTGCACGCCGCTGATCGCCGATCACGATAACGCCATGACAGACCCATCATCGCAGCCATCTACGCACACTGCGTCGTCATCACAGCAGGCGTCCGCGTCTGCTGATCACGGACTGGGTGCAACAACTCGCGAGCTGATTCGACACATCATTGGGTTGATTAATGCGCGTTTGTCATTGGCTGCACTCGAGCTCTCTGAAGCGCGCGATGCAGCACTTTTAGTGATGGTACTTGCGCTGGGTGCATTTATTGCAGGCAGCTTTGCATTGATAGCGTTTTCAGCGTTAATTGTTGTGCTGACATGGGATGCATTAGGTTGGCGCATAGTATTGCTGCTTGCACTCGCTTACGCAGCTATCACCGCGGGGCTCATTTATCAGATACGCCAAATTATTCGTGCCGGTCGGTTGGGTTTGCCCGCAACATTCGCCGAGCTCAAGCAGGATAGTGAAACCCTTTTGCGTCAATCTCGCAGCGGAGGTCACACATGACGCGTGACGACAAAAAAAAATTACTCATAGTCCAGGGCATGGTGCACCGATTAGAGATCGCACATGGGCTAGATCAACTCAAATCTCAAACAAGGCCGACTGCATTTTTGAGTAAATTACCCGGCGTGATAAAACTCATCATGGCCAGTAATGCCCTGCCCCTATTGAGCACCTTGGTGCCGCTCGTGTTGGGTAAAAATAAGCTGTCACGCTTAGTGCGTAGAGTCGTGTTGATTGTGGGCGGGGGAGCAGCACTTACGGCCATCATTCAGCGCTGGAAGTCGGCGCGCAGCAAAACTAACCCTTAAGCCTGCAACCTAGACGCGTTCAGCACCACCAATAAAAAATCCCGATCGCTTCGCAGCGACCGGGATTTTTTATTCCGACAAACCGAGCTACCGCAAATTTATTTTTTATCGGCGGGTTCTTTAAATGCTGCACCACTGGCGTTTGCCATGTGCACCACCGCGCGCGCAACTTCGATTTCATCTAAATCTGCATTGCCA
>Ga0315909_10005106_pt1 | contig 15216 bp, 14 predicted proteins | sample LakEriMetagenome_11_FD_203527 | JGI IMG/M metagenome (GOLD analysis project Ga0315909, IMG submission 203527) | Freshwater fungal communities from buoy surface, Lake Erie, Ohio, United States - Buoy 2 MA125 | ecosystem: Environmental > Aquatic > Freshwater > Lake | place: USA: Lake Erie, Ohio...
AAAAGCCAATCGAAGTATTGCATAATTGTATCGACCAGTCTATATTTAAGAAGTTGGAATATGAAGCAAATGTATTACCTTCTGTTAGAGAAACTTTGAACGTTATCCCTGAGAAGTTTTGTTATCTATTCGTTGGTCACTGGCTCCGTGGAGACATTGGGGAAGATAGAAAGAATGTTGGTATGTTGGTAAAGATATTCTTAGAAACCTTTAAGCAAATAAAGGATACACCACATCCCGCATTAATACTAAAGACTAGTGGCGGTAACTTCTCTATCCTTGATAGAAATGAGATTCTAAAGAAGATAGAAATGATACGTAACACCGTGGAGCTTCATGAAGGTCAGACCTTACCAAACGTATATATTTTGCATGGAGAACTCACAGACGAAGAAATGAATTCTCTATATAACCACCCTAAGGTCAAGGCACATATCAGTCTAACTAAGGGCGAAGGATTTGGCAGACCTCTTCTTGAAGCATCGGTCAGTGGTAAGCCAGTAATCGCCTCTGGATGGTCTGGACATATGGATTTCTTGAATCCAGAGGATGCGGTATTGGTTGGTGGAGAATTGAAGCAAATTCATCCCACCGCTGTATGGGACAGTATCTTGATTAAGGAATCTTCGTGGTTTGCTGCTGACATTCAACAAAGTGCAAATGCTATGGCAGCAGTATTCATGAACTACGAAGAATTCAGAAAACGGGCACATAAGCTAGGGAAGGAAAACTTCAAGAAGTTCTCATATCAAAGCATACAAAAGAGAACGTGGGAATTGCTTGACAAGTATGTTCCAGAGTTTCCAAAGTATGTTCCGCTATCAATGCCAAAGTTAAAGAAGGTAGAATTACCTAAACTGAAGCTGAACAATGACAATCGATAATATATGTCCAGAAGAAAAGGATTGTGTTGACAAGAATGAATTGCCATCTGTAATGGAGATGGCAAAGAACTTAATGTCGGATGGTTCTAAGATTGTAAAAAATGCTATGCAAGGTAACAAAAGCTTGGTAGAAGATTCCGTCCGAATACATCGGTGGTCAACATGTCAAACATGCCCCCGACTACAAAATGATAGATGCTTGGAGTGCGGGTGCTTCATGAAAGTCAAAGTAGCTTTCGTTACATCAAAATGTCCACTAGAAAAATGGTAATGGTTATATGGATGAAATTCTTAAGCTGGTAGAACAATATATAAAAGAAAAGGACTCCCAAAAGACTTGGAAGGCGGGAGAGGATTGGGTACAGTACTCAGGTCCGTATTTTACTCACGACGAATATGTTCGTGCAGTAAAGACCTTGCTTAGTGGGTGGCTGGTACTTGGTGCAGAGGCTAACAAGTTTGAAACCAAGTTCCCTAAGTTGTTGGGCAAGGACTATGGACTGTTCGTGAACAGTGGTTCATCGGCTAACCTTCTTATGTTGCTGGCTCTCACTTCAAAGCGTGGTCGCAATCTTCCGAAGGGAACAAAGGTTATCACTCCGATTGCAGGGTTCCCAACCACAATCAATCCTATCTTACAGATTGGATTCCAGCCAGTGTTCGTAGATATTGAATTGGATACCCTCAATCTAGACTTGGATGCCGTAGAACGTGCTTGCCAAGAACATCCAGATGCACGAGTAATTACATTTGCTCACGTGTTAGGTAATCCACCTAACATGGACCGCTTGATGGAAATTATTGAAAAGTACAATCTCATTCTTCTTGAAGATTGTTGCGATGCACTTGGGTCTACCTATGATGGAAAGAAGCTGGGTTCGTTTGGTGAGATGGCAAGTTGCTCATTCTATCCCGCACATCATATGACCACTGGCGAAGGTGGGTTCGTTGCTATTAAGGACGAAGCCACAGAACGTATTGTACGCTCATTCCGTGAATGGGGTCGTGGGTGCTACTGCATTGGTAAGCAAAATCTATTGGAGAAGGGTTCCTGTGGGTGCCGATTCAGCGCATGGGTAAAGTCACTTCCAGACTATCTATTCGACCACAAGTATGTGTACGAAGAAATCGGATACAACCTAAAGCCAATTGAACTGCAAGCTTCCATCGGACTTGCTCAAATGGAAAAGCTTCCTGAGATTGGTCAAAAGCGCAGAGAGAACTATGATGCTTTGTTCAAGGCATTTTCTAAGTATGAACAGTTCTTCCATCTTCATAAGGCACAACCAAAGTCGGACCCCGACTGGTTTGCATTTCCCGTCACCGTAAAGGATGGCGCACCATTCAAGCGTTCTGATATCTGTCAGTTCTTTGAGTCTCACATGATTCAAACTCGTCCATACTTTGCTGGCAATATCATGTTGCAACCAGCATATGAAGGATTGTACGATACACAAGAAGTTATCACGAAGTTCCCTGTTGCTCGTAAGGTTACCACCGATACATTCTTCTTGGGAACCAGTCCTGTCATAGACAAGCAAAAGACAGATTATATCGCGTACATCTTAGATTACTTTATCTCTGCACTGTACATTTAAATATGAGTGTTGCATTTTTAACTGAGATGGGATTTGAGGGAAAGGTACCTTCGGACCACACAAACATGAGAACAGAGTTTGCATGGATGCATGCATTGAATGCAGACCACTATTGTATATACAGAAGCGAAAGCTTTACGAAGGTCAAGAACTATGATGCTGTGTATATGATATTTCCAAAAGGGAATCTGTTCTTGAATTCTGTTGGTGCTAAATTAGCCAGTGGTACCACTCCTACCTCTAACTTGTTAAAGTTAGACATAGTAAATCTATTAAAGCAACAAGGCAATCAAAAGGTATTTTATATTCAAGAAGGCCCACACTGGTTGTGGAATGACTATGAGATAGAAGACCAAGTTAACAAGTACAACTTGGTCAGTATGTGTGACGGAATCTTTGCGCACAATGAATCCGACGCCAGATATTATAGAGGATTATTTCCAAGCGTAGATGTAAAGGTAATACCTACGTTACTTATCGAAACTTTAATCAGCAGTATACAACCAAATCCACAAGATAAGGTTATCATTGGTGGCAACTTTGCTAGATGGTACGGTGGATTTGAAAGCTACATAGTCGCAACAGAATTTAATCTTCCCATTTGGGCACAGACTTCCCATGCGATGAGGGAAGGAGAAGAGTTGCTGGATAACCTGACACATCTTCCACGATTAAGTTGGATAGACTGGATGAAAGAACTCAGCAACTTTAAATATGCAGTACATCTTATGCCCACGGTGGCGGCAGGTACGTTTTCTTTAAACTGTGCTTACTTTGGAATACCAACAATTGGTAACATAGATGTAGACACTCAACGGCTCTGTCACCCTATGCTTTCGGTTGATGTAAACGATGTAGATACTGCACGGAAACTGGCAAGGAAATTACACGAAGATGTTGAGTTTTATAACGACTGCAGCACTATTGCAAAAGAACAATACAAGGTACACTTTTCATTAGACAAATTTAATTCTACAATGAAGGTATTATGATAGTACAAATAACATTAGCAAGAAATGAACGTGTTCTCATAGAAGAACTTCTTCCTCTGTGGAAGCAATACGCTGATGGATTTGTATTTCTTTTAGACAAGAATACTGATGATACCAAACAGTATTTAGAGTCTGTCAAGGAGCAGTACAATATATTAGAGGTATTGGAAGTCAGCGAACCAGACTCTAAACTTCCTATAGAAACAGACAAGCGACAATTATTGTTTGACACTGGGCGTAAGTATTCCAATAAGATTATATGCTTGGATGCTGATGAATACCTAGATGGTGAAATGACAAAGGCAGAAGTCGAATCACTACTAGAGAATAACCCAGATACCGTATTCTTTTTACAGTGGGTACAGTATACTTCTGTCAATACTATTCGTGTTGATGGTCCGTGGAGAAATAATATAAAGGACCGCATGGGGTCATACACCACTGACACTAAGTTTGCCCATGCACAAATGCATTCAACCCATCTCCCCATACCTAGTAAACAACTGGGGATATCACAAGACAAATTGTTTGTTGCCCATTTACAATGGCTTAACAAGACTTACGTAGCTATCAAGCAGTACTATTGGAAAGTTGAGGATTATGTAAACAACACGGTTCATAACGCTGCGGTGGTGGGGAACTCAGCGTACGATGCCTCTGTAAATGATTTTAACTGGGAAGAGGAGTATACTTTCACTACTCTCAAAATCAAACCATGGATATTTGAACAGTACGCTATCTACAACAACTATCGGCTTTCTATTATTAAAGACCGCATACAAAAATATAACATACCAGACCTTGGAAGTTGGGGATACGATTTCACTTCAATGGACGAAACGCTTCCCTCAACTATCAATAAGCTGAAGGTAACTGTGGTCACTGCCATAGGTGATAACAACATATACGAAAAGTATATTCCTCGGTGGTTTTCTAATGCAAAAGAACAACATCTGTTCTCTCAGACTGAACATATTATTGTATACAAAGAGTGGTCAGAGCATTTTGAGGAAATGAAAACTCTCGACAATTTTGTATTAATTAAACAGACAGATAAGGGAATGTACAATGCATGGAATGCGGGAATCAAAGCTGCTACCACTCCATACATAACCAACTGGAATATTGACGATTTACGTCACCCAATTAATACAAAGATTAAATATGATTTATTAGAGAACAATCCTAGTATAGATATGGTATACAATTGGTATGCAGCTACGCACAAGGAAGAAGATAACTTCTATACTATAGACCTTGCTAATACGTTCATCGCGCAATACCCAGACAACTTCCATGAAATAGTTTTTGATAACTGCTATGCAGGACCAGACCCTATGTGGAAAAAGAGTCTGCACGAGAAAGTTGGGTACTTTGATAATGAAAGTTTTGCCACTATTGGTGATTGGGAAATGTGGGTTCGGTTTGCATTGGCTGGTGCAAAATTCAAACTTATACCAGAAGTTCTGTGTATCTATCTTGACCACGAGACAACCGTAAGCAGACGGCAAAATGATAGGGTTCGCACAGAACAATTAAATATGAAACAAAAATACATGAAAGGAATGTTCGTATGATTAATATGTCGGTTTGCTTGGTTACATTTAAAGAACGTCGGGAACTTATTAAGTCGCTTATACCTCGTATACGAGAAACCATTCCAGCGGAAGTGGATATCATTCTTGCTGTCAATGGAAACTTTGAAGAGCCGATGCCAGAAGACTATCGGTCAGATATGCTCAAACTGAGTATGGAACATCAAAATGTATATCCTATTATCTGCGCAGATTTCATGAGTCTAAGCAAGTTGTGGAATACATTAGTTCTGTTTAGTAAGACTGAGTATAACTTTGTGATGACCGACGATTTGGTTATATCCAACCCAGACGTATACAAGATTGCGTCTGACTATGCGGAGCGTACTGGAGAGGAGTTCTTTACCATCAATAATGGATTCTCGCATTTCGTGCTAACCAAATCCTTCCTCCATCAAATTGGATATTTTGACGAAAGGTTATTGGCGTATGGGGAAGAAGATGGTGACTTGGTGCATCGCTACATAAAGATGTTCGGGAGAGATGTACCCACCCTTCCAATAGATGGATTCTATAATGGTGCTGCCTACCATTTAAAAATGAAGAACACAGAAAATCACATCAATAACAAACCGACAGTCAATCGCGAAATAGCATTGATTAAATATGCCGATGACCCTAACGGAATCTGTGGAATGAATCCTACTCCGTTGTCATCGACTGGAGTATTTGAGGATTACCAGCAATATCCATACGAACCGTTTGTTAGAAGAAACAGATTTAACATAAAGAAATTTGAAAGGATAATATTAGATGAATAATATTTCTGTATTCGGACCAACTGGATTTGTTGGGAATAGATTCTGCGAGTTACACGAAGCAGAGGTAATTCGTATTCCACGAAATGATTACGTTCCTCAGTCTAACCAAATATTGTATTTGATTAGCACAATCGATAATTACAATATTCATAAAGATTTATTCCTTGACATTGATACAAATTTGACTATATTAATGAAGGTGCTGTCTAACATAGACCGCACCAATAAAGATTTGGTATTCAACTTTGTTAGTTCTTGGTTTGTTTATGGGAAGAACACCAATGTCCCATTTAGAGAAGATGACTTAGAATGCAATCCCACGGGATTCTATTCAATAACCAAGAGATGTGCAGAGCAGATGATTATCAGCTTCTGCGAAACGTTTGATATTAAATACCGTATATTTCGGTTAGCAAACGTTATTGGAGAAGGAGATAACAAGATTTCAAAGAAGAAGAATGCTTTACAATTTTTGATAAAGGAAATTGTAAACGGAAATGATGTTGAGTTGTATTATGGGGGCAACGTTCTTAGAGATTACATATACGTCGATGACGTATGCAATGCAATCAAATACTGCATGGACCACGGCCCAGTTAATCAGATAATCAATATTGGTAGTGGCAAACCATACTTGTTTCTGAACATCATAAAGAAAGCCATACGAATTGCAAACTCTTCTTCGAAGATTATAGATATAAATCCTACACACTTTCACAATGTGGTACAAGTCAAAGATTCGTATCTAGATACAACTAAACTTAAAAATATAGGATACGAATGTCAGTATGATATTGACACTATCGTGAAAAAACTGGTAACTCATTATGAACAAAACAGATAAAAAGATTGTAGTATCTAATCTGATGCGGTGTAAGAACAAGCAGTCGTTCTTTGCTCTGCATCAGCTTCAAAGTAAGATACATGCAATTGACCCATCGATAGAGGTGGAATTTCATATCTTGTGGGATACCGATGAAAGTATATCGGAAAAGCAAGATGACCCACGATGGAGTAAGTTGATAGATGAACATATTGTCAACTTGCATGGATACAACAGACAGTTCTTCAAGGACTATGCCAAAGACATGTATGGTATCACCGACGTAGAAAAGTTTGATGTGTGGGTTGCCTCGTACTTTATCCTTATGGCACAGTACCTTAGACGGGTAAAGCTATACGATTATTATTTGATTTATGATGATGATATATTAATTAACGATGACTTCTCTCACATAACATCCCTGTTGCTTGACAAGGTTCCTGTACTGATTTCCGAACCTATGAACGTCAATTGTGATAAGGTATTTATGCAGTCGTTGGTTAACTTATTTGGTATGGAGTTCTTTGAAATCTACAAGTCGAAAAATCCTAGCATGGCAGGATTTAATGCAGGATTTCAGGGAATAGATTTAAGCGTTTACGACAACTTCTTGTCCGTTGACAGATTCAACGAACTGCTGTCCTTGTTTAATTACAAGAGTGTACGGAACCCAGACGGCACAGAGTTCTTTGGTAATGAGCGATTCATGATTGACACGCAACAGCAATCATTTTTCAGTTTATCCAACATCGTGCTGTCTAATAGAACTCCACATTTCTTGGATGCCAGCGAATATTATGTAGTGCCAAATTGGGGAACCCACCCTGTCTTTGGTGAAATTGACCACACAGACGAATTAGAAGGGTGGGGATTGTGCTTGAAGTCAAAGGTGTCACATTTCATCGGGCACACCCAAGGGAAAGGAAAGCCAAAAGTTTTCTTAAATATGGTAGATAAGTATCTAACTGATAGAGGATTTGAAATATGAAGAAACAAATAGTATATGTTACAGGATGTCTTGGGTTTATAGGTTCGTATGTAACTCGCGAATGCTTGAAGCGTGGTTGGTTCGTGCGCGGGATTGACAAGTGCACCTATGCATCTAATGAAAAGCTACTCGAAGAATTCAACCAATATGAAAACTTTGTATTTGAAAAGAAGGATATCAATGATATCGAATTCCTATATGAATGCGACTATGTAATTAACGTTGCCGCAGAAACTCACGTGGGCAATTCTATTGTAAAGAGCGATGACTTCGTACATTCCAATATCAATGGTGTGCATCACCTACTCGAACTTATCAGAAACTACCGAGCAGAGAACAAGGAAGTCCCAACCATGTTACACTTCTCAACCGACGAAGTGTATGGTGACATTGATGAAGGGGCGCACGTAGAAGATGACCTACTGAAACCATCCAATCCATACTCCGCTACAAAAGCGGCGGCAGACATGCTTATCTTGGCTTGGGGAAGAACATATAAGATACCTTATGTGATTGTCCGACCAACAAATAACTATGGTGTTGGTCAATACGTAGAAAAACTTATTCCAAAGGCATGCAAGTATTTGATGGTTGGAAGAAAGATTCCACTTCATAATAATGGCACACCTATTCGTAATTGGCTCCATGCCCAAGATACTGCGAACGCTGTCATGACTATCATCGAAAGTGGTGTAGAAAACGAGATATACAACATTTGTGGTGGATTCGAACAAGATAACTTGACAACGGTACAAAAACTGGTTAAATTATATAATGGTGACGAAGACTATCAAAAGTATTTAGATTTGTCCATCTCTCGTCCCGGCCAAGATATGCGATATGCACTAGATGATTCTAAGTTGCAAGCTCTTGGCTGGAAAGCTAAAGCGGTATTTGATAATGAATTAAAAGATATTATTGAATATTATAAGAATAATTTCATTTGGTAAAGAGGAATACATGATTAGAAAAGTCAGTGACTTGGTTGCCGAGTTCTTAAAGGAAAAGGAAATAGAGGTTGTATTTGGTATCATTGGCTCTGCTAATGCTCATATCTTTGATTCTATTAATAAATTAGGATATACCAAAATAATTAATATGCACCACGAACAGGCTGTAGTACTGGCTATGGGTGCATATTACAGAGCATCTGGTAAGTTGTCGGCGGCTATTGTAACTGCTGGAGGCGGGGCATCGAATGCTGTTACTGGTGTTGTAAGTAACTGGGCAGATTCTGTTCCCGGCCTCATCTTGTCTGGACAAGAGCCGAGCAGATATCTCAAACAACACGCACATCTTCGTATGTATGGCACACAAGGATTTAATATCGTAAAGATGTTAAGTGACGTTATGAAGTATGGTGTTACCATATTCGATGCCAAAACTGTACAGGATGAACTAGAAAAGGCGTTTGACATAAGCTATGGTGGAAGGCCGGGTCCGTGCTGGATTGACTTCCCACTAGATATTCAGTCTGAGATGGTAGAGTCTAGAGCATGGACTACTCCTTTAGTAGAACAGAAGTCTGTTGATGTCAGCGAAATTATTTCAATGATTAATACCGCAGACCGCCCAGTAATTCTTGGGGGAAATGGTGTTCGTCTATCTGGTGCAAAGGAGGCATTTCGTAAATTCGTAGATGCTACTAAAATACCCACATGTTTGAGTTGGTCTGCTATAGACTTGTTACCCAGTAACCACGAACACTTCTATGGTAGATTCGGGTTGTACGGACAACGAGCCGCCAACTTCGTCGTGCAGAACTCTGACCTTGTGGTAGTCCTTGGTAGTAGAATGGCACTGCCCCAAGTGGGATATGACTTCACTCAGTTTGCACGAGGTGCTAAAATCATTGTTGTGGATTTGGATTCTAACGAAGGAACAAAGTATCGGAATGACCTGTACCTCCAAGAAGATTGTAAGGATGTGCTGGCTGCATTGAATTCTGCTACGCTTGAACCGAAGGAACGGACATCATGGACTGCCTACTGTGATGACATTCGTGCGAGATATCCGTGGGTAAATGAAGAGCATAAAGACAACGGATATATTAATTCTTATAAGTTTATGGAAAGACTGTCTGCACATCTGTTAGATGAGCACATCGTTGTCACTGATATGGGAACGGGATTGTTGAGTGGTCACCAAGCTATCTCATTGCGCGATGGACAGGTCATGTTCACCTCGCAGGGACTTGGTGAGATGGGGTATGGGTTGCCAGCGGCGATTGGTGCCCAACTGTCCAAGCCTAACAGTCCTGTGCTATGTTTAAACTGTGATGGTGGTATTATGATGAACCTCCAAGAACTGCATACCATCGTCGAAAATGACCTGCCTATCAAAGTTATTATCTTTAACAATGACGGGTATTTGATGATTAAGCACACGCAAAAGCTGTTCTTCAAGTCACACTATGTAAGTGTAGATAAGAAGACTGGAGTTGGATTGCCTGACTTTAGCAAGCTACTTCCTGCGTTTGGATACGATTACTACTCCTTGAAGCAGTGGGACTCGTTCGATGAGACAGTTTCTGCTTTCTTGTCACATCCGAAGATGGCTGTACTAGAAGTCTTTATGGACCCAGAACAGGATTTCATTCCAAAGGTCAAAGGTGTGCTCCAAGAAGATAACACTATCCTTGCCCCGCCAATCGAAGAAATGTCTCCGTTACTTCCGTTCGAAGTGATAGAGAATGAAATGAAGGTGGGAGTAAGTGAGAAATCAAAGAGGATTAAGCGATGATTAAAATCGGAATATTAGGTACAGGAAACATCGGCACTGACCTGTTATTAAAGGTATTGCGTACGGAATTCCTAACTCCAGTTATCTTTAGTGGACGGCGCATGGATTCTGACGGTATCATCATAGCACAGAAGCACAATGTTCCTGTCACTGATACTGGAATACAATACTTTATTGATAATCCAAACGTGTGCGATGTGGTATTTGATTGTACCAACGCTATCGACGCAATTGAACATGCAAAGGTATTCAGCCAACAGGGTATCAAAGTTATTGACTTGACCCCAGCAAAGGTCGGAGAACTATGTGTCCCTAGCATCAATGCTGATGTTATAAACACACAAGGTAACGTCAATATGATTACCTGCGGTGGTCAGGCATCTTTGCCACTGCTACACCTCATTTCTAACAACTGTGAATCGTTGGAATATGTTGAAGTGGTTTCGCAGATTGCCTCGAAAAGTGCTGGTATGGCTACACGCATAAACGTTGACAATTATATACAGACAACGGAAACTGCTATTAAGAAGTTTACAAGTGCCGAGAAGTGCAAGGTTATCTTGAATCTAAACCCTGCTGAGCCGTGTGTTGATATGCAAACCACGATGTTCATCAAGTTCAAGAATATTAATTACGAAACCTTAAGTGAGCAGATATATCAAAAGATTAAGGAATTAAAGACGTACATTCCATTTTATGAATTGACTATCCCACCAGTCATCAATGATGATGTTCTTGTACTTAGTATCAAGGTAAAGGGCGTGGGTGACTATCTGCCAGAGTACGCAGGAAACCTAGACATAATCAATTGTGCTGCAATTGAAATTACAAAGAGGTTGGTATGAGCCATATTATATTAACGGACTCTTCACTACGAGACGGAAACCATAGTGTAAAGCACACTATTTCACTCGACAGCATTGAGCGGTATTGCAAGTTTGCCGAGGATGCCAAGATACCGATTATCGAAGTCGGTCATGGAAATGGAATCGGTGCATCTTCTCTGCTCATTGGCGAAGCAAAGCATACTGACACTGAGATGTTGGAGACTGCCAGAAAGCATCTGAAGAATACCAAGTTGGGCATTCATATCATCCCCGGCATAGCCACAGTCAAGAAAGACCTATTAAATGCTATTGATATCGGCGTAGATGTTTATCGCGTGGCATCACACTGCACTGAAGCTACCCTCACCAAGTCTCATATTGAATTCCTTAAAAAGCATGACAAGCATGTAATTGGTGTTCTTATGATGTCTGCTCTTGCGGACATCCCAACACTGGTGAAAAATGCAAAAATCATGGAAGAGTACGGTGCCAGCGCAGTACTAATCATGGATTCTACTGGAACATATCTACCAGAGGATGTACGCCAGAGAGTTGTTGCATTGACTAATGGTCTGAACATCGGTGTGGGATTCCATGCGCATAACAACTTGGGCTGTGCTATTTCAAACTCTCTGGTCGCTGTGCAGAATGGTGCTACCTACATTGACGCTTGCATCCGTGGATTTGGTGCTGGTGCGGGTAATGCCTCTCTTGAAGTTCTTATTCCTGTACTGGAGAAGAGTGGATTCAATTTGGGGGTAGACTTCAAGAAGGTTATAGTAGAGGCAGATGCGGTAACAAACTATTTGGTTACAAATCCTCCTAATATTACACCAGTAAACGTATTGACTGGATTGCATAAGCTGTTCTCTGGATTCGAGAAGCCTATCATTAAGGCGGCAAAGCTCTACAACATAGAGTACTCGTCCTTGATATTTGAATTGGGTAATAGAAAGTTGGTTGCTGGTCAAGAGGACTTGATTATCGAAGTGGCACAGAAGCTTACACAAAATGACTAAGATACTGGTTACGGGTAGAAGTGGTTACATAGCTTCCTCCTTGCTTTCTCATCTTAATGATAGATACGAAATAACCGCAGTTGGAAGAGCAGACCTAGATTTGACAGACAAGGGTGCCGTCAAGTCTTGGTTTGCTAACAAGTCATTTGATGTTGTCATACATACCGCAATTCAAGGTGGTCATCGCTTGCACAAAGACGATGACACCGTTGCTGATAATAATTTAAAAATATATTATAACCTACTTGACAACAGGGAAAAATATACTAGATTAATAAACATAGGTTCGGGAGCGGAACTGTATAGCTTGAATACTCCTTATGGTTATAGCAAGTATGTCATACGAAAGTCTGTCTTGGAGCAAGATAATTTTTACAATGTACGGGCATATGGAGTATTTGATGAGAACGAAATTGAAACCCGTTTCATCAAATCAAATATTTTAAAGTATATAAATAAAGAGAACATGGTGTTGCATCAAGACAAGCAAATGGATTTCTTTTACATGAAAGACTTTGTTTCTTTGATTGAGTATTATATACACCGTGCAACCCCACCAAAGGAAGTAGATTGTTCATATTCTGAGGTACATTACCTGTCTCAGATTTTAGATACGATAAATACTTTGGGCGACCATACGGTATCAATAACTTATAATCACAGTAGTCCACAACCTCATTACAAAGGGAAGTTTACAAACTTGAACATAAAATATATTGGATTGGACCAAGGAATACGGAACGTATATCATTCACTATGCAACAGATAACATTCATAACAAATTTAGCAAACAATACTTTGGAACATGCAAAGTTATTGTTGCAATCATTAAGGACAAATCTTGACAGCGACGAACATCAGATTCTTATTTTTATAGATTCTGATAACGAAGGCACTCTAGACTATCTGCTTTCTATTAAAGATACATTCAAAGATTTGGGGATTATCAAGAACAACCTCAATGTTCCTGTTGGGTATGCTCGTAACAAGACCATATTGACAGAGTATGCCAAGCACGATATCATCAGTTATTTGCAGAGTGATATGGTGGTTGGTCCCCATTATGATACTGATATATTAAAGCATGTAAAGCGTGGGCGAATCCTTAGCTCTACCAGAGTTGAGCCACCTCTTCACGGGGAATCCCCAGTCACCGTCACAAGAAACTTTGGGTTGCATCCAGACGAATTTAACTTTAATGATTGGAATTCTTTTTCAATGTCAATCAAAAAAGATGAACTCGTTGACTTCTTTTTTGCTCCTATTACGTATTACAAAGAAGATTGGTTACGTCTGGGAGGATATGATACCGTGTTCCGTAGAGCACGAGAAGATTCTGATTTTGTTCAACGATGCTTACATGCTGATATAGAACTTGTACAAACGTTTTCAGCTAATGTATATCATTTCACTTGTGTAAGTTCTCGCGGGAAGAGTTGGTTTGACAAATCAAATGACCAAGCACAGCAACGGGCTGCTATACAGTCACAGGCTGATAGCATAGAACTCCGTAGATTCATCCGAAAGTGGGGAGCGTTTAACCACGGTGAGCATAAACTATATAAACTTGACATTGATTTAGTTGCGGTAAATTACAGAAATTTACAATCCATATATAATGTGGAACCTTTCTTTACACGAGTCTGGTTGGGGAAGGAAGAACACAAGCTGGAACTGGTGTCTGCCTATGTTTCACAACATGGTCCAGCAAACTATCTATTGAACTTCTCAGACGAACAGTGGGATACGTACAAGCATTTATATAGACTGGAAGATTATAATAGTATATTTCACGTGGGGAATCCAGATTCTTATTCGGTGAAAGTTACTATGGATTTTGGGCGTATAGAAAATACAAATGAATTCCTGAAAAACATACAAAATCTGTATTATATGTTGAAAGACTGCGAACAGGGTCAATACGAACTTGACGGGATATTTATAGATGTGAATGATATTAGGATATTACCCACACCTGTTCGGGCTGAGAATCCTGATTTTGATTATAGCTTATTAACTGTTTATTGATTAGAGGTATACCATGGAAAAAAAGGTATTGGTTACTGGAGGACATGGATTGGTTGGGTCCGCTTTGAACGCTGATGTTCGTATTGGACATGAAGTTGATTTGCGAGACCCAATAGAAGTTGACCAGATGTATAGGCAACATGCCCCAACTCACGTAATTCATTGTGCTGCAAAGGTTGGTGGTGTTGGTGGTAATATGTCGTATAAAGGTGATTACTTCTTTGACAATATCATGATGAATACGAATGTCATTGAATACGCTCGACGGCACAATGTGAAGCGATTGGTCAATTTCCTTTCGGTGTGTGTATTTCCAGACGATGTGGAATACCCTTTGACAGAAGCCAAGATTCATTCTGGAGAGCCCCATTTCTCTAATAATGCATATGCCTATGCAAAGCGTATGTCGGACATTCAAATCATGGCATACCGCGAACAATATGGTATTAATTACACATCAGTAATTCCTACCAATATATTTGGACCACGGGACAACTTCTCACTTATTCATGGACACGTTATCCCTATGTTAATTCATAAGTTATATAGGGCACAACGGGACAATACAGATTTCGTTGTGTGGGGGTCAGGCAGGTCCCGCCGTGAATTTATCTTCTCAAAGGATTTGGCAAACATGGTAGAGTTTGTTTCTGACCATTACGAAGAGACATCGCCAATCATCCTAAGCACCTCAGAAGAAATCTCTATTGCGGAGGTAGTTGACATTTTGGTAGAAACGTTTAACTTTAAGGGTAATGTGGTATTCGATACTACCAAGCCAGAAGGCCAGTACCGTAGACCATCGGATAACTCAAAGATTAAATCGTATATGCCAGATTTTAAGTTTACTCCGTTTGATGTAGCAATTAAAGAAACTGTTGAATGGTTTATAAACAATTATGAGGTTGCGAGAAAATGAACATAGATTATGAGTTTAAAAATCCAGAGATAGTAGAGCA
>Ga0315909_10005107_pt1 | contig 15213 bp, 21 predicted proteins | sample LakEriMetagenome_11_FD_203527 | JGI IMG/M metagenome (GOLD analysis project Ga0315909, IMG submission 203527) | Freshwater fungal communities from buoy surface, Lake Erie, Ohio, United States - Buoy 2 MA125 | ecosystem: Environmental > Aquatic > Freshwater > Lake | place: USA: Lake Erie, Ohio...
TGTCAAGTATTGCAGAATCTTTCTTTTCTGAGAATCTTGGAAAATTTCCCAGAATCGCGACGGCCTCAGATTTCATAACATTGATCTTGCAATTCTTTTGCCATGCTGGCTTTGTGTCGATTGCACCTTATGAGCGACTCTCGCAAAACGGATACTTATGAGTAGAGAGGGTGCGAAATGCTCACGATTGACGAGACTGCTGAACGACTTGGATGCTCGATCTCCGACGTGATCCACTTGCGAGGCAAGGGGAGACTTCGCGAGGTTGATCGAAACCGGTTCGACGAATCGGAAGTTGAGAAGCTCGTGACCAGGAAGCGAAGCCGTCAGCCTCGCGAGTTCGTCGCTACGGACTGCTCTGATCTCCCGGCTGACGAAGACGGTCGGCGTGGCATTCATGCCTTCCCTGATCGTCAGTCAGATCGCAGCGTCAACACCCTGAGCGACCGCGAAGCCAGAACGCCGCGAGAGCGGATTGCAGATGAACTGAAGTTGTCGGCGGCATGATCTTGGATGCCACGTCATCCGGGTGCCGAGTTTCTAGCGCGGGATACCTCCGAGACCATGCCTTCGACAACTTCAGAAGAAATCGTTGACGCCCTGGCAGCTGACGCTGTCGACGGGATTCAGTCCGCGAGCAACGGGGCTGGGTCGGTGACAGCAACCCCGATTGCCGATCGGTTGGCAGCGGCAGAAGCCGTGGCCAACAAGGCTTCGGTGAAGAAGGGCAAGAAGCCCTTCCGGATTTTTCGCATGCCTGGGGCGTGACGGCGTGCCCCTCCTCGCGACCGTCACGCCCCGTGGTGTTTGAAAAGGATTTTCGTTGTCTCTCTGGTCTCGCATCGCTGGCTTCTTCTCCGCAGCGAGCGGCGGATATGACGCAATCGGCGACGACGACCAGACGCGGAATCACTGGGGTCGAGCAACAGCCGAAACGCCGGCGATGCTCACGACTCTCGGTAACCGCAAGGTTCACCGGGATCGAGCCCGCTACGAGGTCCGAAACAACAGCTACGCCAACGGCGTAGGCCACACGCTGTGCAACTTCACCATCGGCACTGGGCCTCGCGTCCAGATCTTGGGTGACGATCAGGAAGCCGAGCAGGCTTTCGCGGAGTGGATGGCCAACGACCGATTCGCTGAAAAGCTCCGTCAGTTGCGGTTCGCTCGGTACGAGTCTGGTGAAGGGTTCCTCGTCCGATCGTTCGAGGCTCGCGATGGCGTGAGCTTGACGCTGGTTCCCGTTGAGTGTGATCGAATCACCGGCCAGGATGGAGCGGACGGAATCAAGGTTGACGCGAGCGGGAAGCCGGTCAGCTACGAAATCCGGGACGAGATCGGCTGGAAGTCGATCACAGTCGAAGCTTCGCAGGTGATTCACTACTTCCGGGCCGACCGACCTGGCCAGCTCCGGGGGATCCCGGAAGTCGCTCCCGCTCTCCCGCTGTTCGCCCAGCTCCGAAACTACACGCTCTCAGTCCTCAACTGTGCCGAGAGTGCTGCCCGTCCGGCTGGTGTGATCCAGTCGAACAGCAACCCGACCGACGAAGACGCTGACGAAGACCCGGCGACATACGACAAGATCGAAGTTCCACGCGGGGCCGGGATCATTCTTCCCAAGGGTTACGCCTGGGGTCAGATTGACCCCAAGCAACCGACCACGACTTACCCCGAGTTCAAGCGAGAGATTCTCTCTGAGATTGGCCGGTGCCTGAACGTTCCCGCCAATCTGATGCTCGGGGACTCTTCGGCTTACAACTTCGCAAGTGGTCGGCTCGATCATCAGACGTTCTTCGTTGCCATCAGTGTTGAGCAGGACGTCTTCGAGCGAATCACTCAGCGGGTGTTCGGCTGGTTCTGGGAAGAGTGGGCTCTGCTTCGCGGGCTCGACCGCACGCCACCTCCGATCAAGTGCTACTGGGATGCCCCTCCACCGGTTGACCCGCTGAAGGAAGCTTCGGCACAAGCCATGCGGCTCACGAATCACATGAGCACATGGGCTGAAGAATACTCAAAGCGTGGTCTCGACTGGGAAACCCAGATGGTCCAGCGAGCCAAAGAGCTGAAAAGGATGGCCGAACTCGAAAGAGAGTTCGAGATCAAGTTCGACAGTCAGTCACAAATCACGGTGAACAATGCCCCCGAAGACAATCCAGAAGACAGCCAAAGAGCTTCAGATCGACGGGGAAAAGAGCCTCCAAGCCGCTGAGAGCTGCGATGACTTTGAGATTCTGCAGGCGGCGGAAGGTGATGCAGCAAAGCTGCCAAGCTTCAAGTTGACAGCCTACACCGGGGGAAAGCTCCCTGTGAGCGGCTGGCCTCACCCGGTGGTTGTCGACCTGTCTGGGATGAAGGTTCGGGCAAAGTCGATTCCGGTTCTGATTGAGCACTCCAGCCCACTCGGGCACACGAACAGCGTTGAGATCAACGCGGGCTCAATCAAGGTCACTGGCGTGCAATCGCATCCGAGCCAAGGCGCTCAAGACGTGATCACGGCGGGGAAGAACTCATTCCCGTGGCAGGTGAGCATTGGTGCCGGTGTTCAGAAGGCGTCATTCGTCGACGCTGGTGAAACCGTTCAAGTCAATGGCCGGACTCACACAGGGCCCCTCTACGTGGCTCGTCAGTCCGTTCTGAAGGAAGTCAGTTTCGTTGCGATGGGTGCGGATAGCCAGACGTCGGCATCCGTCGAAGCGCGACATTTCGTTACGAAGGATCGTTCTGTGGACCCCAAGTTCAAGGCATGGCTGGAAGCCCGTCACCTGAATCCTGAGACCCTCGAAGCCGGGGCTCTCACTGCTCTCGAAGCCGACTGGAAGGCACTGGAAGCCAAGGAAGGCGACGAAGGCAAGGAAGTGAAGGCTTCCTCGAAGCCGATTGTTGATGCGGCTGGCGATGACGGGGCCAGCACTCAGGGCGACGTTCTCGCGAGCGAACGAAAGGTTCGCGGCGACGAAGTTCGTCGTGTCGACGCGATCAATCGCCTGTCTGCCAAGTTTCCCGAGATCAACGCGAAGGCGATTGAGGAAGGCTGGACTCCCGAGAAGACGGAGCTGGCAGTCCTGAGGGCGTCGGCTCCGAAAGTGAGCCACAGCAAGAAGGACGACGGCAGCGACTCGACCGACCTGGTTATCGAGGCGGCGTTCGCTCGCACCATCGGCCTGGCCAACCGCGACGAAGCCTATGATGAGAAGATCCTCGAAGCTGCCGACAAGCAGTATCGCGGCGGGATCTCGCTCACCGAACTTGTGGCCCACTACGGAGCCCGCAACGGTTGCGATGAGCGAATGCGGGACGAAACCGGAATCGCCCGCAACCTGAAGGCTGCGTTCTCGACCACCGAGATCGGCGGCGTGCTGTCGAACGTCGGCAACAAGTCGGCGGTGAACGCCTTCAACGCCGTCGAGCAGAACTGGCGGGCGATCTGCCGTGTCGGATCGGCTCGCGACTTCAAGACCATGACCAAGGTGTCTCTGCACGGTGACATGACCTTCAAGAAGGTCGCTCCGAGCGGGAAGATCGAGTCGGGTGATCTGGGGAACCAGACCTACACCAACAAGGTCGACAGCTACGGTCGCACCCTGGTCATGACCCGCGAAGAAATGCGGAACGATGATGCCGGGGCCCTGGCTGGCCTGTTCCAGAAGATGGGCCGCGGCGGTGCTCTGGCGCTCAATACCAGTGTCTGGGGCTGTCTGTCTGGCAGCGTGACGTTCAGCTCAACCGCTGTGACCACGAAGGGCAGCGCGTTCAAGTCGAACCTGTCGGCCAGCACGGCTCTTACCGTGGCCGGTCTCTCGACGGCTTCTGGGCTGTTCGATGCACAGGTTGACCCGGACGGCAACCCGCTCGGATCGGAAGCCCGCTACCTCGTGACCTCTGCTGTCGACAAGGCCACCGCGTGGCAGATCGTCAACAGCACGCTGTTGACCAACGGTTCGACCACGGCAGCCGGGCAGAACAACCCGCACGCCGGGAAGTTCGAGCACGTCTACAGCCGCTACCTGACCACGGCGGGAACCTGGTATCTGCTGGCCGACCCGAACGATATCGCGGTCGTGGAAGTGCTGTTCCTCGACGGGCAGGAAACCCCGCTGGTTCAGAGCTTCGACACCGACCCGAATCAGCTCGGCGTGGTCTATCGCGGCATCTACGACTTCGGCGTGTCCGCAGTCGAGAAGCGCGGAGCAGTGAAGGCCACGGCGTAGTAGTTGTTTCCTTGCTATTGATTGGCAAGGTGTAGGGCAAAGCCCAATCAGGGTTCGTTTAACGGCAGGACACTCGGCTTGTACCCGAGCAGCGATGGTTCGAATCCATCACCCTGATCTTCTGATTCTCTCTCTCCTCACTCTCTGGTGAACGAATGGCGACGGCGTATTTCAAGGATGACGGCGGGCGGATGCAGTATACGCCGAGTTCGGCGGTTGCTGCTGGCGACGTGGTCGTGGTCGGCGACACTGTGGGCGTTGCCACGCAGGCGATTGCGGCCAACACTCTCGGCAGCTTGTCAACTCGCGGACTGTTCCTGCTGCCGAAGGCCAGCGGGTCAACCACGGCGATTGCAGCTGGGAAGAAGGTCTACTGGTCTGCCGGTTCCAGTGTCATCACCGAAACCTCTTCCGGAAACAAGTGCATCGGCTACACGCACGCCGCGAGCGTCGACGCCGACACGACCCAGCTTGTCGAACTGGCACGGGCATAACCCGTGGGCAACATCTTCGAGCGTGGGAACGATTGGCTCAACTCCCGCCTGAAAACGGGCGGGAGTTCGACCATCACTCTGACCGATCTCGACGGCAACACCGGCGAGCTGTCGGCTACGATCGACAAGCAGGTCAGGGGCTCGAAGCCAGTCGATGACATCGACACGCAGACCAGCGACAAAGACTTCAGCATCCTGCGAAGTGACCTGGAAGCCGCGGATCTCGGCGAGCCTGCGATTGACTGGACCGTCACCTATGGCGGGCTGACCTATCGCATCTTTGATGTCGATGAGTCCGACGCCTTCCGGGGCCGGATCATGCTGAGAACTCTGAGGGTTGACGAGTGATTCCCGAACTTCGTGACGCTCTGACTTCGCACCTGCTCCTTCTGGGGGTGGTCGAGGCTTACGCGTCGTACAAAACGAAGATCGATGTAAAAACGCTCGATCAACCGAAGCTGACGGTGATTCCATCGGCTCGCGAAGCAACGCCGATCAACCGAGCTGGGCAGCAAAAGTACGACGTGACAACCGACCTGGCCTACCGGGCTCGGGTCACTGATACCGACAACCTGGCCGAACTCGACCGACACGACGCGAGAGTCGAAGAGATCCTCGAATCTTTGACGGTTGGTGATTCGGTTGGCGACGGCTGGAAGATCACGAGCGTGACACGTCCCGCGCTGTTCAGTGTCGAGCACATCCAGGAAGCGGGCGTCTTCACCTCGATCATCAAGGTTGTCTGCTCGAAGGTGATCTGATGCAGATCGGAGTCAAGGCCGCGAAAGCCCTGTTCTTCGATAGGCCGGTCAGGCAGGCAGTCGACCGAACGAAGCTGAAGGTTCTCTCGAAATACGGGGCCTTTGTTCGCCGGACAGCACGGGCGAGCATCCGCAACCGCAAGGGCGACACGCCACGCGGTCGACCTCCGGCGAATCGCGTTGGAACTCTCAAGAAGTACATCTACTTCGTGCGAGACCCATCGGCTGATTCGGTGCTCATCGGACCTGCCAAGCTGAGCGGAACAGAGGACAAGCCGGGTCTGGAGTGGCTCGAAGAGAACTTCCCGTTCATGGGACCAGCCCACGAAGAGAATCTGCCGAAACTCCCCGGAATGTGGAAGGACTCAATCTGATGGAATGGGCGAACTGGCTCTCGAAATTCATCCAGGACGTCGGGTTCCCGATTGTGGTCGTTGTGGGAATCGTCGGATTGCTGGGCTGGATCTCTCACCGGTTGGGGCAGTTCTGCGGGCCACTGATTCGCCAGCTGGTCTCGGCAGTGATGGAGTTCCTTGGGACGACATCAAAGAGCGTGTCAGTTCAGACGGACATTCTCCACGTGATGGCGAATGATCAAAAACACTACGGGTCATTGGTGACCCGGATTCACAATCGAATTTTCGGAGACGACTCAGATGAGCTGGTTCAAGAATTGGAAGACAACCACGGTCGGCGGGGTGCCGGCTCTCGCGGTGCTCCTGCAGCAGATGGCGGCGGCGATTGACAACGACCCCGCCACCAATCCCAGCATGACAATCATTGTCCTGGCAATCGGTGCTCTCGGAAGTGCCCTGTTCGCGAAAGACTCAGACCAGAAATGAAGAAGACTCCCACCAGAACACGAAAGCCAGCGAAGGCGGCTCCCAAGGCCGCTCCTGCGACTCCCCGTCAATGGGGGCTGATTGGTGCTCTGGTGGCAGTGTCGATCTCCATCACGGCTGGGGTCGGCCTGCTGTTCTGGCCGGGCTCACAAGAGCCAGCGACCGAGCGGATGGTGATCAACAACTACATCGACCTGGTCTGCTCGGAAGTGCTCGACAAGCTGACAGCCGCGAACGATGGCGACCTCACCGGGGAGCAGGCGCTGCACATCATCAAGGTTTCGACGCCGATCATTCAGGAGAACACCTGGAAGCCGCTGACAGACCGGCTCACCAGCCTGCAGGCTGATGGCGTGTTCGATCAGAAGAAACTTCAGGCGGCGATTGACGATACACGGAAGGGGCTTCAATCATGCAAGCGATAGACCCCGTCTGGAATCGTCCGCTCTGCTACGACGGAGACGGCGAAGACCATGCCAGCCTTGCCACGCTGTCGAGCCTCTGTTCTGTCAATGAGGACTTCGCCAAGGACGTGAAGGTTCCGGACAATGTGGCGCTCGGCTGGCTCCCGGTGAAGAACCAGGAGCGAATCGGGAGCTGCGGCGGGCATTCGAATGTTGGTGTAGGCCAGGTGTGCCACTACTGGAGTACCGGCAAGCTCCCCGACTTCTCCGAGCTGTGGGCATACATCCGGGCTCAGTCTCGCGACGGGCTGGCCGGTCGCGACTGTGGATCGACGGCGAACGCTCATATCCACTTGGCGACCGTCGAAGGCTACAAGACCGAGCAGGAAGTTCCATATCGGGGCCAGTCTTACCCTGTGAACTGGCGCGACATCGCGGCGATTCCCGGGAATCCATCGCTGCGACTGAAGCAGGTTGTGCGGGTCAAGAGCTGGCAGCAGCTCCGGCAAGGATTGGCGGCTCGCTGGGCGGCGATGGCGTTCGGGCCTTGGTTCAATGTTCCAAGGGATGGGCAAGTCTGGCAACTTCAGATCAATCAGGCTGGGGGCCATGCGTGGTACTTCCCCGGGGAGTTCCGGAACGGCAACCCGCGGGGAATGAACTCGTGGGGAATCGAGTTCGCCGACCGGGGCCGGTTCGATTTCTATGAACAGCCGTTCAATCAATGGCTGACCCACCCGCACACCTACGTTTTCCTTCTCTCGGAACTGGCCGAAGCGAAGCCGCGAAACGTCGACTTCACCAAGGAGCTGTGGAAGTGAAAGCGTTTCTCTTTGCTCTAGCCCTGCTGGTTGTGGCCACTCTCCTTGTGGCTGCGGATACACCGCGAAATGACGACCTGCGTTCCACCGTGGCCAACCAAGTCGACGCTGTGGAATCCGATCAACTCCAGGAGTTGAAGCAGAAGACCGAATCACTGGCCGGTGAATATCGCCTGCTGAAGTTCCAGCTGGAAAAGTGCTTGTGTGAGCTGAAGCAAAAGGAAGCCGCGAAGGCTTCCAAGGGCAAGTTTCCCCGGTTGATCGTGTTCAGTGCTCCTGAGTGGTGCGCTCCGTGCCGGGAGCTGGAAAAGAATATCGAGAAGCTGGCCGGTCAAGCCTATCAGGTTGATGGCAAGTCGCATCTGTGGCGGGAGAACATCGGCGGCGATGAGACCTTCTCGATTCAGCTGGTTGACTGCTCGGACAGTGACGGAGATGGCAACAAGCTCGCCGGAGACTATGGCGTATCGACCTTCCCGACAACGCTCCGAGTCACTGGGCCCGGAACAGTTGAGTCTCGGTTCACTGGCGTGATCGACACTGACACGATCTGCCGCTACCAGGCTGGTGAGTGGTCGCCACCCGTGAAGCTCGATCCGAAAAAGTTCGTGGGGGGACCGAATTGAACGACATTGAAAAAGCACTGACACCGAAAGCCAATGAGCTTGCTGAGAACGTCGCCAGCTGGGCGGCCAGATGCGACGGTTCTCGTGGGGCGAGACGCGAACACAAGGCGATCTATCGTCAGTACGCTCGTGAGCAACTCGAAGACGAAGCCGCAAAGCTGGGTCTGGGCGTAGGCTTCTTCGCCTCGATTCTGCTTCGGTGGGCAATCTCGAAGCTCGTCAACAAGATCATGGAACGGTGGCTCAATGCAAGTTGAACCGATCCAGATCCCGACGCAGTTTGCTTCGCTGGCTCGCCAGTTGTGGCGATGCCTTCGCGGCGAGCTTGGCCCCTGGGAAGTGGTGTTCGACGGGAAGCTCCTGTCGATTCGGTCGGCAGTGGCTCCCGAGTGGGCCATCGGGATTTCGATTGAGTGCGGCCCGAGCCTGCTCCGGTTCTTACGGGGTGACTCTTCGCTGAAGTATGGCGAGCATGCCTTCCGGTTCCTTCGGCCTTGTCTGGGGATTCTGGCGAGTGACACGCTCACTCACGGCGGCAACGCGGTGATCCCTCAATTCTACGTCATCGCCCCGCGTGTCACGGACCCCATCGCCCATCACATTTCCGCCGACGATGACGGCAACTTCACCATCAAGCTTCGCACGCGGCTGATTGGAGCCCCTGTCGAAGCTCGGATTCTTCTCTAAGGAATGACGCATGTCACTGCTCGGCTTGGACGCCAAGGTCTATCGCAACACCGGCACTTACGGAAGCCCCACTTGGACCGAGTGGAGCTTCATCAAGGAAACGACTCTCTCGCTCTCGAAGGGTGAGGCTGACGCCACCACGCGAGCCAATGGCGGCTGGAAGGCCACGATCGGAACGCTGAAGGATGGCTCGCTCGAAATCACTGCGATCCATGACACTTCGGATGCCCAGTACCTCGCGGCCTACCAGGCGTTCTACCAGGACACGGTCTTTGACCTGGCTGTCGTGGATGGGCCGATTGCCACCGTTGGCACTCGTGGCCTACGGGCTTCGTTCATGGTTACGGCTCTCGACCGGGGTGACCCGCTCGAAGACGTGAAGACCACAACAATGACACTCAAGCCGACCTATTCCAGCAACGATCCGGCTGAATGGCACACGGCAAGCTAGTTTGACTTCATTCCCACGGCAGTCATTGGGCTGCCGTGGGCCTTTCTACCACGGAACCAGCATGCAAAGCTTCAAGGATGTTGACGGCAAGCCTCACGACGTCGCTGTGACGTTCGCCACGATCATGAAGGTGCGGAGCCGCACTGGGATCGATCTTCAAGAGATCATCGGGCCGAAGTCTCGCGAGATCGTCGAGAAGCTCACGGACCCGATGACGTTTGTCGAAGTGCTCGGACTCGCCACCGGCGAAGACGGCGACCAGCTCGCGGAAAAGCTTGACGGAGCAGCAGCGGAAGCCGCAATGAATGCTGTGCTCGATGCGGTGCTCGATTTTTTCCCACCCCAGAAGGGAAAGCCCATCCGGGAAGCCCTTCGCCGGACGCGGGAAGCAGCAGCACAACAAGAGCAAACAGCCCTGGCCCACCTGCAGGAAGCGATGACGAACGGCGACTTCGACCGGGCGCTATCGAAAGCCTTGTCTGGGAACTCGCCGGAGAACTCGGAATCGACCCCGGCCCACGGACGCTCCGAGAGCTGATCCTGATGGCAAAGGGCAGGCGTTCTGCCGAATGGTCGAGAACGTCGAGCCTTATGGCACTGATTGCCAACGTGAACAGCTCCCGCAAGCGGTGGAGCCCGTCCGACTTCGACCCGACTCGCAAGAAGTCGAAGAAGCCAGACGTGAAGCTCCCGCCGAAGGAATCAATCGACATTCTTTTGAAGGTGTTCGGTGTCAGCAACAGCCGTTAGAGCAGGACGAGCATTCGTCGAGGTCTTCGCGGACACGAGCCCACTGGCTCGCGGTCTGAAGAAGGCTGGAAAGATGCTCACTGGCTGGGCTGACGGGCTGAAGTCGGTTGGTAAGCAATGGGCGCTCGCCGGATCGGTTGGCGTGGGTGCCTTCTTGGGAGCTGCCAAGGTGTTCGCCGATGCGGGCGGGGCCTTGGATGATATGAGTCAACGAACGGGCGTCAGCGTCGAGGCTCTCTCGGCTCTCAAGTATGCAGCCGAGCAGAGCGGAACAAGCTTGGAAGCGGTCGAAGCGGGCGTCAAGAAGCTGTCGGTGAATCTGGCCGAAGCGGCTGGCGGAAGTGAATCGGCTCGCGACAAGTTTACGAAGCTCGGGTTGAGCTTCAGCGACCTCGCGAAGATGTCGCCGGAAGATCAGTTTATTGCCATCGCTGAGCGACTGTCACAGATCACAGATCCCGGCCAGAAGGCTGCGGCGACGATCGACATTCTCGGCAAGAGCGGTGCCGAGCTGATCCCGTTGATGAACGGCGGTGCCAAGGGTGTTGCGGCCCTAGTGGAAGAAGCGGAGCGTCTGGGCCTGGTGATGACCAGTGCCGAAGCGACGGCAGCAGCAGAGTTTGGCGACAAGCTCGATCGAGCGTGGGCCATTGCGGGCCGAACAGTGGGACGGGTGGGGGCGGCTGTTATCGGTGCTCTCGGTCCGTTCCTGGACATGTTGATTCCGCTGGCAGCTGCCACGGGACAATGGATTGAGAACAATCGGGGGCTGTTTCAGATCATCTTGGCTGTGTCGGCTGCAGTGGCTGCGGCTGGCGTGGGGATGATGTTCCTCGGGACGATGATCCAAGCGGTTGTCACGGTTGGCGGCGCGGCTCTTGCTGTGCTCGCTGGCGTCGGATCAACTCTCGGATTCTTGGGCGGCGTGCTCGGGGGGCCGGTGGGGATTGCGTTCACTGCCCTGATTGCCTTCCTGGCCGGGACTGTCGATTGGAGTAACACCCTCAAGACCTCGATTGAGTGGGTGACGGATGCCTTCAACACGCTTGCGGGTGAGTCGGTTGACGCTGTCAATGGAATCGTGGCAGCGATCTCAGCGGGCCGGATCGAGGCTGCCTGGAATATCGTTCTCGCTTACCTTGAACTTCAATGGCTGAAGCTGACGGGAGTTCTCCGCGAAGGCTGGCACGCTGTTGTCGATCCCATCGTCGACGCCTGGCACACGGCGGTGTTCAAGATCGCGGAAGTCGGCCTGAAAGCGTTCTACGGTGTATCTGATGTCTGGTCGGTCATGATGGCGACGATGAGAACGGCTCTGATCGACTTCGTCGGCTTCTTTACCGACAAGTGGGCAACCAGCCTGGCCTACATCGAAAGCGGATGGGTCAGGCTGAAGGGGCTGTTCGACTCGGGCGTCAACGTCGAAGCGGAGGTCAGCCGAATCGATAAACAGCTCGCCGACAAACTGGGAAGCAACCAGCAAGGCCGGGACGGTGCCAAGGCAGACATTGTCAACAGGCGTAATGCTGAGATTGCCAGGATTCAGGCAGAGCGATCCGGGGCACTGTCCAGCCTGGGAGAGCAGAACACAGCCGAGCGAGACGCCAGGGCGAAGCGGCGACTGGCTGCCGAAGATGCAGCACAGAAGAAACTCGACGAAGCGAAAGCAGCGTTTACAGCATCCGTCGAGGAAGTTGCTAAGGCCACTGAGGAAGCAAAGGCCAGCCGATCAAGCTCGATCTCTGCTGCCGGTGCAGGAATCTCATCTTCCATCGTCACAGGATCGTTCAACCCGATGAGCTTTCGCGGTGCAGCGAGTCCTCGCGAATTCCATCAACAGAAGCTTATCGAAAAAACGGATGTCCTGATCACGGCGATTGATGAGATGAAAGCCGAGTTCGCTGGGTATCGCAAGGAAGAACGAGAAAGGCCGGGTATCTGATCGTGGCAGTAGTCCTCAAATACGACAGTTCGCTCACAGCTGGAGCGTCCACGGCTGACGGAAGCCTTGACCGGAAGTATCTGGTCGGGAGCACGTCAGACGCCGACGCATACAGCGAACTCCTGGCCCACGCCGATTGCCCGGACTCGATCTCGACACCGTTCGGCGTGCTGTTCCGGAAGCGGCTGAGTGTCACTCATATCGGCAACGGGAACTATGAGGCTGAGTGCAATTGGGCGGGCCTGGGCGTCGAAAATGACGAGCCTTCGTTTGTCGAACTGAGCTTCGACACGCAAGGCAAAACCGAGCACATCACCCAGAGTCTTGACACGACGATCTATCCCGGAACGGGAGACGATCACGGCGGTCAGATCGGCGTGACGAAGGACGGAGTCGAAGGCGTTGACATTGTCGTTCCAGCCTTCACCTGGACGGAGACATGGATATTCCCGAACGCAAGTTGCACGACCACTTATCGCGAGAGCTTGAAATCGCTCACGGGAACCGTGAACGATGCCACGTTCCGGAATCACTCAGCTGGTGAAGTGCTGTTCCTGGGTGCTCGCGGCTCTCGAAAGAACGCTTTTCAGTGGCAAATTGAATTCAGCTTCACGGCGATCCCGAACGCTTCTTCGTTGACTGTCGGGACAATCACAGGCATCGCCAAGAAGGGGCATGAATACATGTGGATCACGTGGGACAGGCAGGAAGTGGGCGGTGAGTTCGTCGCCAGCATCCCGCGAGCGGTGTACGTCGAGAAGGTCTATCAGACCTCCAGCTTTTCCAGCCTCGCCATCGGAACGGGAGCAGTGTAAATGGGGCTCGGACCATCAAGCACGCGAATCATTGCGGCGGCTGTCGGCACAGATCCCGAGCAGGCTCCGGCCAATTCGACGCTCGGAACTGTCGTTACTTACGACGTCCCGCTCAGTGGAGACGACGCGGCTTCTGATCAGGTTGTCAGGGGCGATGATTCTCGGTTGAGCGACTCGCGAAATCCCACGAGTCACACTCACGACGATCGGTATTTTACCGAGTCGGAAGTCGCATCCGCCCTGGCGACAAAGGCCGATCTGGTTGGCGGTGTGATTCCGACAGCTCAAATTCCGGCCATCGCGATCACTGCATTTCTCGGGACCGTTGCCAATCAATCCGCGATGCTGGCCCTGTCCGGCCAGTACGGAGACTGGTGCATCCGTAGCGATACGGGTGCGACGTGGGTTATTACCGGGTCTGATCCGACCGTTCTGGGAAACTGGACGGCGTTAGGCTACCCGGCTTCCCCAGTGACCAGCGTTAATGGTCAGACGGGGGCCGTGACGCTTGGATACTCAGATGTTGGAGCTGCTGCGTCGGGTCACGATCACAGCGGCGTCTATCAGCCACTGGACGCGACACTCACGGCACTGGCGTCACTGTCGACATCGGCGGACCAGCTCATCTATGCGACCGGGGCGAACGCCTTCGCAATGAGCGCGCTGACGGCAGCAGCTCGCGGACTGCTGGATGATGCCGACAACACGGCAATGAGAACGACACTCGGTCTCGGAACTGCCGCGACTCTCAATGCCCCGGCCAGCGGAAACGCCAGCTCGACGGAGGTTGTTCTCGGCAGTGATACGCGACTTGGCGGCGGCGGGGCAACTGTCGTTTCTTCGGCTGTGTCATCAAACACGAACATCACCGGAACCTCTGCGGCCTGGGTCGATTCGACGCTCTCAGTCGCTCTGACGGAAGGTACATGGGATTTTGACGGCAGCAAATTCAATTGGTTCTGGGGAGCCACGGGCAAGAACACTCAGAACCGCCTGAAGGTGACAGCCGGTTCGATCACCAAGACCGATGGGCGGGTGGTTGGAGAGTGTCGCATCGTCGGCGGTACGTCAACGCAGATGACGTACACCGCAGCAACCGGAGTGATCTCCGGAGGCAGCCAGTCGTCTGGAACGAACTCAGTGGTATTTCTGATGGACGGTTTCGTTGTGGTCCCGTCTGGCGGATGCACTATCACGTTGCAGTACCTGACCGGACCAGGATCAGGCGAAACTGTGGTGTTCGAACAAGGCTCCTGCCTAAAGGCGACCAAGCGATGATTGATCAAATCAAGATACTGGCCACCCCCGCGTTCCTGCCGTCTCAGTACGCCTTTCGGGCCGATGCGTACCTGGGGTTTGCCTGCGTGCTTGTTCTCGAACAGTCGCCCCCTGTGCTGGCCGTGCAAAACGGAGAGGCGTGGGACAAAAGACCGGCAAGCGAGGCTGAGCTGGCAGCGATCCTGTCAGGACTGCAGGCCAATCCCCCGAAGCCGCAACACCTGACACCGCTGGAAGCACTGGAGCGTTTCACCGTTTCGGAGAGGGCTGCTATTGAGGCGAACGCCAAGCCGCTGGCGTGGCGACTGTTTTCCGCCATCGAGCCGATCAGCTGGGCCACGTTTGCGGCATCAGTGGCGGAGCTTCAATCTGGCGGTCTGCTTACGAGTGCACAAGCGGAAAGGATTCTTTCGTAAATGGCGACTCAAACGATCCAATTCCGAGCCGATGCGGGCCTCACCCTGAAGGCCAGGCTCTACCCCGTTGCCAGTGACACGGCTTTCGCAGCGGAAGCAACGTGCACGGAAGCGACCAACCGCAAGGGGCTTTACAGCTTCACGCAGTCGGCCAGCTCGGGCAAGTACGAAGTGAAGATTTGGGACGACACCGGAACGCGGTATCTGCTCGGAACTGTCTTCGTGAAGACCACGGACACAGCAGCGACTTTTGAGTGCGTCGATCAGCGGATTGACCTGGAGATTGCCGAAGACGCTGAAACTGCAGCAGCTGGTGGCGGGGGCGGCGGGGGCGGTGGCGAGACCACCAGCTTCAGCCATGCCGCGCTCGATCAGCTGCGGGGCGTCCGGTTTATCGGACCGGCCAGCGTCAGCAGCTCGCCTCGCCAGATTGTGGCCGGTGACGACTACAGCGGCTCGCGGGTGCTCCGATTCGAGAGTGACGCCCTCCCGGACCTCTCCGGGGCCAGCTCAATTACGTTCACGATGCGAACGACAAACCGGGCGAATACCGTCGCCCTGACGACAACAACCGTGGCCTACGCGGAAGACCCGGCGCGGCTGGAAGTGACGCTGGCTTCCGCTCAGACGCGGATTGATCCCGGCTGGTACGACGCCGACATCGAAGCCGTGGTCGACTCGAAGAAACAAACCGTTGTCGGGCCGAAGGTCCGCTTCG
>Ga0315909_10005108_pt1 | contig 15212 bp, 7 predicted proteins | sample LakEriMetagenome_11_FD_203527 | JGI IMG/M metagenome (GOLD analysis project Ga0315909, IMG submission 203527) | Freshwater fungal communities from buoy surface, Lake Erie, Ohio, United States - Buoy 2 MA125 | ecosystem: Environmental > Aquatic > Freshwater > Lake | place: USA: Lake Erie, Ohio...
ATACATTTGGCGGTATCTTATTATTGGTAAATGATGTTACATTTGTCGCTCCTATCGTACCCGTTACAGATGTGCCGCCACTCACCAAAATAGTTGCACCTGCCGTAATATTTAAGCTATCGTTCCAGTAAACCTCTGTAGTAATATTTGGCGAAGTACCCAACACCCCTGCTCTCATTTGTGTTATTATCAAAGTATCGCTGCCTGCATTGTAAAAGCTACCATACACAGCCGATGTGCTGAATGCCAACGTATCACCTGCCGCACCGCTACCAGCACCAAAGACCGCCAAAGGAACGGTATCTAAAATAAGCTGATAAGTAGCAGCAGCTACATTTGATAGAAGATAAGGGCTAAGCATAGCCGATGTATCGCTGATATTCACCTTTGCATTATTTTGAGCTATTGTCGCATAAGTTGCAGCCGCTACATTTGATAGAAGATAAGGAGACAGCATAGACGCTGTGTCGGTATATTTTACTCGCTCGTTAATCCGATTGCTAAGGCTCGAAGTGTCTGTTGAATAATTAGGTATATTTAAAGCCCCTGAACTTTGATTAAAGGTAGCGTTGCCACTTGTACCTGTTGTGGTCAATGAAATCAAATTTTGTTTTGAATTTATACGATTGCTTAAACTTAAAGTATCTACCTCTTTAAGATAAGGAGAAAGCATATTAGACGTATCGCTTATGTTAACTTTTAAGTTAACTCTATTGCTTAGACTAGCGGTATCGATTTTTCTTAGATAAGGAGATAGCATAGCCGCTGTGTCTGAAAAATTTACTTTCCCACTTATATTAGGCTCTGCTTTTTTCCACTGAGTACCAGTCCATAAATATATAGAACTATCAGCTGCATTATATCTTATAGCACCTGGTCTTCTTCCTGTTGTTGGTATCCCATCAGGAATCAAAAGAGTAGAGTCAAATATACCCCCTTTCCATCTATAATAGTTATTGAATGGAGTGTATGTTCTGCCATCAATAGTCTGTGATTTTGATGAAAACGCTACTATAATGAAGCAAATAAAAAGTAATATTTTACGCATATATTGATACTATTTCATCGTTAAGAACACCCCCTACAAAGGTAATTGTTTTGCTTGACACATTATAAGTAATGTATCTACCACCATTATCTATATAACTAAGTCTTATGCCATCTATAAATACTATAGGAACAGCTCCTGTTGGTATATTGTTATTGGTATAAGTTGTTTGCCCATCTGTCATGGGTTGCCCAACACCAACTTTAAATTCTACAATACTATTTAATGAAACCTTTTGTATCATAGAAGTAAAAGCATCTCCTATCCCTACACTTATCCTACCCAATGAGGTATTCTGTATTTGTACTACTGTAGGCGATTGGCTTATTATTGTAACGCCCGGGTTTGACGATTCTGCAAAATTAGACATTATGGTATAGTTATTTCTTTTTGTACTTTAAATTTACCGCCTATCAATGTCTTTACAAGTCCGTTAGCAAACGTGCATTGCAAGTCATAAAAGTAAGTGTCAACTGTAAATATAGGAGGATTTGGTATGTAATTAAATGTGACAATATTTGATGATACAGAAAATCCAGAACCTGATTGAAGTGTTACAAGTAACGCATCATTGCTGTCTCTTATGTGCATAAGAAGGGTAGCCCCAGTAAATGACAAAGGCTTACATTGACCATCTAAGAACTTTAAAATAGCATCAAAGGTATCTCCTTTGAGCACTGTAAAGTTTACATCTGCCTTTATGACGTTAGAAACCTCTGTCGGCTTACCACTTGCTGTTGTTGTATCGTTACAATTTGCCATATTATTTAAGTACTTTAATTTTAAATGTTCCGCTTGCTGGGTCAGAGCTCCCACTACTAGCGTAGTTATTAAACCTTACTGTTACTGTGTTAGTAGCACTTACCCAAGCTATAAAAGACCCATTTGCTACTATAGACGCGTTAGGTATTCCTAATGCAACTACGTCTCCTTCGGCAGCTCCTGTAAGCGTAAATGTAAGGTCTGCTGAGTTTCCGTGTCCTGTATTTGGGAAGTCAAGAGTAGCAGAACCTGATAGCCATAAGTCTCCTATATTTATAACTCCGTTTGCGCCTGCCATGTAGGTAGTGCCATTGGCTGCAACGCCTACGGATAAATTGCCTGTTGTATCTGGTAGCGTAGTTGTATAATTTGCAGCCGTTGAGCTTTTTAAAAGTACGGTTGCATTTCCAGCGCTATTTCTTAAATTTAATTGATTACCTATTCTTACTGTTGGGTAAGTTCCGTCTCTGTTTTTTATAGCCAAAGCTCCGCTACCTGCTCCATCTTCTGATATGGCAAAATCTGATGTTATACCATCAATAACAAAAACAGGACTTATAATACTATCCGTTGTTATATTGCCTGTTGTTGTAACCTGCTGCAAAGTGGGATTTGCAGATGGGAAGGCGCCTGTAAATCTTCTTACCTGACCATTGGATGAGTTAATTACCAATAAGTCATTAGCAGAAGTATCAGCCGTTACAGGCGTAGTAGACAATGTAAGAGTATCTCTTAATCTAACCCTTCCATTTACATCGAACCTAAACCCAGTATTAGCAGTATCCCCAATGAGTACATTGCTATTGTTCCTTATATACATTGAAGGGTTAGCCCTTGTATTGCCAAGATATATACCGCCACCAGCTGCCCAAAAAGAATTTCCAAGATATAAGCTCCCATAATTAGCAGAAAGTATGTCCGTTTCAGGGCCATTATGTGTGATAGCACCATACCAGTTTGAGTTCCATCCTGCATTACTTGCAGGTCTTAAATCTATACGTGCTCTATTTCCTGTTGTAGCTCTAAACTCTATTGGAGCAAAAGGAACACTTCCATCTCCAGTATAACTACCAAACTTAGCATATAAATCATCAACTATAATAGAATCGGTCTTGATACCCCCATTTACATTCAACTTATATGTGCTGTCTGAAGCTGCACCTCCTATGTTTACGCTACCATTAGAAAAAAATCTTGTAGTGTCGCTGCTTGATGCAATACTTAATCTTCTCGATGGAAGAGATATTGTAGTGTTCTCAATTAGAGAACCTCCTAGCTTTACGTTCTTATCTGAATGCGTAAGACCATTTGTAGAAGTTGAAATACCAATGCTGTCCTTTAGAGCATACGTTTGATTGTTCTGCGTATAGTATATGCTGTCCATTCCTACTATCCTAAATATTGATGACACAAAGTTTGTAGAAGATGTAGCACTTGGAACAGTATCATTTGCCGGGAAGAAGATAGTCGTAAGCTCAATCTCATCACCATTGACAACAGGCTTATTAGGTCTTACATTAGGCACTCCTGTTTTAATAATAGGACCATCTTTACCTATGACAATAACATCTAATCTTGATGTGCTGTCAGCCGTCTTCGCTACTGAAGTAAGCAACGTAGTGCTTACCCTTCTGTAAAAACTACCATTTATAAATGCTGAATACGCTGTTATTGCAAAATTCTTTTTAGAAGTTTGGTTCTGTGTTACCTGACCGCCAAATACAAGCCTTGTCAAATAATCCATCCCTACCCTCTTCCAACGCTGACCAGTATACTCCCACAATGATGTATCTCTTGGAGGACACGTTGCAGGAAGGGGATTACAAGCCGAATCAGGTCTTGCCACAAACACTATATACCCTCTTCCAGGCCATCCAGTTCCGGTCAACGGAGCTACGGGAGTGTCTGCCATAATAGGCACAGCCATCCAGTCTTGAGCATTTATTCTCGTAACGGTAATACCTTGTGGTCCGCCAACAGCCATCGGCACTTGAGCAACAGCGAACACACTAATAAAGCATAAAACAAAAGCCAATAAAAACCTCATATCAATAGAATTGAATTACAAATACATCACCATTCATAATAGTATCACCTACACCTGTAAGGTTAACGGTAGAACCTCCCTTAAACCAATCGTAGAAGTTTAATGCGTTTCTTACGATACGTATCCTCTTATTCAGTATCCTTGCATCAGTGAACGATGTAAGTCCTGCTGTAATATCCACTCCTCCAACAAGAACAATGTCATCAGGAAGAGGAGTACCTGCACCTCCACCACCACCAGGTGAAGGGGTGGCTAGATAGTCATCATTTAATCCAACAAATGCCGTAGTCCCTGTGTTGTATATCGGGAGCTGCTTGCCGAAGTCGTAGATTGATATTCTACTAATTAACAGCGAGACAGCTCTATCTTTCTTATCCTGCTGGATATATGCTGACTGATAAGACCAAGATACCGCTTTCTTAAGGACATATATCAGAAGTCTCTCCCTCTCATAGCTATTGTCATTCTCAAAGAATCTCTCGTCGGTTGACTTAACACCCAACTTGTACAAGGCTTTGTTAGCCCTGCTAATCCATGTTTGAACTTCAGTTGTAGTATATTGTGGCATTAGCCGTAGATTGCGTCGTTATCGGTGATGAATTTAATCCTGTCTATTGCATGCTGAGAGCCTAAGATGTCGTTATCCGCCTCTGCGTTCTTTGCTGCCTCTATGTCGATAACTATCTTCATGCTTTCTCTCAGGTAGTCGTTGTTGTTCACCAGAGCAGGCTCGATAGTCATTTTGTTAACTCGTTCAAACAGAGCCACTTTTGAGTAGCACACCAGCGTTACCACCTTAGACAGAGAGTATACACTACCTACTACCGGGGATGCCGGAGTGATTTCCAAGGACACCGTAAAGGCGTAGTCCTGGTCAATATCCGTGATAGTGATAACATCGGTCGGATAGGTTACGTATGAGAAGTTTATAGACTTATACAGGCTTCCGTCTGACTTATATAGGTACAGATACCTGCTTGTCATAGCAGCCTTTGTTTCGGGTGCTGCGTAGTTCGTAGTATCTGTTATTTGGAATGTTGTGCAATCGGCACTCTGGCTTGCCGTAAATGCTGCTGTAATCGGCATCTTACTTATTTTAAACAAAAATAAAAAAACCCCTCCGTAAAGAGGGGCTGTTTATATCCACACTTTGTTTTATTTAAACCCTCCGCTTCCAAATCCGCCTCCTTTACCAAACCCTCCTTTACCAAAGCCTCCTTTACCAAACCCACCACCGCTTTTTTTCTTTTTCTTGCCCTTAATCTCGAACCCTGTCTGAATACTTTTCTGGTCACTTATAATCATATTGGCTACCTTATTCATATCTCCGCTGAACATGCTTATGGCAGCTCCTGCCTTACCTCCAAGTATAACATTGGCAAATGTCATTCCTCCAAGTTTTAATGCAGATGCAACATAAAGCTCTGTTTCTGATAGATTCTTGTTTTCATCTGTAGCGTCTATCAGTTTAGCCAAATCCATACTTCTTGACACCTCATTATAAAGTATACCGAAACCACCAGTTGACTTAATCAAGTCTTCAACCCCTTCTGATTGAGCACCTGCATTATAATACCTTTTGATACCTTCTTGGTATTCTTTTGTTCCAAAAAGCTCTATTGGTCTTATGCTATATGTTTCAAAAAAGCTATTCTCGTATTCTTTTATCTTTTGTTTCGCCTGCTGTATTTCTTCTTTTGTTTTACCGCTTTTGGTCATATCCTCTATGGCGTTTTCCTTCCATGCTTTGAACAAGAAGAACCCGGCTGCTGGTCTTACTATAGCATTTACATTCGGGTCTATTGCACTTGACAGCATGCCGTTTATTACAGCATTGGTAAAGCTCTCTTGCTTTTCCCCAATTGCAATCCTTGTTTTAGCAAACCATCTCTTCCAGAATGGCATGGTTTCCATCTCTTTGTATAGGCGCTTTCTTTCCTCTTCGTCATCTCCTGCCGCTAATACTGCTGCTGCCGTAGTCGTGAATATAAGTCCGGTTGATGCTCTTATTACGTTATACATGACGGATGGCACTATTACCTCTGTAAGCGCCCTTGCTACATCTTCAGTCCTTTGTTTTGCAGATATGTCCTTGTCAAGAGATAATGCGCTCCTCATGTACCTTGAAAACAACTGGAACTGAACAGTAGGGTATCCTGTCAAAAAACCTAATATTACACTTGCCGGGTTATTCTTTGCAATTGTAGGAGACTTCCCAAATACGTTCCTTATTGCCCTTCCAACAAATGGAGCAGCAATATTAACCCTTATAGGCTGTCTGGCAATCGAAGCAAGACTATATTGCCTGTCAACAAATGAGTCAGCTGCATCAGATGCTTTTTGTACAGCATCAAAATATATAGCTCTATATGCTCCTCTTTCATCAGAGAATGCTTCATGGTCTAAATACTCGCCCGTTATTCTGTTAAAAGCCTCTTCAAATCTTGACATCCAAGCTCTTTTCTTAACAGCCATATCCTGCCAAGACGCAACCCTCTGTTCTCTTTGAAGCTGCTCCTTTGGTTTAGAGAACTCATAAAGAAAGTTGTCAGCATAAACACTCATTATGCGATGAACAGATGAACCAGTAGAAAGAGCAATCTTAACATAATCATCCCACTTAAATTTACCCTTATCTGTAGTATATGAAGACATCTCAGGAGTGACAACTTTATATACCTGATTCTTCATTGACTTGTTAGCGAACCCAAGAGATGCTGATAACTTGAATATGTTTGAAGGGAAGTCGGCAAACGCCTGTCTTAACTGACTAATCAAAATAACTCTTGATGCAAATGAAGTTACTTTAGATGCCGATTTGTACCAGAACGAATAGTTATTGTTTGATATTCTTTCATTTGACTCCAAAGCATTTTTAACCCTATTTGCAACAGCAATAGATACAGCCTCTGAATACGTTGCTGCCCCTAAGTCTCTCTCCTTCTTCAGCCTTTCAGTAGCATTATCTAAGCCTTTTAAACTATCAAGCACAGGTTTTACTTCATGTATTAAATGAATGTCTTTTAAATTATTGTACAATACAGAGTTGCCATTTAGGTCAAGTCTTCCAACCTCACCTCTTCTTGACTTTAGCTGACCTGAATCAACGCCTACATTGCCGCCTGCTTGAGCAAGGTATTCTTCTATATCCTTTATCTCCGTTACGCCTTCTTTTGAGAATACTCTTCTTGGGAAGTAGTCGTTAAGGAAAGGAGTGACACTACCCCTCATTATCATAGCAGCCTCGACTACGTTTCTTGTGTTATCTATATGCTCTCTCCATTTTGCTATTGCTTGCCTTTGGCTTTCTGTAAGTAAAGCAAGCAGTTCATCTTTAGATAAATCACTTAATTTGTTTACGCCTCCCTTAGTTAATATACCATAAGCTATATGGTCAAACAAAGATGCGTCATCTGTCTTGTCAGTTATTGCTGTTGGATTAGTCTGGTAGTGCTCCTTCATTGTTCTTCCATCGTAATCATCAGGCTTTTGCTCCAATATATTCCTTAACAGAACAACATCCATAGGAGATTCGCCTTCTTGAAGGTTGCTTATATGGTCTATTTGTGTGGCAATAATGGTAGCCATCCTTGTAGAAACTTCCATGTAAAACGTATTCCCGTATCCAAGAAGCTTCTTGATGTGCATCCATTTTGCCTTCCCTCCAAAGAATCCTGTTCCTAGCTCTTTGTTTAATAATCCAATACCTTTCTTTATGGCCGCCTTATTTGACTTGTCATTTAACAGCTTCATCGCCTCTTGCATAGGTGCTAATGCTTCAGTAACCTTGTTAAATGCACTGTCAATAGCTCTTGCTATAGGGTTAAAAATCTCCCTTTCCAATACACCCATACCGAACTCATCTACACCTGTGTTTAATTCAACATCCATCATGTGGAACTTGAACAAATCAAAGCTTGCCGCCATCCTTTCTGCACTAGCTCTGTTATAGTCTATGTCCATGAAAAGCCTTCTTATCTTTCCAAAAAACCCAGTAACTCCTGAATTATTTATTACTTGTCTTTTTGATAATATATCCTTCCCGAACTTGTAGTTTATATTTGACTGCTTAAATGCGCCTGCTTTTGCAGAAAACTCATACGTAGTGCTATTAGGGTTACCTCTTAATATTTCGTCAATATTTGCAGATAACTGCATTTTTTCTTTTGGCGTTAAAGAATTTATAAAGTCATCTGTCATTTCGTTTGCAAATCTTAATACAGCCTCATAAAGAAGAGGGTTCTTTATTGAATCTCTAAACTCTTGGCTTGTATTAATTGCTGTTCCGAGTGACTGAACCTTACCTTTTACATCAGCATCTATTTCTGCCTGTGCGTCATCAAGAAGCTGGTCGATAGGTTTTGGAAGCGAAGAAACAAGGTCGTTGTAGTTTTGTATAATCTCATCTTGTTCAGCTTGCGTTAGGCCGGATAAAGCGCCCTTCCTTTCTTTTATGTCATTTATTGCCTTTTCGAGATTTACAAGTGTTGCGTAATCCCCAAAATCTATCTGACCTGATGCTACTTTTTTAATAAGGTTTTTAATCTTGCTTCCAAGTGAGTCCTTCTCTGTAGTAGCAGATTGTTGAGGAGTTGGTACAAATTGATTTGAAATAGATACCGCTGATTCAAGATTTTTAGTATCAACAACTTTTCCTGTAAGTTCTTTTAGGTATTGATTAAATATTGAAATATCCTCTAATGTAGCATTGCTATTTAACCATTTTCTTGCATCTGCATTTAACAAGTTCTCCATTATAGACAACCTTGCAGCACCACTATATCTTCCTAATTTGTAATTAGAACGTATTTTATCAAGAAGTTTTGCCGTATCTGACAGCAAGTTTCTTCTCATAGCATACTCTATAATAGGAGTTACTCTATTGATTATATCATCAATAGCTGTAGCGTCATCCATCTTAGAGAATACTGCATCAAATAGGTTCTTATTAAGCTGCTTGAATGCTGCTGAAGACATCTTAAAGTCAGCTCCGAAGCTATCTTTTAAAGATTCAATAATCTTTCCAACAGCAGTACGTATAGCTTTTGCTCTATCTTTTACCTTCCCAATAGCATTAATCTGACTAGTAGCCAAATTCCTCATATACTCCCTCATAGACATATTCACCATCTGAGCCTCTTGAGGGGATATTTTTTCGCTTCTTGGGAATACGGCATTAACAGCATCTTGTGCAACACCATAGGCGGCCTTAACCATAGTAATAGATGGTATTCCTGCTGGATAATTACCTCTAGCATACATTCCATTTATCATTTTTACCAATTCGGTAACTATGTTTTTGTACGCTTGAGTTGCAGTTGTCTTACCTATCTTTTTCCCTTTATTACTTTTTGCTATCTCTTGAGCCTTAGCCTCAGCAAAAGCTGCTATTTCTCTTCCTTGAGGAGTTGCGAATATTTGATTTACATTATCAGCAGCTGCAACATCTCTTTTTTGCTGTTTAAGTTCGTTAATAGCTCTATCCATTTCCTGAGAAAGAACATTATCTCCCTCTCTATCCTTGATTCCAAACTCCTTCTTGTTTGCATCCATATAAGCCATTGCCTTGCTAAATGCACTATATGCAGCGGCATCTACGGAGTCAAACTTTCTTGCTTCTGACTGTATGAATCTGTCAACTAGTTCTTTTATTTTAGGTCTTGCTTGTTTTTCAAATGCAGCCATATCTGCATTCATCTTCTTATTGTAAGCGTCTTCAATTATTGAAGTAGCTTTTGCAGCAGCATCATTGATGGCTTCTTCTGTTAATGGTGCTCTAAATACAGAGTCTTCCATCTGCTTTAATAAGCTGTTAAAGTCAGATATACTTAGTTGTATCTTATTACCATATTGCTTATTCTTTGCTTTGAATACATCGGTAACAGCTTTTCTTACAGCCTTAGCTTTATCAAATGCCTGAGCAGCTCCTTTAGCTTGCCTTGCCATAAGGCCTGCAATGTACTTTCTTGTAGACATTGTAACACTCTCTACCTCTTGTGCAGAAATCTTTTTAGTGCTTGTGTAAGCAGCATTTACGGCATCTCTTGCTATTGATTGAGTTACTTCAGCCATTACTCTTGCTGAAGCAAAATCAGGTACTATACCTGTGTCATATAAGTTCTGTACAGCTTTTTGTACAGTTGAAAATACTTGCTGATATGCTTTTAATGAAGACTTTTCTGTCTTTTTTATATTTGCAGCCGCTTCATTTGCTATCGTTATTACTCCTTGTACTTGTTCGTTAGAATATACTCTTGATAATGTCTCAGTGCTTTTAAGCGAATTTATTACATCCTGCTCAGAAACATTATTATCAGCAGCAGCCTTTTTAATAGCATCTTGCAGCGTCATACCACCTTGAACAAGAGCTTTAACAGCTTTTACAATAGCTCTAACTACAGGAAGTGCTATGTTTATACCAGCAGTCTCTCTACCAAACTTATCTAATTGCTTGTCTATATTGTCAAGGAAATTAAATACTTTCTGTAGATTAGTTTCATCCTTAGTATCCAATGTCATTATATCCTCTACAGGTGCTGCTTCCATTGAAGGAGCAGGTGCTATAGAAGACTTATAATTAATATTTGTAATCTTATTCCCTAAATGCTTTTCTCTCATCTCTTGACCATTTTCAGTAAATCTTCTTTGGTCAAAAGTATTGTACCCCTCCTTTGGCTGAATAGATGTTTCTACTGTGCTAATTACATTTCCTGACTTTACATCTACTATTGCAAGTCTTACATCTTTTCCTTGTATCTCAGAGTTGTTATTATATATATTACCATCTTTATCAATTACATAAACTTTCTTACCGCTTTGCTCGCTTCTTTGTATAGCATCTAAATAATCTTGCTCTTGTTGAACGTCTTTAAATTTAACAAAAACGGTCAAGTCTTGCGGTTCATTAAGTTCATTTGTGGAAGTCTTTAGTCTTTGAGTCCTTCCGTCAGGCAATACATTATAAACGCTTCCTTTTGATGTTTCAAAACTAGTTACATTAGAAAGACTTGAGCCGCCTACTTCTTGCGCTTGGCTGCTGATAGGGCGATTGCCAGTATCTGCTGCTGGCTGCGTGGCTTGCCCGATGCCCCCTTCTCCTTGCCCGACTTGAGGTTGTCCTTCTTGAGCTCCCTCACGTTGTACGATACCGCTTGGTTGACCGATTGCTTGCTGCTGTCTTTCGCTGATTTGAGTGGCATATCTTTCTTTTATTTGATTTATTTCGTTGTCATATCTTTCATTGATAGGAGCAAATATCTTTTTATATTCTTCGTCTATTATCCTATTTTGCACTTCACCTGTCTCTCCTAATGGAACCTTTTCCCTTACTTCACCACTTTTTAGTGCTTGATTTTTTCTTTCATCTAATTCTTTTTTTCTTTTATCCTCTACAGCATTTATCTCTTCTTGTTGCTTTTGCTCTATGTCTTGAATAGAAATAGCAGGAGCAGTTTCCATTGAAGGAGCAGGTGCTTGCTGTAAAGCAGCTAGTTCTGCATCATATTTAGCTTCTGTTGGTAAAATTATTTCAACATTAGATGTAGTAAAAATTTGAGGAAGCGTAGCATTAATATTAAACTCCCCGTTAGCCTTTTTTTCTGTTATTGATACGCCTCCCGTATTTTCTTCCCATACATTATCCTCATTTAAAAACAATGGTACTAATTCATAAGATTCCGTACCTCTTTTTGTTATTTTTTTTCTAACTATTAAAGCATCACCATCCTCATTTTTAAATATAGTTCCTTCAGGTATATTTTCTAAAAAATCAAATTTTTCTTGCGGTGTTGATTTTCTACTAATTATATCAAGTCTTCTTCTTTCTATCTCAGCTTTAGCATCTGTAGAAACAGTAGCAGGAGCTGCCGCAGTAGGTACTTGACCTATAACCTCTCCTGTATCTGATATAATATTTCTTTGTCTTGTAGGTGCAGCGGCTTTAACTTGCCCTGCTTGTTGAGTTTTTAATTTATTTAATTCGTTTTGCAGTTCTTGTTTTGCTTCTGGTATTAAATTACCAATCCCATTCTCTTGAATTGATGCAGCATCTGATGCAAGCATGCTTTCGATTTCTCTAATTCTTTGTTGTGTATCATCTTGCTGTTTCGGTGCAGCGGCTTTAACTTGCTCTACCTCTGCATTAAGTCCTGCATCATCGGTATAAATGATTACATTCCCGGCAGCTACCTCTTCTTGCACTTCCGGAGTATTCATCACATTCCTTATACCATCCGTAGTAGAAGTAAATACAACACCTGGCTGTATTTCAATAGTAGCAAGTGGTGTAGTTCCATTGACCACACCTTCTATCTCTTTCTCCTTCGCTGTAATCTGCTTTTCTACAGCCTTCCTTGCAGAAGGGTCTGTTACGTTATTTAGAGTAACTTTTAAATCTTCAACCTCTTGGCTGAGAGATGTGAATATCTGCGTCTGCTGTGGGTTTAATCCAATTTGTCTGGCTTCTTCTATTTTCTTAGCTACCACTTGGACCTCCTTCATCCCGTCTCCAAGCGTTTCATCATCTATATCATTCGCCAACGCATCCAACTGTACAGCAGCCATTGAAGGTGTTTCACCATTCTTAATTACCGAAGCGGCTACCGCCTGCGTTCTTGCATTTGAAACATTCTTATTGTTAAATAATGCTTTGTAAGAAACCGTTGTAGCAAGACTTGCGCCTCCAAGAAGTCCTCCAACAGCACCTCCCTCAATAGCTGCATTCATTGCATCTTTTGAGAAAAAAGCTTGAGTAAACCCTAATTTAGCATCAGCTCCGGAAGATAATTCAGAAGCCGTCTGCCAGGCCTCCTCTACTGCATTAGAAGCTATACCAGTTCCTATCTTACCTAACCTTTTAGCAACAGGTGTCTTAGCCGACTTAAGTGCAGATAGCGGAGCAAACATTCGCTGCACCAACACCTCAGATAGTACAGTAGGGAAGTTCTTCACAAATGTTTCAGCACCTGCTGCTCTTGCCGCTTCAAAGTCTCCTGTATTTTCAAGTACCCTCTGCATCACACCACCACTATTCTCTATGCTTTCTGTTCCAAAAGCAATAATACCGCCTATGTATGGGTTCTTGGTAAGAGCAGTTGCAATAAACCCTGCGCCCATTGAAGGAGCTGACTGAGCAATAGATTGTGCCCAATAACCCGGCTTAAACCAGTTCTCACCCAAAGGAAGTTTTTCTATTGCGTATTTAAGTTCTGTTGACTTACCAGAATACTTCATGGCATCAATAGCATCCGCTTCAATACCAAGAGCATTAAGAACCATAGCGGTCTTTCCCTTAAGTGAGCCTAATGCCGACATACCTGTCTCACCAACTATCTTGCCAAGAGCAACTGTACTAAGCATATTACCCTGCATAGTCATGTCCATCAATGACTGAGCATAACCTTGACTTTGGGATTGCCTTGCATTTGTTTTGCTGTCAATAATAGAACCTATATCTTTTGTGAACTGCTGTAATTGAGCCTCACTCTGACCTTTTAAATAAGTTTCTGCTTCTGCGTTATAGGTTGTATTAATCTCTTTATTTATCCTTTTTATAGCAGCATTAGTCTTTGACAGCTCTATTTTAATATCAGCCGCTATTCCGTCGGCTATCTTGTCGTATTGAGGTGTAATGTACTGAGCGTATTGGGTATCGAATATCTCCTTTACCCTTCTTTCGTATGACGCTTGAAATGCAGGCTGATATATTCCAGTAACCCCTTCAAGTTCTTTCATAGCACGTTCCTGTGCAAGACCAAGGTAAAAGTCCATATCAACAGAAGCGTCTGTTAATGGTGTGAGATATTTTTGATGTATCTTTTCGACCTTTTTATTTAAAAGCCTTTGTTCTGTATCTAATTGGGTTTTGTATCTATTTTTTACATCCGATTGTTTACTTAACAAGAAAGCCTTCTGTTGTGCGTCTATATTGCCTGTAGGCATCTTCTTATTAATCTCATCCCTTCCTTGATAAGTAGAGAGTATGTAGTCAAGATTTGCCTTAGAACCTACCTGACTCCAAAGATACTCTTTCATGTATCTTCCTGCATTAATTCCTTTGGCAGAAATAGCAGCATCCATGTCTTTCTCTAACATACCCCTATCTATTTCCTCAACACCTGCCGAGTTCTTCTTAATGTACTTTGCTACATTCCCTCCTGTGCTTACAATTTCATTAAAGTTTCCAAGAAGATAATCAGAAATCTTATCAGATACCTTATTTCCTACAAGGCCTTTAATTGCATTATTTTTCTGTATTAAAGCGTTCTGCTCTAACACTCTTATCTCCTCAGCCTGTCTGTTAAGCTCTTCTGTAGTCCCAAAAACACGACCTGTTGGCGTACCAGCCTCAGTATAACCCAACCTACTTCCTTTTGCAAATGTAGCATGCTGTTCAAACAACTTCTCTTGTCCAGACAAGTCACCAATATCAAGCTTCTTTTCTTTTTTAACAGGCAATACTTTCTGCTCTTTTCCCGCCTTAACAGGAAGAACCGAAGGCATATTACCAAACATATTCTGTTGTGGTACTAATAAAGGAGCTGGTGTTACTGTTGTTTGAGTCTTTGGTACAGGACCAGGCTGTTGAAGACCATCTAATTGTTGCTGACCTAATTCTTCTTGAGGGAGTAGTTGTTCTGCCATGTGTCAAATATACTAATATTTGTAAATGTAGTGTATGCTTTATTTCAACGCAATCTATATTTCTTTTTCTGTAACCTCTTAGCCTTTACACTACCCTTTGTACTTCCCTTCTTTTTAGGCTTTATTATGCTGTTCCCATACCCTATATGCAGACACATCTTTTTGCCCCTTAATCCATATTCCAATTCTTTTAGATTTACCTTACCAAACCTGCTTTTTATAGCAACATATCTAATCTTATTCCTCTTGCAATACAGCCTTTTAATCTCATCCAGAATCTTCTGTCTTTTTAACTTACCACTTCCTTCTAATGGCTGGAAATGAAACTCTCCTTGAACTTCTATTACCAAATTACCTCCTGGAAGATAGAAATCAAAGAACAGCAATAAGCCTGTATTTGGATTGATTAAATCTTCAAAGTAATGCTCTTGTATGTATTCTGTATGGTTCTTTTCCAAGAACTCAGCTATTGTCCTTTCACCTAAACTACACCTCCTATTGTTCATTTCCTCTATCTGATATATCCTATCCATTGTTAGGTTTATATCAGTAATCTTTTTTTTACTTGATTGTAGTATATTCATTGTAAAGGTTATAGTAGTAGCTTCTTATATTTGAATATTTATTCTAAATATTCTTTTACTATCCTGCTTTATATACTGTCCAAGATTCGGAGAGATTCTTTGATTAGAGAACACACGTAGCCTAAGCCAC
>Ga0315909_10005112_pt1 | contig 15205 bp, 11 predicted proteins | sample LakEriMetagenome_11_FD_203527 | JGI IMG/M metagenome (GOLD analysis project Ga0315909, IMG submission 203527) | Freshwater fungal communities from buoy surface, Lake Erie, Ohio, United States - Buoy 2 MA125 | ecosystem: Environmental > Aquatic > Freshwater > Lake | place: USA: Lake Erie, Ohio...
GGTTATTTAAATTTATCATAAAATCAGTTTTTTTCAACTCCTCATACATTTTCAAATACTCACTGGAATAGGAATATTCTTTATTGTTGTCAGCAACTTTTTTAACTCTCTCGATCGATGTTCTGTCCCACTTGAAATGGTGTACTTGAACGGAATGTGTTTCGATCGGTGCAATTAGTGGATGGTTCCAACCTTGCCATCTCCAAGTTGTTTGACCTTCGATGTTTGCGTAATGTTGCCCATTTGTCAAAGATATATAACCTTTCATAACACAAACTTTGTTTGGACAAGCCTGGCTCATAGGGTATCTAAAAAACCCCATGACTGGCATTTGTGTCCACAAACTTATACCTTTCCTAATTGCCGGAAAATTACCATCTTCACCAATTCGATCGATAAATCCTCCTCTCACAAGTTCCCACCCATTTTGTTCACAGTCTGAAATTAGTTTCCTCAAATCATCATTAGGGTATGAATGGAATTCATCAATGTCTGAAACTATCCACCAATCATTCGGTTGTGTCAACTTGATGAGGTTGTACATGTTAGTCACCATTTCCCAATCGAAGTTCTGATGATAAATCTCTTTAACAATTTTTACATTATCAAACTCAGATATAACCTTAGCGACTTGGTCGGTAATGTTTGGATGTAAATCAGAATTGTAACACACAATGTTTATTTCATCTACATATGATTTGTAGTGGTTGATAAAATGAGGTAATAAATTTACCCCATGTCCAATGACAGTTACTAATCTTACCATTATTTCCAAAAACTATATAAACCTTTATCTAACTCATACTGATCAAAAGTCTTACTGATTCTATTGGGTTGAGTTTTTACCCAATTCCACATAGTTTTCAAACCATCTTCTAAAGAAGTTTTATCTGCGTATCCTAATAGTTCAACAGACTTTTGATGAGATGGATATGCGTTCTTCACTTCATATCTTTTTTCTTTGTAACTTAATGTTCCTCCACCTATAACACCTCTAAGAATCTCGTTCGCCTCATTCATTGAGTAATGTTTTGTACCTCCTAAATTTATTATTTGTTTGGAACAAATACTTTCTTGAGATGATTTCCACAGTGATTCCAAACAATCATCAATATAACTAAACGCCCTTGTTTGTTCTCCGTCTCCATATATTGTCATAGGTTGTCCATTTATATGTTGGAACATCCAAATCCCCAAAACGTTTCGATATCTGTCCCAAATGTTTTGTTTGACCCCGTAAACATTATGAGGCCTGATAATACACCAATCTAATCCATGGTGTTCTCCTGCAGCTTTGATATCGAGCTCACAAGCATATTTTGCAATTCCGTATGGGTCTATTGGGTTAGGATAATCACTTTCATAGAATGGTGTTGGATTGTCCCCATACACTCCCATGCTTGATGAAAAAATCAGTCTTTTAACATCATTTTTAATGCACTCAGTAACAATCTTGGACGTGACCTCCAAATTATTTCTATAGTTAAATGATCTAAGAAATGGGGATAGCCCTTCAGCCGCAAATGCTGCAAAATGAAAAACATAGTCAGGTCTATAAGTTGAAAACACTTCGGAAATTTTGTCATCCAATATATCAATCTGAAAAAATTCTACATGGTCATGAATATTTTCTTTGTAGCCTCCTGAAAGATTATCGACACCAATAACGTCAACATTCGGAACATTGTCAATAATCCAATCAGCTAACCTCGATCCTAAGAAGCCAGCTACGCCAGTTATCAATACTTTCATTTATTTTCTTTTGATTATTGTAATACCACTCGAAGATGGCTTATCTTTCAATATACCAAAATTATGTAACTTAATCAAATCCCAATCTTGGGTTTTGTCCAATTCAGATACAAGTTTACTCGGTCCATCAAATGGAAAATGATTTTGTTTTGAATCTTGAGAAACAATTAAAGATTTTTCATAGTTCGAATCAGTATCATGTAAAATGATAACTCCGTTATCTGATAATAGTTTGGAGTATAACTCGAAATCTTTTTTCACCCCATCATAGGAATGATCTCCATCAATAAACAATAAATCGATTTTTATATCTTGAAGAACAAAAAAATTATAATACGCTTCTTCAGAAGTTGTTTTAATAAGACGGGGAAAAAATTTAGAATTAAAAAAAGAATCTTGATTATCAACATTAGTTGAACCTCCAATTCCGTTACATGCATCCACCAAATAAGTGACACCAATATCCCCCCAATTATAATCAGGGTTACCTTCAAAAATTTTTTGATTATATAAGTCAAATCTAGCTTGTGTCATAATCCTCGGTATGAATCCACCCCCCGATCCAATACAAACACATATTTTTGCCCTCATATGTTGAATCAAAGAATACACCATCAGACCATCACCTAAATGATGAGTTGTAGCACCATGAGTCCACAAATATGGGATTGGTGCTCCACCGTCAGATGTAATATACCCTTCAATAAAATTTTGATTGGTGATCATTTTTTACGACTACTTTTTCTTTTTTCTTGATTTACTTGTAGATTTTCTCCGTAAGCGAAAGTTCCGATATGATATACTTGATTACTAAGATTCATATCAATCTTTACATTGTACCCCAAGTCATTCAATTTTCTAAACAGAGTAAAATCTTCTCCAATCCAATCTTGACTTTCGGATTGATAAGTATATTCGAAATATGGTTTTGTTAGTTGTTTGAAAATTTCAGTTTTCATCAAGACGCATCCCATACCAACAGCCTCCACAATTTCTAAACTGTTAGAATATTCTAATGGTACCCAACTCTCCCAATCAGTTGTGTCAGTGAATGCCACAGATTTAGATGGGAATGACCTTTTCATGTAATTACATGCCACAATATCCTCATTGTGAGACAGTAATCTTAACAACGTCGTTGGGGGAAACATCATATCACTATCTAACCACAAACACCATTCAGTACCCATGTCTATTGCATTATCAATGAGATTTTCTCTTTGATTTATCAAAATGGTTGAGGAGTCAAAAAATAAATGAGTGTCAACTCCCATTTGAGTTGACACTTTAATTAGATTACTTAGTGAATAAGAGAAGTGAGAATAAACTGTATCTTTTGTGGGAACTAATATCGAAACAGAAGTTAGTTCTCCACTCCACGAAGTGTTTCTATAAATGTTCATTTAACACCAGGTATGTTGGTATTTCCCAAATCTGTGTCTTTGATTACTTTATCGACATTATTAACTAACTCTTGAATTCGTTTAAGAACCAATTTAAAATCTACAATCGGAAGATGTGACATTTTAGAAAATGTATTTTGGCTATACTTACCATTTAACATAAATTCAATCGAAGCGATTTTCGAGATTGATTCAATAGTCGCCCATCTACTGTAATCTTTATCGTTATTCAACAATTTAACCAATTTATCATTTCCGTGAGATTGGATTATTTCATCCATTACACGAATCATTTCATCTGTCTCTTCACTTTGAGGCTGAGACTTATAATACTCATACTTTTCGAAAAATTTGATCAACTTTTTCTTGTTGTATTCCAACCCAACCCAAATAACATTTTTGAGTTCATACTCTGACGGATAGTTTTTATGTGAAAATTGCATATCTTTATATTTTCAATAAAAATAATAAAAAATTTGAAATTGTCAAAGATATCTAAGTACACCTATTTTCAAAAAAATTATGGGAAGGTATAATTGTGAGGAGTTGTTAATCCTCCAAAATCTAGTGAGAATGTTGTAATAACACCATTGTTAATTCTAGTTTGTTGAGCTGGAGTACCAGTAACTTGTGGTGGTTGTCTATTGAAACCTAAAGTGGCGTTGAGTCCTAAATTCAAACCAGCTACAGGATTGATATTTGTCATCGCTCTCCATGTACTTCCCATAGAAATTTGTTGCCCTGTAGCTGGTAATATACCCATTTTTTTATTTCAAATTTAAATTTTATTCCTAACTTTATAAATATTATGTAATAGTATTACAAAATAAACTAATAATAATATATCCTATATTTTATTCGGTTTCGGACGATGGGTAGCCAATATGTTTCTTTAATGATTCTATCTCTCTATTTTGTTCTTTAATACATTCAATCAGAAGAGCCACCATTTTTTCATACCTGACAGCTTTGTAACCATTGTTTCTTGTTGTAACAATTTCTGGTAACACCTCTTCAACTTCCTGTGCAATGACTCCGACATCATGACCCTCGTTCTCGTGAATCCCTTCTTTTACAATCCAATCAAATTCATATCCACCGATTTTATTTAATTTATCTAAAGGTTTTGATAGAGTTACTATATTCGTCTTTAATCTCTTATCAGAACTGTAATATGCAATAACATCATTTGTCGCTCTTATCAATCCATCTGTGGTTGGAGTTGCTGCTCCAGTTCCAACACCTAGTGCTCCAGCGGTACCGATACCTATTCTTGCAGTTGTACCATCGAATGTAAAATTGACTTCTCCATTAAGTTGTCCAGTGGTTGCGGTCCCTGTTATAACTCTATTATCCGCATTGTTTGTGATATTTCCAAGACCTGATGATCCAGAGGAACCAGATGTTCCTGAAGAACCATTAGTACCTGATGTTCCATTAGTACCTGATGTTCCGTTTGTTCCTGAAGATCCAGATGAACCTGAAGATCCAGATGATCCACTTGTACCAGATTTTCCTGAAGTGCCACTTGTTCCTGAAGATCCAGATGAACCACTTGTACCTGAAGAACCAGACGTACCGCTTGATCCACTTGTTCCTGAAGATCCAGATGAACCTGAAGATCCAGATGATCCACTTGTACCAGATTTTCCTGAAGTGCCACTTGTTCCTGAAGATCCAGATGAACCACTTGTACCTGAAGAACCAGACGTACCGCTTGATCCACTTGTTCCTGAAGATCCAGATGAACCTGAAGATCCAGATGATCCACTTGTACCATTAGTACCTGAAGTTCCAGATGTTCCATTAGTTCCACTTGTTCCTGAAGATCCAGATGAACCTGATGTACCGTTTGTTCCTGAAGATCCAGATGTTCCTGAAGAACCAGACGTACCGCTTGATCCACTTGTTCCTGAAGATCCAGATGAACCTGAAGATCCAGATGATCCACTTGTACCATTAGTACCTGAAGTTCCTGATGTTCCTGAAGATCCAGATGAACCAGACGTACCGCTTGATCCACTTGTTCCTGAAGATCCAGATGATCCACTTGTACCATTAGTACCTGAAGTTCCTGATGTTCCTGAAGAACCAGACGTACCGCTTGATCCACTTGTTCCTGAAGATCCAGATGAACCTGAAGATCCACTCGTACCAGATTTTCCTGAAGTACCACTTGTTCCTGAAGATCCACTCGTACCAGATTTTCCTGAAGTACCACTTGTTCCTGAAGATCCAGATGAACCAGACGTACCGCTTGATCCACTTGTTCCTGAAGATCCAGATGATCCACTTGTACCATTAGTACCTGAAGTTCCTGATGTTCCACTTGTTCCAGATGTACCGTTTGTTCCTGAAGAACCAGACGTACCGCTTGATCCACTTGTTCCAGATGTACCGTTTGTTCCTGAAGAACCAGACGTACCGCTTGATCCACTTGTTCCTGAAGAGCCAGATGTTCCATTAGTACCCGAAGTCCCACTTGTTCCTGAAGAGCCAGATGTTCCATTAGTACCCGAAGTCCCACTTGTTCCTGAAGATCCAGATGTTCCTGAAGATCCAGATGTTCCATTAGTACCCGAAGTCCCAGATGTTCCATTAGTACCTGAAGTTCCACTCGAACCAGATGTACCAGATTTTCCTGAAGTACCACTTGTTCCTGAAGATCCAGATAAACCAGACGTACCACTTGAACCAGATGTACCACTTGAACCAGATGTACCACTTGATCCAGACGTACCTGAAGATCCACTTGTTCCTGATGTACCATTAGTTCCCGAAGTTCCAGATGTACCACTTGATCCAGACGTACCTGAAGATCCACTCGAACCAGACGTACCGCTTGATCCTGATGTACCACTTGTTCCTGATGTACCATTAGTACCTGAAGTTCCACTTGTTCCTGAAGATCCAGATGAACCTGAAGAACCAGATGTACCACTTGATCCAGACGTACCTGAAGATCCACTCGAACCAGACGTACCAGATTTTCCTGAAGTACCACTTGTCCCTGAAGATCCACTTGTTCCTGAAGATCCACTCGAACCAGATGTACCGCTTGAACCAGATGTTCCATTAGTACCTGAAGTTCCACTTGTTCCTGAAGATCCAGATGAACCAGACGTACCACTTGAACCAGATGTTCCATTAGTACCCGAAGTCCCACTTGTTCCTGAAGATCCAGATGATCCAGATGATCCACTTGTACCATTAGTACCTGAAGTACCACTTGTTCCTGAAGAGCCAGATGTTCCATTAGTACCTGAAGTTCCACTTGTTCCTGAAGAGCCAGACGTACCGCTTGATCCACTTGTTCCTGAAGATCCACTCGAACCAGATGTACCAGATTTTCCTGAAGTACCACTTGTTCCTGAAGATCCAGATGTTCCACTTGATCCACTCGAACCAGATGTACCGCTTGAACCAGATGTTCCATTAGTTCCCGAAGTTCCAGATGTACCACTTGATCCACTTGTTCCTGAAGATCCACTCGAACCAGACGTACCGCTTGATCCAGATGTACCACTTGATCCAGACGTACCTGAAGATCCACTCGAACCAGACGTACCGCTTGATCCTGATGTACCATTAGTACCTGAAGTTCCACTTGTTCCTGAAGATCCAGATGAACCAGACGTACCGCTTGATCCAGATGTACCACTTGATCCACTTGTTCCTGAAGATCCACTCGAACCAGATGTACCAGATTTTCCTGAAGTACCACTTGTTCCTGAAGATCCAGATGTTCCACTTGAACCAGATGTCCCATTAGTACCTGAAGTCCCACTTGTTCCTGAAGTTCCAGATGTACCACTTGATCCAGATGTTCCACTTGTCCCAGATGTACCATTAGTACCTGAAGTTCCAGATGTACCACTTGATCCAGATGTTCCACTTGATCCTGAAGATCCACTTGATCCAGATGTTCCACTAGTTCCCGAAGTTCCACTTGTTCCTGAAGAACCAGACGTACCACTTGATCCAGACGTGCCGCTTGTTCCACTTGATCCACTTGTTCCAGATGAACCACCACTACCGCTTATTCCTGATGTACCAGATGTTCCTGAAGTACCAGATGTTCCACTCGTACCAGAAGTACCACTTGTTCCTGAGGTTCCGTTAGTTCCACTTGTACCAGAACTTCCACTAGTCCCCGATGTTCCACTTGAACCTGAGGTGCCTGATGTACCACTAGTACCATCAGTTCCTGAAGAACCTGAAGATCCAGATGTACCATTTACTATACCCAATGTTGTTTGAGCGTATGAGTAATGAGTTGTTCCTTCAGTTGCAAATGTTATAGTATTTGTTTGACCACCTGTATTTGTGGCAACAACCTTTACCAATATTTGGTCTGAAATAGCTATCGTATATCCACTTTGGTATACGTCTGAAATTTCCATTGAAAATGTTGGTGAATCTGATATTACAGGGGTTGGATCTGATGAGAATAAAAAGGTTTCAGTTCCACCTGTTGTTCTTTTGTAAACTTCACAGAATATATCAAAAGATGCCCCACTATTTTCTTTATAGCTATGTAAAAAGAATTGCCATATTCCCGCAGGTATTGCAGTAACACCAGGTAAACCCGGAGCAGTCAAAAAGGATTGAATTGTTCCTGTTACTCCACTAGCGATTGAAACAGTTATAGTCTGTTGTCCTGTATCCGTTGGAATAATTGAAAATTCTTTATAAGGCGATGAGGTTAAAGATTCGTTGAAATAATATATCGCTCCTCCTGAAACCCCATTTACCCCTGAGGTTCCACTTGTTCCAGATGTTCCGCTTGTACCTGAAGAACCGCTCGTACCAGATGTCCCACTTGTTCCTGAAGTACCATTTGTTCCACTTGTACCAGATGTACCAGATGTTCCTGACGTACCACTTGTTCCTGACGTACCACTTGTTCCTGAAGAACCACTTGTTCCTGACGTACCGCTTGAACCTGAAGTACCAGATGTTCCGCTAGTTCCTGACGAACCAGATGTTCCACTACTACCATCAGCACCAGGCACTCCACTTAATGATACCGTCCAGTTTGAAATAGGTCCTGAAGTATTTGATACGACTTCGAGTGGCAGTACAACAATTTCACCAGTACTTGAGTTATACGATACAACTTGTCCAACAATATAGTTATCTAAATCGTGGGATAATATCACGAAATCCCCAGGTATAAATGACCTTCCTGTCTGAATAGTCAATGTTATATTTGTATAACTCATTTTTAAATTACTTATTTTATTTTTTTATTTATATTGGGTTACAAATTCCTCCCGAACATTCATATAATCCAATTATTTCCCCGATGGAATTTATTTCCGCAATTTTGAATGGCCCCGTTGTAGTGTTTGTTGAAACATTAGAGTACGCAACAAATCCAGCCCCACTCTGTCCATATATAGTATCACCAACAATCAAAGTAGTATAAGTACCATCTGAGCTAGTTAATGTTGTTATATTATAGTTCGAATTACAATAATCGGAGCAAGTTCCTAATACCGTACCGTGCGTGTATATTGTTGGTAGTGGTGTTGGCGTTGGAGTTGGAGTTACTGAAGGTGATCCTGTTGGAGTTGGAGTAATACTCATAAGTGGAAGTGTAATACTTTCACTTGTACTACCAGTAATAAATACAGACACTCCACTAGTTCCTGAGGTACCAGATGTTCCGCTAGTACCTGAAGTACCGCTAGTTCCTGATGTACCACTAGTTCCTGAAGTACCAGATGTTCCTGAAGTACCGCTAGTTCCACTTGTCCCTGAGGTTCCGCTTGTCCCTGATGTACCACTTGTTCCTGAGGTACCACTAGTACCTGAAGTTCCACTTGTTCCAGATGTTCCTGAGGTACCGCTAGTTCCACTTGTCCCTGAAGTACCAGATGTTCCACTTGTTCCTGATGTGCCAGATGTTCCGCTAGTTCCTGATGTGCCAGATGTTCCGCTAGTTCCTGATGTTCCTGAGGTACCGCTAGTTCCACTTGTCCCTGATGTACCACTTGTCCCTGAAGTACCAGATGTTCCACTTGTTCCTGATGTGCCAGATGTTCCGCTAGTTCCTGATGTTCCTGAGGTACCGCTAGTTCCGCTTGTCCCTGAGGTTCCGCTTGTCCCTGATGTACCACTTGTTCCTGAAGTACCAGATGTACCACTTGTTCCTGATGTGCCAGATGTTCCGCTAGTTCCTGATGTGCCAGATGTTCCGCTAGTTCCTGATGTTCCGCTAGTTCCTGAAGTACCGCTAGTTCCTGAAGTACCGCTAGTTCCTGAAGTACCAGATGTACCGCTAGTTCCACTTGTTCCTGAAGTTCCAGATGTACCGCTAGTTCCACTTGTTCCTGAAGTACCGCTAGTTCCTGAAGTACCGCTAGTTCCTGAAGTACCAGATGTTCCTGAAGTACCGCTAGTTCCTGAAGTTCCAGATGTACCGCTAGTTCCACTTGTTCCTGAAGTACCGCTAGTTCCTGAAGTACCACTAGTTCCTGATGTGCCAGATGTTCCTGAAGTACCGCTAGTTCCTGAAGTACCAGATGTACCACTTGTTCCTGATGTTCCACTTGTTCCTGAAGTACCAGATGTTCCTGAAGTACCGCTAGTTCCTGAAGTACCGCTAGTTCCTGAAGTGCCAGATGTACCACTTGTTCCTGATGTTCCACTTGTTCCTGAAGTACCGCTAGTTCCTGAAGTACCGCTAGTTCCTGAAGTACCAGATGTTCCTGAGGTACCGCTAGTTCCTGAAGTACCGCTAGTTCCTGAAGTTCCGCTAGTCCCTGATGTACCGCTAGTTCCACTTGTTCCTGAAGTTCCGCTAGTCCCTGATGTACCGCTAGTTCCACTTGTTCCTGAAGTACCACTAGTCCCAGATGTTCCTGAAGTTCCACTAGTACCTGAAGTTCCACTAGTTCCTGAAGTGCCAGATGTACCACTTGTTCCTGATGTGCCAGATGTTCCTGATGTGCCAGATGTTCCTGAAGTACCACTAGTCCCAGATGTTCCTGAAGTACCGCTAGTTCCTGAAGTACCAGATGTTCCTGAAGTACCGCTAGTTCCTGAAGTACCAGATGTTCCTGAGGTACCGCTAGTTCCTGAAGTACCGCTAGTTCCACTTGTTCCTGAAGTTCCGCTAGTCCCTGATGTACCGCTAGTTCCACTTGTTCCTGAAGTTCCGCTAGTTCCTGAAGTACCGCTAGTTCCACTTGTTCCTGAAGTACCACTAGTCCCAGATGTTCCTGAAGTTCCACTAGTGCCTGAAGTTCCACTAGTACCTGAAGTACCTGATGTACCAGATGTTCCTGAAGTTCCACTTGTTCCAGATGTTCCTGAAGTTCCGCTAGTACCTGAAGTTCCACTAGTACCTGAAGTACCACTAGTACCTGATGTACCAGATGTACCAGATGTTCCTGAAGTCCCACTTGAACCAGATGCTCCGCTAGTTCCTGACGTACCATTTACACCTGAAAGACCTGAAGAACCTGAAGTACCAGATGTTCCTGAGGTACCGCTAGTTCCTGAAGTACCACTAGTTCCTGATGTTCCGCTAGTCCCTGATGTACCGCTAGTTCCTGATGTTCCGCTAGTTCCTGAAGTACCGCTAGTACCTGAAGTACCAGATGTTCCTGATGTACCACTTGTTCCAGATGTTCCTGAAGTTCCACTTGTTCCTGAAGTTCCACTTGTTCCTGAAGTACCGCTAGTTCCTGAAGTACCAGATGTCCCTGAAGTACCGCTTGTTCCTGAAGTACCGCTAGTTCCTGAAGTACCAGATGTCCCTGAAGTACCACTTGTTCCTGAAGTACCAGATGTTCCTGAAGTACCGCTAGTTCCTGAAGTACCACTAGTACCTGAAGTACCACTTGTTCCTGAAGTACCAGATGTTCCTGAAGTACCGCTAGTTCCTGAAGTACCAGATGTACCACTTGTTCCTGATGTGCCAGATGTTCCGCTAGTTCCTGATGTGCCAGATGTTCCGCTAGTTCCTGATGTTCCGCTAGTTCCTGAAGTTCCAGATGTTCCTGAAGTTCCGCAAGTTCCTGAAGTACCAGATGTCCCTGAAGTACCGCTAGTTCCTGATGTACCACTTGTTCCTGAAGTACCAGATGTTCCTGAAGTACCACTTGTTCCTGAAGTACCAGATGTTCCTGAAGTACCGCTAGTTCCTGAAGTACCGCTAGTTCCTGATGTTCCGCTAGTTCCTGATGTTCCGCTAGTTCCTGAGGTACCAGATGTTCCGCTAGTTCCTGAAGTACCAGATGTTCCACTTGTTCCTGATGTGCCAGATGTTCCACTTGTTCCTGAAGTACCACTTGTTCCTGAAGTACCACTAGTTCCTGAAGTTCCACTTGTTCCTGAAGTACCACTTGTTCCTGAAGTACCACTAGTTCCTGAAGTTCCACTTGTTCCCGATGTACCGCTAGTCCCTGAAGTACCGCTAGTTCCCGATGTACCGCTAGTCCCTGAAGTACCACTTGTGCCTGATGTACCACTTGTTCCTGAAGTTCCATCCGTTCCGCTAGTTCCTGAGGTACCAGATGTTCCTGATGAACCACTTGTTCAAGATGTTCCTGAAGTACCAGATGTTCCTGAAGTACCACTTGTGCCTGATGTACCACTTGTTCCTGAAGTTCCATCCGTTCCGCTAGTTCCTGAGGTACCAGATGTTCCTGATGAACCACTTGTTCCTGAAGATCCTGAAGATCCGCTAGTCCCTGAAGTTCCATTTGTACCAGAAGTTCCATTAGTACCAGATGTTCCTGAAGTACCGCTAGTTCCTGATGAACCACTTGTTCCTGATGAACCACTTGTTCCTGATGAACCACTTGTTCCTGATGAACCACTAGTCCCTGAAGATCCGCTAGTCCCTGACGTTCCCGCCGATCCTGAGGTTCCTGGTTGTCCTGCAATAGTGAACGCAAATTGTGTATTATTCGGAACTGACAATGAACCACCACCAGCAATTTGTTGAACAGTATAATCTTCAAATCCTGGTTGAGGTGGAATTATTGCGGTAATTTTCAGAACTTTGAAATATGATGGATCATCAACTCTTACAAGTTTAATAATTGTATCAACTGTAAGTGAATTTAATATAGTTTGGAAAGATGCCGACGGCGCGTAAGCAGTATCATTGATTGCAATTGAAGTTGTTGTCAATGAAAAGTCATCTCCACTGTCTAATGAAAAATAAGATGCCCCAGGATCTGTGATAGTACTAGTGTTTCCCGTAAATCTCCATATAGCCAAATTACCTTCAAGTCCTGAAGATCCACTAGTTCCACTACTCCCACTACTCCCCGATGTTCCACTCGATCCTGATGACCCGCTTGTACCGCTAGTTCCACCTGAAATACTAGCAGTGAATGAGGAAAAAGCAATCTGACCTGAAGTACCTGAGGTTCCTCCAGTAAAATCAGTAACTATGTATAACCTATCATTCGGTGATGCGGATAATACTATGGGTAAATCAGTTATTCGAGTGTTTGACATAACTTATAAATATTTTTCTATATTATTTTTTTCAATATATACCATTTTATTTTTCGTTCTATAGAGGAACGTCTTCCGATGACTGTAAAACCAAACTGTTACCACTTTGAGTTATTATTATAATTCCATTTTGAGTTATGATGAAATCACCAAATACACAAGTCAATACCTTAAATACTTGGCAATTGTTAGCATCAACCATTTTCAACAATATTTCAGGCGCAGTTTGAAATATTGGTGGAATTACTGTGTTATATTCTATGTTTGGAGGAACTGGTCCAGTACTAATTGTCCCCAAAAAAGTCTCATAGTTTCCGTAAATATCCGATATGAATACACTAATTGGGTATGTTCCTCCCGAAATCTCTGTGACTACAACCTGACTACTCATGATAAACAAATTATGTTATAATCGATTATCAACTCTACGACAATTTCTTGTCCTTCCAATGAAGTATTGTTTCGGCTTGTTTCAATCGTTATTTGGTTATTCAACTGATCAATTGAAACATTACCAACTCCATTTATTCCCAGCAACAAAGTTTTTAAAGTATCATACCACTGATTATCAGTCGGAACTTCTACTAACGATGTTGAAGTAAAGAAATTTTGAGTTGCCACAACTCCTGATGGATTAACTGAAATTTTTGCAGTAAATGTTGCATTAACAAGCTCACATCCGTTGTTAGCGTTAGTCAAATCTACAAACCCTTCATTCAACATTTGTAACAATCCAAACTTCGTTGGGGACTCAATGTTAAATACCTCAGCACCCATGGTATATGTTTGGTAGGTTAAAGAATTTTGATTACAAGAGATAGTAGAATTTCTTGTGAGAGAACAACCATTATTGTCGACCACGGTCAATGAATAGGTTCCTGCAGTTAATCCTGAGACTTGAATTGACTGAGGATTGTTTGGAACATTAGTCGACCAATTAAATATGAATGGAGGTTCTCCTGAGGTGATGAATGCGGTAATTTTTCCACTATTACCACTACCACAGGAAGTATTTACCAACGAATAAGTAAGTGGTTGACTGAAAGGAACAACGATGTTGCCAGTTCTTGCACATCCATCAGCATCAGTTACAGTTATAATGTGCGTACCTCCCGACAAGTTATTGAACGTGACACCTGTTAAATTTGTATCAACTATGTTTTGGATTCCATCTACAGAATAATCTAAAGGAAGTGTCGCTCCCGTTGTGGTTAATATAGTAACCGTTCCATTGTTTTGATTACAAGAAGTTCCACCAACTTGAGTTGAGAATGAAAACTTATTTTGAGCAATAATCGTTAACTCCTCGAGGTAAGAACACCCCGAGTTATCTGCAACTCCAACAGTATATGTTCCCCCACTTAGGTTTTCAAATATTTGCGTTGTTTGGCTTGTATTGATGTTTAATTGATTTCCAGTTGGATATATCAAAGTGTATGTATAAGGTGTAGTTCCACCTACTACATTTACAGTTATAGATCCGTTGCTACTAGAACAACTTGAATTTTGTCCTTGAACCGAGACCGACGTTATACCACTCGGTGACTCCAAGGTGGTACCAGCAAACATTTGGCAAAGACCTGCATCAGTTACTTGGAAATTATATTGTCCAGCGGAAAGGTTAGATAAAGTATATGTTCTTGAATAAGAAACCAAAACATCTCCTGTTGACGCAGAGTAGTAAAAGGGTTCAGTTCCCCCTGTGATAGTCATATTTATCACACCGTTCGATTGTAAACAACTCGGAGCCGTTGAGGTGAATAGTCCTAATCCCACAGGATTTACATCAGTAATGACCGCAGTTTTAGTGACAGTACATCCATAAGAGTCTGTCACATCTACAGAATAAGTACCCGAAGTTAATCCCGTGATAGTACTTCCTGTCTGACCATTACTCCACAAGTAAGAGTAAGGAGCTAAACCTGTTTGACCTGTAACAAATATTTTCCCTATTGGTGATCCTCCACAACTCGAGTTAGGAACTGCATACAATCCATAATTCAAAGTACCTGAATCTTCAATGATGAAAGTTTGTGTGAATGCAGTACAACCCCCCAAGTCAGTTACTCCCAAATAGTAAGTCCCGGCGCTCAACTCTCCGAATACTACTGCGTTAGTATTGGTAACAGATGAAGTGATGTAATTGTTATTTACATCATATAATGAAAAGTTTGTTGACGAATAAAGGGATGTAGACGATCCAGTTACTGATCCATTGTTCAGACCACAAGTTGTATTTTGTGTTGCAACAATTGACCCACAAACTCCGCTAGAAATTGGTATGTTTAATAAGAATTGTTCGTTAGTAGGTAAACTACTATCGTTAACTCTCATCTGATAGACTCTACTCGCCAATCCAACTAATGAAGCTGGTTGTGTCGTGATAGTTTGTGATGCGTAGACAGGACTTAAAAATTCTACTGTATACGGAGGAGTACCCCCACTAACATATAAATTAAATGCCCCTGAATTGTTACTACTACAATCTCCAGTTACCGTTATGTTATAATTCAAGGCCATTAGTTATTAGTACAGTTTATACTTATATTTATCCCAGAATTCAGAGA